>Ga0307414_10001437_pt1 | contig 12357 bp, 13 predicted proteins | sample DK1Ometagenome_FD_203804 | JGI IMG/M metagenome (GOLD analysis project Ga0307414, IMG submission 203804) | Maize rhizosphere microbial communities from greenhouse at UC Davis, California, United States - DK15-O-3 | ecosystem: Host-associated > Plants > Roots > Rhizosphere > Soil | place: USA...
GGAAAGCGCTTCGTGACCAAAAAGTCAGCAAGGAGAGAACATGAGCAGAGACGAAAACGAGGACAACACGATTTACAAGGTGGTCGTCAACCACGAGGAGCAGTATTCGATCTGGCCAGCCGACCGCGAGAACGCGCTTGGCTGGAAGGACGCCGGTAAGACGGGTCCCAAGACCGAATGCCTTGCCTACATCGAAGAGGTGTGGACCGACATGAGGCCGCTCAGCCTCCGCAAGAAAATGGAGGAGGCGGCCGCCGCTCGGGGCGGCGAATAAACCATTACATATGACCAGATCTCCGCCATCTCAAGAAAGATCATCCGCCGGTTTTAGCGCAGCCGGAAAGAAGGCGCGCTCTCAAAGTTTCCCCGCGTAGAGTGCGTTTGAGGCTTGGTCGAGCGATGAAAGCCACTCCAGCAAGAAGTGCTGGAGTGGTTTTTTTGCGCTTAGCACTTTCGTTTTGGAGCATTCGTCAATCGATGCGCTCATGCTGACCCTGGCCAGGCTCGCACGAAACAGAGTCTTACCAATGATCCTCATCATCCGGGCCGCATGATACTGAACGTTGGAAGTGACGGCTGGCCCTTCCCATACCGATCGTCAAACTCGCCGGCAATTGGTATTTCGAGACCAATGCAGGGCGTGACCGAGTTCCGGAATTCTAATTGACGCCAATCAGACTACCTAACCTGTCATTACTAACAGTTTCTACTCGTTCCAGTTAGTTGATAATCCTCAACAAAAGACTGAGAGAACTATTTGTGATGGGTAACAAATGGAAGCAAGAAAAAAATTTGTCGAGGGAAGCGATAATGACTTAACTACGTCGTCGGAAGGACAAGAAACGAGATCGCAACCCGCGGTAGCGCTGCTCTCCAACGGCTCGTACAGCGTGATGATCACGAGCGCCTGCGCAGGCTACAGCACCTGGCGCGACCTGGATGTAACTCGCTGGCGCGAAGATGCCACGCGCGACTGTTGGGGCCAGTTCTATTACGTGCGTGACCTTGGCGACCAACGCATGTGGTCCATTGGCATTCAACCGTTACCTAAGGCTGCCGATGAATGTGCGTTCGAGCTTCACCCTGATCGCGCCGAGTTTAGTCGATGGGATGGCGACGTCGAGACCCGCTGCACAGGCGGAACGCGAGAAGCAGATGCAACTGGTTTCGCAAGGAACATCCAAAGACGACGCTTACGCTGATTTAAACAAGCAGCGTGGCCTCGACAGCATTGACGAGAAATACTCGGTTCAGATGGGACAAGCAGCAGATTTTTATTCGCGAGTCTTCGAATACGACCCGCGCAACAAAACGGTGCACACAGCGCTGGCAGCGATTTACATGGAGATGTGGCGTGCCGCCCAAAGACGCAACAAGCCGGAACTGATGTCAGCTTATGCTCAAGAGGTCGCGCGCAATGCCGGACCGAATGACTACAAGGCTCTTTACAAAACGGAAATCGACGGCGACGGCAAGTTCAAACTCGTCACGGGTGGTGTCGCAGCCGAAGTCTTTATTTTCCGCTACGTTGAGACCGGAAAATGGAATCGTCTTACTCCGGTGCCCTACAGGTTTGGCGACCGAAAAATAGACGACACCGCCTTGATGGAAGCTGGTTCCAAACTGCGGCAGGGAATCGACGGACATGACGGTAGTTCTACCTACTTTCTGAATCTCGACTCAGATTACGGTCACCACCTGGGCCATACACCGTTGGCCCTGGACCAGATGCCGGTTGGCAGCTATCTATTCGTGTTGCGCGCTGCCGGCTTTGAAGATCTGCACTTGCCGGTAACAATTCCCCGCCAAAAGGATTTGACATTGAACGTCAAGCTGCTGAAGCAGGGCGAGCGTCCGCCGGGGTTTTCTTACATACCTTCTGTGTGGGCCAAAGTTGGTGGACCTGCCGCGGGAAGTCGATGGCCCAACTACGCCTGGAAATCTGTCGATCCGTTTTTCATACAAACATACGAGGTTACTTTCGGAGAGTACGAGGAGTTCTTAAAGTCTTTGATCGCGGACGACCGCCTTAGCGAAGCGAGGAAGCATCTGCCGCAGGACTTCGGTTTCTACTACTTGAACATTGTGGGTAAGCAACTCAAAGCTCACTCGAGTCTAACGGAAGTCTGGCGCAAATGGCCGGTGCGTGGAGTCAGTTGGCTTGATGCCCGGGCTTACGCCGAGTGGCGTGGTCAGAGAGACGGCATAAGTTATCGGTTGCCGACGGAATTGGAATGGGAAGTGGCGGCGCGTGGAACCGATGGCCGGCGCTATACCTGGGGCGAAATTTTCTGGCCTCAAGCCGCGCGGTTGCCCCAGGGTTATGCCAGTGGACCAAAGAGTAATTGGGATACGAGGCAGTTTACTGATGAATCCGTTTTCGGAGTTTGGGACCTGACAGGCAGCCAGGCGGAATGGTGTGCTGACGAATTCACGGGCCGCTTTGGTGAGTATGTATTGCGTGGAAATGCCTGGGCACTTCAGCCCGTCGGACTCGAAACAGGTTTTCGCACGAGTGGTGCACCCGACTATTTTCATGCGACCACGGGATTTCGTTTAGCGAAGAGTCTGAATTGAGCAGGAGTACATCATGATATCCGAATTCAGCGTACCGACGGAGATTGAAGGGGAATACGACTTCGTGAGAGACGGTGATGTGATTGTCATCGTCACGGCTAACCACTCTTATCAGTTTGCTGTTGCTGACAGCGAGGGAAGATGCGGGTTGCTGTCGGGTGGCACGCTTGGGGAGCGCAAGTTTAATGCGATAACGAGCTCCTCACTTCAGGAAGGCTATGGAGCTACTTTTGACATCGGATCGCCCGGCTGCTGCTATCGGATGGTGACGTCTGATGTGAAAGAGCTCATTTGCGTCCGCGAGGGTGAGCGAGCCTCGCGGGAATTTATAAAGTTCCCGGGTTTTGTTTCCGCGGCCGAGAGCCCGCACATCGGTATCTAACAGGTAAATGAACTTCCTTTGTGTGACTTTTAGGTAGCTTCAATCTTGTTCGGTGAGGCGTTCTCGCGAATCAGAAATCCGTTCGCGTAACTTCGACTCCTGGTCGGCTAGCCTCGATCTATCGGGTAAGGCTTGAAACAGTTCCAAACCTTTCCTCGCAAGGGCTGCTGCTTCACGATGAGCTGAACGGCCCGCGGCATTCTCGGCGGCCATTTGCAAATATTTAACAGCCCGCACCAGGTCTCTGGATTGCTCAAAGTGAACTGCAAGCTCTGCTGCAATTTCGGCAACTGAATCGCCGTAGGCCGCCTCACCGCGTTCTCCGATTCGCCCATGAATTTGGGAGCGACGAGTTAGACCGATACGATTGTACAAAACGTTCAAATACAGTGCGTGGATAAACCGGTATCGCGGTGTGATTGTGCCGTCGGGCAATTCTGCCAAGTACGCCGGAAACAAAAAGTGATGTCGCCGGGCCAATCCGTCGCACACCTCCTCAATCCGCAGTATGTCTTCCGCGAGTCCAGCCGATATTGCTACTGCTGAGCATTCCATGCCCGCAACGCTTGCTCCTTCGAGTATGCGTTGTTCCTCAGACGTCAGACGATCGATGTGCTTTTCGATCATGTTGCGAATGTTTTCGGGAACACCCAGTTCGACTTCGTCCAGGTCCACTCTCAGCCTCCACGTGCCATCCACTTGCACGATTATCTGGGCGTCCTCGAGGTAATCCACCACATTAACGATAAAGAGTGGATTACCTTCGGTGCGCCGGTGGATCATCGCCGCGAGTCGCGATGAAAACTGGTGTCCAGGAAATTTCAAAGCGAGAAACTCCTCCACAGCCCGCAGTGACAAGTACTCAAGCGGCAATTCGTGACAGAGTTTATGTAACCGCAGTTCCTGCTTTACATCGCTTAACGGGTGGTCAGTAACTATCACTTCGATTGGTCGATATGTACCAATCAACAATAATCGTGAGGAATAATTTCCTCGTGCGATATACGAGATCAGATCGAGCGTCGAGTAGTCGCACCAGTGAAGATCTTCCAGCACTAAAATCAAAGGTATCTCGTCGGTGAGTACTTCAAGCGCGTCCGCCATCTCTCTCAACATGCGCTCGCGAGTTACTCCACTAATTTCTTCCTGCAGCGCTTCACGCTCGCTGGTGGTGGTGAGACCCGGCATCTGAACGAGCCAGCTCGGTGCGTGCCGTGTCAAAATCTCGATCACACGCGGTCCCTGCTGTCGCGCTAAACGCCTCAAGCTATCGAACACCGGCAGGTAAGCTTCGCCGGCGCCGTACTGTTCCAAACAATGACCACGTGCAATCAAAAGATTAGTGGCCAGGTTCGCCTGCGCCAGGAAACTGTCGACGACCGTCGTTTTCCCAATTCCCGCTTCGCCGGTAACGAACACTATTTGACTCTTGGCTGAAACCGCTGCTGCAAGCCAGCCATGCAACTGTGCTAATGCCTGTTCGCGATCGAGCACATTTACTTCGCCTGTTGTAACCGGTGTCGGCTGACGGTATGGAGTGAATGACAACACTGCCGCGACTGCATGCGTTTGCGTGGAAACAGGTTGTTTCGCTGATTCCACAACTGCGGCGATGAACCGATAGCCGCGACGGTGTGCCGTCTCAATATAAGTTGGTGATTTGGCGTCGTCCTGTAACGCCTCACGAAGTTGCCTGATGCAGTCTTTCAAAACCGCATCACTGACGAATGTGTCCGGCCACACGTCGTCAAGCAACTGCTGTTTGGTCACCAGGACGTTTGGCCGCTCAATTAGATACTTGAGGATTGCATAGGCCTTCGGCCTGAGCTGTATGGGCCTTTCTCCTTCCCAAACGCACTCGTTTGCTTCGTCGAATCGAAAGCTCCCAAACTCGAGCTGTTTTTTCGTCATACCAGGAATACGTAGCCGTAATACAACTCTGTTCAGGTTGTTGGGGGAAGTCGGTAGTATTCTTTACCGACGATGAACGGATCGCAAGATTGCGTTGAAGATTGACTCGGCGGCAGTTACCAAGCCCATTTCGATCAAGACAGCAAAGTCATCGTCGGCGTACAACCTCTGAGTCTTGTACCTCGGAAAGCAAGTGCCCTCTCGCTTCCGGGCTTGCGAGAGGGCATCTTGTCACTACCGCGGGTGGTACTGACTGTATCCAAGCGAGATTGCAGACTTTAAGGCAAAGCCTCCTCGGTCTGAGCAGTTCAACTACTGCTTGTCATATACCGCCACGTTCTTAATCTTCTTGCCTTGCGCATCGGTTGTGGTAGTTGTGACGGTGCGAGTCTTGCCGTCTCCTGAGACGACAATGCTTCCGTTGATGGTCGGTTTGCCGCCTTTCGTACCCTTTAGCTCCAACGTGTTCTTATCCATCATCCGGTAAGAGCGCATGTCGGAATTGGCATCGCCCGTTACCGCATACGGTTTCCCGTCGAACTTTCCCGTCCATTCGTTGTGAACCGCATTGCCGTTTTCATCAACTCCATCGACCGTGACCTTTGTCTGATCACCAGCCGCTTCGTAAACAACCGTGTGATTTCTCGCTTTGCCAGCGAATTGTGATTTGGTTTCATTGAGCTTCCAGGTGCCCATCTGCGGGTTGTCTTGAAAGCCCAGCGCCACGCTCACAAAAACGAGGGAGATTGTTAATGCAATCGCTTTTGCTTTCATGTGCTCCTCCAAAAGAAGAATTTGTGAATGTCGGGGCGCATTCTATGCCTGACACTGCTGGCACGCAATGAAAGATATTGAACCTCCGGAAAGCTACACAACGAGCCGCTTCAAGTCCGGTTTGTTTATTGTCCTCTCGCAGGTTATTTCAAACGAATGCGCTGTGACTGATTATGCTTCTCTTTGTATTCGCGCGGTGAGAGTGAAAAGACGCGCTTGAAGGCGTTGGTGAAACCGGAACAGATATCTATCGCGACATTCGGACCAATCACGTGGCGTTTGAGTCGCTTGAAAATCGCGACGAGGCTTGTCGTCCTACGGCCGAGAGCCATTCAGGAATTGCAGCCAAGCTTGCGAGAGAAGACACGGGTAATTTATCAGTCAGTTGAAGACAGGCATCAGCTTTAACAAAGGCAAGCAAGGTCAAAGTGAGATCCGTTGGCAGCTTTGACGTTTGTGTGATCGGTCCTTTGCGGGCAGTGAAGGACCCTTTCGCACGGCAATGGCAGCGCGGTTACTTCCTGATTCGTTAAGGTCCGAGTCGTACAGGTAGGCGGTGCGATGACAGCCGGCATGGCCACCAGAGCTTGCAAAGAATGAAAGCTAACAAACGTTACCGATGGCTCGGTGAGCAGTCGCAACCACTTGAGATTTTCTCGAAGCTTACTTGCCCAGTTTCTGAAGTTCTTTTCCGCGCGGCCTCGTGGTCCTTCTAAGGTTGCGATCAATGCCGGACGTTTGGCGCCTATTGATCGACTTTGTTAAAGACTACCTTCCCGTCGTTAACGATCATTCGAATATCTTTCAGCGCATCGATCGATGAAAGCGGGTTCTCACCAACTATCACGATGTCCGCCTCGAAACGTACTTTTATCGCACCGGTCCTGTTATCGATGCCCGAAAGCTTTGCTGCTCGCGACGTGATCGACTTGATAGCGGTCATCTTTGGTATTCCTGCCTCGGTAAGACCCGCTGCATTATCGACTATCGTCAAACGGCCGGAATCGAACATACTTCCGTAGGTAAAATCTGTTGCCGCGACGACCGGTATGCCTAACTTATAGGCACGTTGGGTCACCTGTGTGGCCAGTGGCCGCATGGTCCGTCGTCGCTCGACCAGTATTGGGTTGGATGAACTGATGCTGTTCCAATAAGTAGTACCGGAAGCACCTGCTATGTTCGTAACGAACCATGTGCCGCGCGCTTTCATGAGCCTTAGTGTCTTATCGCTAAGCCATGTCCCGTGCTCGATGGAACGGACACCTGCCTTTCACCGCGGCATATGCACCTTCGTCTCCGTGAGCGTGTGCTGCCAGTTTTAGCCCCGACTTGTTGGCCTCGTCAACGATTGCGACAAGCTCCTCGTCGGTGAAGGTTCGCTTTCGCGGGTCAGTATCCGGCGTACCAGCACGTTCCGTGGCGAGAATCTTGATGTGATCAACGCCTCTCGAAGCGAGAGCCCTCACCAGCCTTCTTACATTATCTGTTCCCGACACGCGGGCCTTCATGTCGGCCAGTTCGGGAAAGTCTTTAGCGAAGGATGGGAAAGCGTCGAACACATCGGGCCGCACTTGGTAGCCCGCAGCTAAAACCTCGGGAAGGTCAGTCCGCCCGCGCTTGTGTGCGTCTCGGATATCGTCCTGACGAAAACACCCTCCCGTAGCCTTTTACTTTCCAGGCCAGGCCGATGCGGTGAAGTGCAGACCAAAGCAGCACTTGGTTCGCCGTTATAACGGTTTTTTTCAGACGTTTCTCGATGGCGTCAATGGCACCAATAACACGTCCGCCGTTTCCACCGATGAAGACAGCTTCTGCCTTGCTCGGCGTGTGCGAAACCACCCAATCATAGATCTCTGCTGGCGGGACTTCCTCGATCGTCCGGCGAAGCGGCTCCACGCGCGTACACGACACAACCTCAAACCCGACCTTTTGGAAGTATTCGCGTCCAAGCGAATTCGCTTCCTCACTGAACCACGGCTGATGAATGATCGAGATTCGCCGCGCGCCGAGAAAACGCAACGCCTCCGTTGCAGCGAGAGTTGGCAATATCACCGGGATGCCTTTTGAAGCTTTTTCGATCCTTGCGACAAGGGGCGGATCGCCCTCCGGGCCATCAATGTAGCTCGTGCTGGTGAAACCGAAGAGAATTGATTTTGGGGCAACCGCCAAGAGCAACTCTATGGCCCCTTCAAGGTTAGGCGGCGCGAGAAATCTCTTGAAATTATCCTTCCGATTAGGGTCACGGTCCCATTTAACGATCGACGAGTGAATCGAAATCCCGGGCGGTGCTATCGCTTTGACCTCGGATTCCGGAACCGCGTCGCCCTGCGGCGTGAGGATACCGATCTTGGCTAACAAACCGGCGCCGTCGGGCTGCCATTTCGGCTTAGTTGCGGCCATCACAGGCGAGAGCAACGCCTGTAAACCTAAGGCCGAAACACCTGTGGCTGTAATAAAATCTCTTCGTTGCATTTTCTTCTTCCGTTCATAGATAAACTCAAAGCCGGTACTTCATTCGGCATTTGAAGCTCCCATCCAGATCTTCTGACGCAATGTCTCCAGGTATTTCCTTCGACATCGCTTCGTGCCGAGAAAGCGGCGTCGATTCAACGAGCCGTTCTCCATCGGCGGTGAGGGCTATGAAAAGTACCCACGCCAACGACCGTACGGTAAAAGTTGTCATGATCATCTCTTTTTCTCCGAAGCCCTCTCGACGCGTCTTCACTTTGGCGGCGTTTCGCAATGCGGGAACATTTACCTGCATCCCGAGCGTCAAAGGAACGGCTGGAGCAACGAACGGCCAATGGACTGCCAGAGATCGGTGCGGGCAAACCAACCCGAATTGAACAACGCCAGGTTGCCGGCAATTCCCAGGAAATACACCGGGTGTGGTGCTCCACGGGTCCTCCAGTCCCATGCAAGACAAAGATAGAGCGGCAGAAGAAACACGGACTGGATGAGCAACCGGTTGTCCGGCGGCACGTGCAGGACCAGGAGAAGTACGCGGCTGATCCCGGGCGCTGCGAGCGAGAAGGTGGCGACCACCATCAGCCGCTTGTGGATCTCCGGCTTTTTGCGATACCAGATCGCGGCAATTAAAAAACTGCCAAACAGGACGATCGTTTCGAGGCTGATCAGGAGCCGCATAGCGGACAGGTTCAGGTCATGGGTGAAGGAATAACGATGCACCTCCAGCATGATGCTCGCCCATGCGCCAAACAGGATCACGAACACTCCGTAGCCGGCCATCGAGAGGCCGAGCTTGAGATGAAGATCGGTCCGCCCAAGCCAGGGTGACAGGGCCTGGATGACGAAAATCAACATCCAGCCAAGGAAGACCGCCGCATGCGCATGGATGATCCAGCCCGGATGCGGCGGCCGGAGCCTCGGATCGACGATCACGCCGAAGTACTTGGGCCAGAACCCCGCGATCACGTAGCTGATGAGCAAAACCGACATACCCGCATAGAAGCTTGGGCGCCGGAAGCGAGTAGTTGGCTTGGCCCTGATGTCCAGCGATGCTTCATTCATGAAGGCGGCCTCCAACACCGAGCAACGGCCCCCAACGGGCGACGCTATCGAACAGGGCCCATCGCGGATAAATGAACGGCGACTACAGATTTTTGCCATTAAGGTCGTATCCTCCTACGGTTCCAGGACCAAAGTGGCAACGACTCCGGCGTGGTCGGACGGACGAAATCCCGATGAGGTAAGATCAGCGATGTCTTCGCCGACTACATCGATATCGGAAAAAGAAATTGCTCCACGGGCTAATACAAGGTCCAGACGTTTTGTCGGATTCAGGAGCACTGAAGGGAGCTCACCGGAAAGCGGCCACGTGAAGCCACTGCTGTTTGGCTCTAAGCTGCTCCACACATCCGTCAAGCCACCATTCAACAGCAAGGAATAAGCTTGTCCTCCAGCCGCTGCATCCGAGTTAAAATCGCCGACAAGGATGACGGGCAACGTCGTATTCGTTGGCCCCTGCAAAAGTTCATTCGCCTGGGCGATCTGCACTGCTTCAAATAACCCTCCCAGGTGAGTGGTGACGAAACGATAGGTTTTCCCGCGATCCTTTATTTCAGCTGAGACCCATCCCTTGAGTAAGGTGATCTGCGTTCCGAGCACTGACACCTGAGTATTGGTCGCGAAGTTCCCCGCATCGATGCCTTTGATCTGAAAACGCGACGTTTGCAGATCCGTCCGGGCGATAATTGCGATGCGATCGGTGTATCGAACATCGAGTGCGGAAGTCGGGCCGAATACGCCGGTAAGTTCAACGTCCAGAAATGTTGGAACAGAGATCGCCGAATAATGCTTCCCTTTAGCCGCGAGACGGTCCAGCAGTATCTGCAGAAAATCATATGCGACGGTTTGAGCGGGTGCCGGATTCAGCGGAGGGCCGACACGCCACAGTGCCACTTCCTGAAGACCGACGATATCGGGCGAAGCTGTGGCGATCTGGTTGGCGATCGCGTCGATACGTTCGGGTGGGTTACCGGCCTGTACATGAGTAAAAACTGCCCCGACGACAGCCGCTAACTCTGCCGGTGACCGGGAACTAAATATCCCTGACAGAGTATTCCCGGAATTCATGCTATATGTCATCACCTTTAGCTTTCGATCGGATTCGTTAACCTGCGGCGAAGCCGGTTGGCAAAACACGAGAGTTATTGCAATCGAAAGAATTACCGTTCCTATGCGTTTAATTCGCATTTGTTTTCTCCCATTTTGCTGTTTGTCACGCTGCCGATCTTCCGCGTCAGCCCTCATCTGTAGATAGGTATTTGGGGAGCGGTCAAATAGAATCGCCGAGGAAATCTTTCTCTTTGAAAAATCTTCCAGTAGACTGTTTTCGGTTCAGGAAAACAATCTCGCAGCACGGATCTTCCATTTCCGCTCCTTGAACGGAGTATGCAGAGGAGATCCGGGATGTCACTGAATTTAGATTTTATTTCTTCTGAATTTAACTTGAGTGTCGTAGGTGATTCGGGCGGATTAGTCTACCTCTTTGAGGGGTACCGACTCGACGTGCGTCGTCGGATGCTTTACCGTGGCGAGCACGAGGTCATCCTGCCGCCTAAAGCCGTCGAAACCCTGACGGCGCTGATCGAACTTCGAGGTGAGATCGTTAGCAAGGGTGATCTAATGAAGATCATCTGGGCGGATACGATCGTCGAAGAGTCCAATCTCGATCATTACCTTCATGTTTTACGCAAAACGCTCGGCCACAAGAGCGACGGACAGCCGTTCATAGAAACTCTCCGGCGGCGAGGCTATCGTTTCACCTCAGATGTTCGGGTGATCGAGGTGCCGAATCGCAATGGAAAGCGAGCAACACCGGCAGATTCGAATGCTGTTCAATTCACGGATGCGGAGATTGAGGATCTGTACGGCTCGCCAGCTTCGACCGCCGCATCATTAACCGCCCCCGTTAAAATCGCTAAACCTTCACGTTTTCCATCCTTACTTGGAACAATCGCTGTTCTTGCTGCCTTAATCGCGTCGGGTACGATTTGGTATTTTCAGCGGCAGCACCTCCCAAACCGCGAGGCGTCGAGTCCGCGCGGCGAAATCTCCGTTATGCTACTGACCAACGGACAGGCGCCCTCCGACGCGACCATTTCGGCGGACGGAAAGTACTTTGTTTATTACGACCTGGTTGAGAATAAACAGCACCTTTGGGTGCAGCAGGTTGGACAAACCGTTCGCGTCGAGATCACTCCGCCCGACGAATGGACGTTCCAGTGGCCCACCTTTTCGCCAAACGCAGAATATGTCTATTTTGTCGCGCAAGAAAAACCAGGTGACCAGTACGCGCTGTATCGGGTTTCGACGTTCGGCGGTGCGCCGGTGAAAATCTTGACTAAGGTTCATTCGCCGGTGTCATTTTCACACGATGGCCGCGAGATGGCTTTCGTTCGGTATCACGAACAAACCAAGGAGTATCAGCTGGTAGCCGCGGGTGTCGACGGCAGCGCAGAAAGGATCTTGTTGACGCGCACGGATCGCGAACGCCTGTCGCTCGGTCTTGCTTGGTCTCCCGACGGAAAATTCATCGCTTACGAATCGATGGATACGAATCCCACAACCTCTGAAGGCAACTGCTCCATCATGGCGATCGAAGTAGCCACTCTCGCAACTAAAGATTTGTCGCCGGAACGATGGGACACTTGTTATCGAATGGCGTGGACCACCAACGGTGAGGGGTTGCTCTTCATCGGCACGCGTGCGGGCGAAAGCTTAACGACACGCCGTGACCAGGTCTACTATCTTTCCGTTACGGACGGCAGGTCTCACCGGATCTCGACCGACGGTAGTCGGTACCAGTCAGCGTCGCTCGGCCTCACAAGGGATAACTCATTGCTCGCAGTGCCGAACAAAAGACTTTCGCAAATATGGGTGGTGGACGCCGATGGCGATGCGCGTACCGGTGTGCAGCTGACCAACGGACAATTGGATGGTCCTCCGGGAATTGCTCCGCTGTTGGACGGGCGTGTTGGATACGTCAGCAGGGTCGGTGAAAATTTGACGTTGTGGGTTATGAACTCTGATGGCTCCGACCAACATCAGATCGGCCTTCCGATGTCCTTTATTGAGGAAGTGAAAGCCACGCCGGACGGACGGTTTTTCATTTTTTCAGCCCGCCGGAAGGGCTTCAGTCATCTCTACCGCATCGACACCAACGGACGGGATCTCCGGCAGTTGACGGA
>Ga0307414_10001438_pt1 | contig 12349 bp, 17 predicted proteins | sample DK1Ometagenome_FD_203804 | JGI IMG/M metagenome (GOLD analysis project Ga0307414, IMG submission 203804) | Maize rhizosphere microbial communities from greenhouse at UC Davis, California, United States - DK15-O-3 | ecosystem: Host-associated > Plants > Roots > Rhizosphere > Soil | place: USA...
AGAAGTTAAGCCCGATTGCGCAGATGGTACTGCATCTTAATGTGGGAGAGTATGTCGCCGCCTTTTTTTATAAACCCCGATCTGAAAAGATCGGGGTTTTTTATTTATAATTGTTTTGATTTTAACCACAGATTAAAAGGATTGGCACGGATTTTCTTTAAGTATACAATTTTACGTTATACAGTAAAATTTGGCTAAAGCCGGCTCATTATTGCTTGGTAACATCGGGCTAAAACCCTACGCAATTAATCTTAATACACAGAAGTCTCACATTTAGTATTTCAATTTTCACTTCAAACCAACACCAAGGATCAATCAACCAACATCCAGCATCCAATCGCAATAGGGATAGAGCCAGTGTTGGAGCTCTTTTGTTGTTCCCTGAGCCTGTCGAAGGGTGCAATAAAAGCCACTCGCGAGACCCCGACCTGTAGTAACAGCGGAAGGGATTGCAATAAAAAACCATAAAAAACTCCTACGAATTGTAGAAGTTATTGTAGATCTTTTAGAAATTCAAAAATCAAGTTGCTTTCATAGCCTTTACGTATTAAAAAATCGACCCATTTGCGTTTTTTCTTTTCTAATGAGGGTCCCGTTGTATTTTGCCATTTACGTTCAGCTAAGGCGTAGAAATTACTTAAATAATCGGATTCAATTTCTTTTAAAGCAGTTTTAATGTTGTAGGAGGATATATCTCGGAACTTCAGTTCTTGTTCTATACGGCGTTTGCCCCATTGCTTGAATTTATGCTTGCCTCGTGCAAAGCTTTTGGCAAATCGCTCTTCGTTTAAAAAGTTGTTTGCAACCAAATGATCCAAAATATGGTCAATCGCGGTCTGAAACATCCCTAATGACTTTAATTTCATGGTAACTTCCTTATAGCATCGGTCTTGATAAGAACAATAATATTCTAACTTTTTTATGGCGTCGTTTACAGAAATTCCCTGATTGTTTTGCATTGGTTAAGTAATTCTTATTTGTTTTGAAAGAAAAAATCCTCTAACAGAGGATTTTTGGGTATTATTTTTCTTTATTGGTATTGGTTTCTTGATCGTCATCTTCATTTTCTTCAGCAAACTGACTCATGATTTGATCGATTTCTTCTTCGGTTAATTCCTCTTCAACCTCGATATCTTCCAACAATGATTCAAATTTTTTAATGTTCTTTTTCATTCTTTTTGAAAGATCTTCATATTCACCCAGCAATTTTTTGTACGATTTAATTACCGATTTCTGTTTTTTTAACTGCTTATTTTGCTCTTTAAGCTTTTTCTTTAATTGGTCTTTTTTCATATTGATACGTTTTAGATCTATAAAAATAAGGAAAATACTTATTATATTTAGACCAACTAATGTTAAGTTTTAAATTATGAACAAAATTACTTATTTGCGTAAAAGATCGTTTACAAAATACTTTATTTCTTTACTGCTTTTTATTTCGGGTTTTTATTTCCTTATTTATGCTCATTTGTTTTTTGGGTTGTTATTTAGTGTGATAGGTTTTAGTATGTTGATTACGGAAGGGGCACAAATTGATTTTGAACAGAATATGTATCGAAATATTAAATCGGTTTTTGGGATTCATGTAGGTAAATGGCAAAAGTTACCTACGTTTGATTATGTTACAGTTTTTAAAACAATTGAAGGTAAGAAGATAAGCGTAGCGACAGCCTCAACGGTGATGAGAGATGAAGTTTATCTTATTAATTTGTTTTATGAAGGGAGTAGGTATATTACTTTTTATAAATCAGAAAATAAAGATGACGCTTTTAAAATGGCAATGCATTTTAGTAGACTGCTAAATTTAAGGATATTAGATTCTACTAAACTACAAAGTGTCTGGGTTGAATAACAAAAAAGCCCAACTTTGCAGTTGAGCTTTCTGTACCTGAGGTGGGAATCGAACCCACACTCCGAAGAACACGAGTTTGAGTCGTGCGCGTCTACCAATTCCGCCACTCAGGCTTTTTGCTTGAAATTGTGTTGCAAATGTAAACACAATATTATTTAAAACAAATAAAATATTAAAAAAAATGCGGTATCATTAAAATTATTTTTAAATTTGCACCCACAATACAACAAACAATAATAACTACTAAATTAAGCAACAATGAGTTACTTTGAACCTGAAGCAAAAGTATTTGCATGTTCGCAAAGTAAAGTATTAGCAGAAAAGATTGCCAAACATTACGGTGTAGAGTTGGGGCGTGTATCATTTTCGCATTACAGTGATGGGGAATTTCAACCATCGTTTGAAGAGTCTATTCGTGGATTACGTGTGTTCTTGGTATGTTCTACTTTTCCAAGTGCCGATAATTTAATGGAATTATTATTAATGTGCGATGCTGCAAAACGTGCGTCTGCTCGTCACATTACCGCTGTAATTCCTTATTTTGGTTGGGCGCGTCAAGATCGTAAAGACAAGCCGCGTGTGCCGATAGGTGCAAAATTAGTAGCTAAAATGTTAGAAACTGCTGGTGCAACCCGTGTAATGACAATGGATTTACATGCAGACCAAATACAAGGTTTCTTTGAAAAACCGGTAGATCATCTGTATGCATCAACCATCTTTTTACCTTATGTACAGTCGTTAGGTTTAGAGAATTTAACCATTGCATCGCCAGATATGGGTGGTTCTAAACGTGCGTATGCTTATGCTAAATATTTAGAAAGCGAAGTTGTTGTATGTTACAAACAACGTAAAAAAGCCAATGTTATAGATACCATGGAATTGATTGGTGACGTAAAAGGCAGAAACGTTATTTTAGTTGACGATATGATTGATACGGGTGGAACATTGGCAAAAGCAGCTGATGTTATGATGGAACGTGGCGCTTTAAGCGTACGTGCAATCTGTACACACCCTATTTTATCGGGTAACGCAGTTGAGAGAATAGAAAACTCAGCATTAACAGAATTAATCGTAACAGATTCAATTCCGTTGAAAAAAGAAAGCAGCAAAATACGTGTGATTAGCTGTACCGAATTATTTGCAGATGTTATGCACATGGTACAAAACAACACATCTATCAGCGATAAGTTTATCATGTAATTTTTTATTAATTTTTATATATTTAAAATGAAATCGATTTCAATTAAAGGACAAGAAAGAGAAAGCGTGGGTAAAGTAGCTACTAAAACTGCACGTAATGCTGGATTGGTTCCTTGCGTAGTTTACGGAGGAGAACAACCAGTACATTTTACAGCTGAAGAAAAAGCATTCAAAGGCTTAGTGTATACTCCAGACGTACACACTGTTGCAATTGATTTAGACGGTAAAAAAGTGGACGCTATTTTACAAGACATTCAATTTGATCCAGTATCAGACAAAATTTTACACATTGATTTCTATCAGTTACATGCTGATAAAGAAATCACTATGGAAGTTCCTGTTAAAGTTGTAGGAAACTCTAAAGGTGTTATGGCAGGTGGTGTTTTACGTTTAAATCAACGTAAATTAAAAGTACGTGCTTTACCTGCAAACTTACCTGATTTCGTAGAAGCGGATATCACAGAATTAGAAATGGGTAATAAATTATACATTACTAAATTGCAAACAAACAACTTTAAATTGTTGCAACCAGACAATACAGTAATTGCACAAGTACGTATTTCTCGTGCTGCAATGAAAGCTGCTCAAGAAGCTGCAAAAGCAGAAAAAGGTGGAGCAAAAAAGAAAAAATAATCACCATTATTTTTACACCAAAAAGCCTCGAATTTATTCGGGGCTTTTTTATTGGTTTATTTTTCATTTGGGCAATTCCGCCGAGGCGGATCGGGCTTTACGTTACAATCTTTTTGTTCGTTCCTCACAAAAAGGATTTTCACTGCAATCCCTTTTGCAAACAAAAAAGCCATTCTCGGTAAAGAATGACTTTTAGTGTATAATTAGTTTACTGTTTTAGGGGCTTAATCCATTCTTGGCTTCAAGATAATTCTTAAAGGTAGAAAGATCTTTTAAAGATTCATCATCGTTAAATTGAACTTCGCAACAATGTATGCCGCTTATAAATTTCTTCTCTCCGTTCGGAAATTCATAAATCGTTCCTCCTTTGTCAGACATGAAATGATGGCTTACAAACCAAAACTTAATTTCTTGCTTATTGTTAAGCGTAATAATTCCATACTGAACATCTTTATCAAGATTATATTGTACAGATTTATTATTAGTTTTTAGATCTGTGAAATCAAAATTTTCTTCTGATAATCGATCTTTTAAAAATCTTTCAGATTCTGTAGTGCAAGATATGCACAATAAAATCAAACCAAAAAACAGAAAATTTCTCAAATAAACGTATTTTTTATCTATTCAATTTCAGAAACACGAATGGTATTTACCATTCCCTTTTCATTTAAAGGCATTGATGCTAAATTAATCGTGTAATCGCCATCAATAACATAATTGTTTTCTTTGGCAATATGGTTAATGTCTTCAATAGTAACATCGGTACTTTCGTATTTATCGTACCAAAAAGCAGTAACACCCCAAAGCAGACTTAACTGTGTAAGCATGTTTTTGTTTGATGTATACGCTAAAATATGTGCATTTGGTCGCCATGCTGATATCTGAAAAGCAGTGTATCCAGAATTGGTTAACGTGTTAATAACCTTTGCTTCAATGCTGTTTGCCATAATGGCTGCATGGTAACAAATAGATTTGGTAATGAAACGTTTTGTCTTAATTTTTGGATCGTTAACAGGTAGTTTAATTAAATCTGAATTTTCTACACTGTTAATAATCTGCGTCATTTTTTCGATTACTTGAACAGGATAATTTCCTACCGATGTTTCTCCTGAAAGCATTACCGCATCAGCTCCATCCATTACAGAATTGGCAACGTCGTTCACTTCGGCACGGGTAGGTGTTAGGCTGGTAATCATTGTTTCCATCATCTGTGTGGCAATAATTACCGGAATACGAGCGTATTTTGCTTTGTGAACCAGTTGTTTTTGAATCAACGGAACTTCTTGTGCCGGAATTTCAACACCCAAATCACCACGAGCAACCATTAAACCATCGCAATGTGATACAATTTTGTTGATGTTTGCAACAGCCTCTGGTTTTTCAATTTTAGCAATAATCGGAATTTTATGATCAGAATGTTCTTCAATCAGTAAACGTAAATCTTCTAAATCTTCTTCGGTTCTTACAAAAGAAAGAGCAATCCAGTCAACACTTAATTTAATCGCGAAAAGAGCATCTTTAATGTCTTTTTCGGTTAAAGCCGGCAATGAAACCTTTGTGTTTGGTAAATTAACTCCCTTTTTAGATCGTAACGGACCGCCTTGAACAACAACAGCTCTCACTTCATGAATACCGTCTGTATCCAACACCGTGAAAATAAGTTTACCATCGTCTAATAAAATGCTTTCACCCGGATTTACATCTTGCGGAAAACTTTTATAGGTCATGTAAACTTTTTCGGCTGTTCCTAAAAATTCTTCTTTGGTAGAAAAAGTAATAATATCGCCTTTTTTAAGAACAACTTCGTCTTTCATTACACCAACGCGTAATTTCGGACCTTGTAAATCGGCTAATATAGAAGTGTTGTATTGAAATTCATCGTTTAACTCGCGAATGATTTTAACCTTGTCCTCAATGTCAAAATAATCTGCATGCGAAAAGTTGATTCTAAAAACATTTACACCAGATTCAATCATTTGCTTAATTATCTCTTTGGTGCTGCAAGCCGGACCTAGGGTTGCGACTATTTTTGTTTTTTTTCTTGGTAACATATTAAAAAATTAAATTTTTTTGTGATTTTATATTTAAAGAATCAATATCAACGACAAATTGGGTTGATATGTTCTTTATGTTTTGAAGTTTTTCTAACAATTCTTCTGTTTCAAACAAAAAATCGGTGTTCTCAATCAGAATAAAAAAGTCGATATTTTTCCATTCGGGTATCAGATAATGCGTTGCTGCGAACAATTCTTCGTTGTTTTTAAACAAAGAGTAACCTTCGTTAGTATCATTTTCCGTGTAATTCGATTTATTTTCTAACAATCGCCAAATCAAATGATTTTTATGATCTTGGAAAATAAAACTTCGAAAAAAAGCAGTTACATTTTCTGTTAGCGATATTTCAGGAAGCACTTTTTTAAACTGCACGCCCAAATATCTGTTTAAAGAATACGCCATTTTATAATCGGGCATGTTAGATTTTATGGCAATTAGAACAATATCGTCCTTATCGTCATCAATAAAATCCAGCTTGTGTAAAACTTCGTTTGTATTTTTTTTCTGCGGCGTCATTCTTTTAACAAAAATACAAAATTTAAATGCGATTATTGATTGAAACTCAATATTTAATCATTTTTTAATGCTGCAGTATTTGATTTTGTAATGCAAAGTAGGCGCGATGTGCCGCTTTTTCTTCGGCTTTTTTCTTGCTGGTGGCGCGTGCACGTGCAATAACTGCATCGTTAAAATACAGTTTTATGTAGAAATGCTTAACGTTGTCTTTTCCGTTATCGTCGCAGTTTTCAAACTTAAAGGTGCATTTTTTTTTCTGACAATATTCAATAAACAGACTTTTGTAGCTTGATATTTTGTTTTCTAAATGCTCCAGATCTTTAAAATCGATCAAAATATTCTTGTAAATAAAATTTTCGCAGGCTGTAAATCCGGTATCAACATAAATGGCACCAATTAATGCCTCTAACAAATTGCCGTTAATGTTATCGCCAAAGTTGTGAATGTTCGCTTTTGTTCGAACCAAATCTATTAATTGCAGTTTTTTGCCAATGCTGTTTAGGTACGATCTGTTTACGATTTTTGATCGCATTTGGGTAAGATAGCCTTCATCACCTTTTGGAGCATTTTTGTATAGAAACGCAGCAATGACCGATCCTAGAATGGCATCGCCCAAAAACTCCAGGCGTTCATAATTTAAAGGTTCGCCGGTAATACCGATTTTGTTGAGAGATCGATGCGTAAAAGCAGTCTCGAAAAGAAGTGTGTTTTTTGGCTTGTATCCGATTACTTTCGAAATTTCCGAACAAAAAATCCCGCTATTATTAATAGGGGATTGTTTTGTCAGTATTTTTTTAAGCCAATTCATGCTTAATTAGTTCTCTAATTTTTTAACCAAAACACAAGCATTGTGTCCGCCAAAACCAAACGTGTTACTCATTAAAACCTTCACATCGCGTTTTTGCGCTTTGTTAAAAGTAAAGTTTAGTTTAGGATCGATGTTTTCATCGGCAGTAAAATGGTTAATAGTTGGTGGAATGATACCATGCTGAAGCGCCAAAATACAAGAAATAGCTTCAATAGCCCCCGTTGCGCCTAATAAATGCCCGGTCATAGATTTTGTTGAATTCAAATTCATTGTATAAGCATGCTCACCAAAAACCTCTAAAATTGCTTTAGATTCTGCAATATCACCTAATGGTGTAGATGTTCCGTGCATGTTTACACCATCAACATCTGTTGGTTTTAAACCAGCATCACTCAAACAGTTCAACATTACATTTTTAGCACCTAAACCTTCAGGGTGTGGAGCCGTAATGTGGTGTGCATCTGCAGACATACCGCCGCCGCCAATTTCACAATAGATTTTTGCGCCACGAGCAACCGCGTGTTCATATTCTTCTAAAACCAAAGCACCTGCACCTTCGCCTAAAACAAAACCGTCACGGTCTTTGTCTGTTGGTCTTGATGCTGTTTTTGGATCGTCGTTTCTTGTTGATAATGCGTGCATAGCGTTAAATCCGCCAATTCCTGCAATGGTAACCGCAGCTTCAGATCCACCTGTAACAATAACATCTGCCATACCTAAACGAATGTAGTTAAAGGCATCGATAATTGCGTTGGTAGATGATGCACATGCAGAAACCGTTGTAAAGTTTGGTCCGCGTAAACCGTATTTCATAGAAATTAATCCACCGGCAATATCGGCAATCATTTTAGGAATAAAGAACGGGTTGAATTTTGGTACACCGTTTCCTTGGTTAAAATTGGTAACCTCGTCTTGAAAAGTTTGTAAACCACCAATTCCAGAACCCCAGATTACACCGGCACGATCTAAATCTAATTTTTCAAGATTAAAATTCGCGTCTTCCATTGCTTCGGTAGCAGTAACGATAGCATATTGGGTGTAGCGATCCATTTTTCTCGCTTCTTTCCTGTCGATAAAATCTTCAACATTAAAATCTTTAACCTCACAAGCAAATTGTGTTTTAAAGTTAGAAGCGTCAAAATAGGTAATTGGCGCTGCGCCGCTTACTCCGTTAATAAGTCCGTCCCAGTAAGCTGCAACGTTATTTCCAATAGGAGTTAGGGCACCTAAACCAGTAACAACAACTCGCTTCAAATTCATATAAGTATATTTTAAATAAAATAATAAAAACCCAAGTTTCAAGAAAAACGAAACATTGGGTTGCTATAATTTTACAGATTTAGATCTAATAATTTAATCTTAAACTTGGAAAAAGGAAATAATAACACCTGTGCAATATTAAATATACTGCACAGGCTAATTAGTTATTATTTTTTAGCCTCTTCGATGTAAGAGATAGCTTGACCAACAGTAGCAATGTTTTCAGCTTGATCGTCTGGGATTTGAATATCAAATTCTTTTTCAAATTCCATGATTAGCTCAACAGTGTCTAATGAATCAGCTCCTAAATCATTTGTGAAGCTTGCTTCTGTTACAACTTCGTTTTCGTCAACTCCTAATTTGTCAACGATAATTGCTTTTACTCTTGATGCAATGTCTGACATAACCTTTTCTATTTTTTAAGTTTAATTGTTGTGGCAAAAATATAAAACTTTAATTTAAAACCACACTTTTAATTGTTTTTGTAACTGCGAAGTTAAAAAAATAATTTTTAAATGGATATTTTTTTCGATTTTTGTGCTGGTTAAATTAATTATTTAATCTTTAATATCCAATAAAAGTATCGTAATTGTATGAAAAACATTGTTTTATTAGCTTCAGGATCGGGAAGTAACGCAGAAAATATCATTAAGTATTTTAGAGAAAAAAAGATTTCGCACAACTTTCATATCATTACCAATAAAAAAGATGCTTTTGTTTTAGAACGAGCTAAGAATTTGAATGTTTCTGCCGAAGTAATTACAAAAAAGCAGAACGATGAAGGTGTTTTGTTTGATAGAATCAACGAATTAAAGCCCGATTTAATTGTTTTAGCAGGATATTTATTGTTGTTTCCTGCCGAAATTGTGGCGCTATATCCAAATAAAATAGTGAATATTCATCCGGCACTTTTACCAAAATTCGGCGGAAAAGGAATGTATGGAGGCTTTGTACACGATGCCGTTGTTGCCAATAAAGAAACAGAAACGGGTATAACCATTCATTTTGTAAGCGAACATTACGATGAAGGCGCAGTTATTTTTCAGGCTAAAACGCCGGTTGCTGAAACCGATACGGCTTTAGATGTTGCCAATAAAGTACATGAATTAGAGTATGAGCATTTCCCGAAAGTGATCGAAAAATTATTGAATGATTAAAACGAAGTTCCCACACCTATAAGTATTTCACCAATAAAACCTTCGGCTTCTTCACGGTTTAGTAAACGACGAATACACTTTTCGCTTAACCAAAGTTTAATAACATCGGTTAAAATGTTGTGTGGATCTTCAAAAATTATATGATCGGCTTTGGTTCGCACTTTAGCCGATTTTTTACTTCCAACTTCGGTTATTTCCAATCTGTTGAATAATGGTTTTGAGAATTTGTACTGCTTTTCCAAATACAGATTGTTTTTATCGTAGCTACCAATTTCAAACGATAAAGAATCATCAATAGCAAAAATAATATCGTCTTCAAAAACGTAATAATCGTTTATAATGCGTTTGTTTTTTAGATCAATATCGGTATGATTGTAATCACTACTGTCCCAAAGTCGTGCAATGCTGTCGTTTGGAATATCAAAATAAATGGTATCGTTTTGTAAATATTGTGCGTTCCCTAAAGAAAAACTTAAAAGCAGAACGAGGGTTAGTAGTGGTTTCATAAAATTATTTTATAACGATGTTTCGGTCTTTACGGTGATATTGGTTGATGTTGCTTTTTCGTACAATCGTCTTTCTCTATAAAAGAATTCACGTTGTAAGGCGGTTGTTATTGCCCAAAACTGAACCATTTCAGGAATGTTGTCTGTTGATTCCATAAATGATATCGTTGTTTGCTTAGTATTTACTCTTAACCAAGTTTTGTCTCCTTTTTTGCGAATAGCGATTCTACCGGCAGCAGGATATTTCATTTCGTAAACTTCTCTGTTAACAATAAACTGTTCGGTATTGTAAAAACCAATTTCTACCAATGAATCATTCGTGTTCTTAAAAATATAGCCGTCTTTCAAAGTAAAATCTTTATGAAATACCTTGTTTTCTAAAAAATCGTATTCTGCAATAATATCAAAATCAATCCATAATCTCGACATTTTATTCGCATAGTTATAGTCGTAATTATAAACGGTGTTTTTATTTTGTGCAAAAATATTTGTAACAGCCAACAAACCAATTGTAAGTAAGTATTTCTTCATGGAATTTGTGTTTTGATAGGTGCTAACAAAAAAAATGCCAAAATAGAATTGTATTTTTGCTGAAACGAAACTACATGCAACCCGAAATTCTTTTATATACCGATGGTTCATCGCGCGGAAATCCAGGTCCGGGTGGGTATGGTACTATTTTACATTTGAATAATACGAAACATTATAAAGAATTATCAAAAGGATATCGCAAAACAACAAATAACCGAATGGAATTGTTGGCTGTGATTATTGGGTTAGAAGCTTTAACAAGAGATAATTTAACGGTTTTGGTGGTTTCAGATTCTAAATATGTAGTAGATTCCGTTACAAAAGGTTGGGTTTTTGGTTGGGAAAAGAAAGGCTTCGCAGATAAAAAAAATCCTGATTTATGGCAACGTTTCTTAAAGATTTACCGCAAGCATAAAGTCAATTTTCAGTGGGTAAAAGGGCATAATAACCACCCAATGAATGAACGTTGCGATTTCTTGGCGGTTCAGGCATCAAAAGAACCTAAATTACTGATTGACGAATGGTATGAAGAAAACGAAGCTTAAATGTTGATATAAATAATTATTAAAAAATTGTTGTAGATGCAATTTTGGTGTAAATTTACATCAAATATAAAATTATGGCACGACAAAGTATTTCTCTTACAGAACCTAACGATCAATGGTTAAAAAATCAAGTTGATAATAAAGAATATGCCAGTAAAAGTGAGTTAGTCAATGATTTAATTAGACAGGCACGCAAACAAGAATGGATAAAGGAAAAATTAGAAAATGCTGAAAAAAGTGGATTTACCACTGACAGTAAAGAAGAAATTTTAAAATTATCTAAAGAATTGCTTAATGGCTAACTATAAGTTAAGTAATGCTGCTAAAGAAGATTTAATTAGAATTCATCATTATGGAGTTCAAAGATTTGGTATGCAGCAGGCAGATGCTTATTTTAACTCTTTCTTTGATCATTTTGAAATGATTGCCCGCATACCTTTTTCATTTGAATCTGTTGACTTTATTAAGCAAGGTTATCGCCGTTGCGTTTGCGGGTCAGATGTAATTTATTATAAAGTAAATAATAACCATGTTGAAATAATGGCTGTTATTGGTAAACAAGATCTCGAAAATAAACTTTAATCTCGTGTGTTTCGTCATGATTATCTACTTAAAAGTAAACGAAAATTAATCTATGTTAATGAATAACAAACGTGTTTGCGTATTAGTTGGTTTCGTATTATCTTTGCATCTTCATTTACTAACAACTATATGAACAAATTATTGATTGTAGGAACGGTTGCTTATGATGCAATTGAAACACCTTTTGGTAAAACCGACAAAATTCTTGGTGGAGCCGCTACTTATATAGGTTTATCGGCATCGCATTTTAATGTAAAATCGGCAATTGTTTCTGTAGTTGGAAACGATTTTTCTCAAGAATATTTAGATTTGTTATCAAGCAGAAATATTGATATTTCGGGAATCGAAATCGTTAAAGAAGGAAAAACCTTTTTTTGGAGTGGTTTGTATCATAACGATTTAAATTCGCGCGATACGTTGGATACGCAGTTAAACGTTTTGGCAGATTTTAACCCGATTGTTCCAGAAGATTTTAAAGATTCTGATGTAATTATGTTAGGAAATTTACATCCTAATATTCAAATTGGTGTTTTAGATCAGTTAACGGCAAAGCCAAAATTGGTTGTTTTAGATACTATGAATTTTTGGATGGATTGTGCCTTGGAAGAATTAAAACAGGTTTTAAAACGTGTAGATGTTCTTACAATTAACGATGAAGAAGCGCGCCAACTTTCTGGTGAATATTCATTGGTGAAGGCAGCAGA
>Ga0307414_10001440_pt1 | contig 12348 bp, 8 predicted proteins | sample DK1Ometagenome_FD_203804 | JGI IMG/M metagenome (GOLD analysis project Ga0307414, IMG submission 203804) | Maize rhizosphere microbial communities from greenhouse at UC Davis, California, United States - DK15-O-3 | ecosystem: Host-associated > Plants > Roots > Rhizosphere > Soil | place: USA...
TGCATGTGTTATGCCTTGATTTTCACTTTTTTTCATATGTCAATATAGTGAAATTTATTGACAAAAGCAAATATTTAACATTGCATGTATTCTTATCAGAATTATAATCCCTCCCAACAGAATACCCAAGTATAGCAAAGAGGCTGTTTCAAAAGCCAGACTGACGCTCTGAGAATCTCCTAAACAACAAAAGTTATAAAACAGGATTCCGAGAAAGGGGGGGATTTTTGAGACAGCCTCTTATTTTTATCTCCACGGGAGTGGGGGGGAGTGGGGCTTGACATAATGTGTTTCTAAATATTCTTCCATAACGATTGTTTTTTTGTGTATCGCTATTTCAGGACGGGACACAGGCTAAAGGCCTGCATTTCCAATGCACGATTTGTTTCCATTGGAACCGTAGAGAACATTTCAACAGCTCCACCATCCGAAGAAGTTTTATTCAGATACTGAAAACCATCAAGGTAGTCTGTAATTTCTTTTGTCCAGGTGGCACCAGCCACGCCTATCATCGTTTTTGTGTTTTCTTTTCTTAGTTTGATTCCATCGGCCCTGTATTTTGTTTTTATCTGAGTGGTTATCGGATCAAGGCCGATATCTACAGTATTGGGAAGGTTCAGATAATCGTAATTGATACCTGTAATCTGTTTATCCATCATACTCTTCATATTCCCATTTAGATCATAATTAATATTTTCAGTCAATAATCTATGAAAAAAAAGAAGCTCTACGTTTTCGCAATAATAGCAGTAATTATCTTATTTCTAGTTTTTTTCTAAGTTGATCTTTTATTCATTTTCAATAATCTGCGTTTTTTTTAAATTTTTCTTAAAAAAAACTGACTGGTTTACAGGATATAAATAGATTATCTCGGATTTTTTATTAAACATAAATGATACATTAAAAGGATCATATATAATACCATCTGGTAATTTTTGATTATTTATATTTTCATAAGGAACTTGTGTTATCACAGGTTTAAAAACACCTAATGTATCTTCAGAAATCACTAAATAATTTTTATACTTATATAGCTTTTTATATTCTATACTCTTTACCAATTTTTTTTCAATAATTGTAATTCCAATACCATAAGTTACATCTTTAAAATTTATTGTATCATCTATTTTTTTAGAAGATAAGACCAAACATATATCCTGCGGATTATGAATGGTTTTTTGTAATTTATATAGATCTAATGATTTATCAAGTAGTTCTTCTATTCTATTTTTTTTTACATTCTGTGCAGAACAAGATATAAAAAAAACAATGAATATTAATAAAAGTTTATTTATCATTTTGCTTTACCTTTAAATATTGCTGTTGAGTTATTATATTGAACATAGCCACCCCCAAATTTTTTATTTAATATTGGGCTATACATATATCTTTTTAACCCTTCTATTTGAGTTGTTGATCTGTCTCCTCTATAACCATGAAGCGGATTTATACTAAATATTAAATTTTCGTTTTTAAATCTTTCCACAAAGCCAGAAGGAGCTACAATACCAGTGATGGTAGGGTGGCTATGGGTGTTTTCAACCCAATTACCATTTTGTACTATATGCAAACCATTACCCTGTGAAAGGTTTAAATATGGAAATACTAAATTGGCCTGTTGGACAGCATTTGATAAATGATTAGTATTAATTAAATTTGAAGAAAAACCATCAGAAAAATCTATTCTATTTTGAGAAAATTCAACATTTGTATTTTCAGCTGCAAATTCAAAAAATTGAGTAGCAGCATCATAGTTATCAATTTTTAAATATGTCATTTTATCACTTTTTGTATCTTCACCATTTAATTCGTATGAGATTGTCTTTGCCTCTCCTATTTGAGAATCTCCTGTTGGGTTTTGATCAGAAACATTTGTACGAGCAATCTGAATAGATTTAGATTCATCTTCATTGACAACAGTATCATAAGCATTATCATCTTTTGTTCTTTCTATATTACCATTGTTGAAAATCTTAATTTTATCTTCATTTTGCATTCCATCAGGATCAATAAACCTAACTGGATTATTAAAAGCATAAACGTAAGGACTCCATCTTCTAGAAGTTTCCGCTAATGGATCTATTACACCCCATCTCCCAATATCGGCCATATACATTCTTGCTCCATAATCATACATACCACTTTCCTGAATTTCCTTTCCGTTGTACTTATAATTCTGATACTTTCCAGCCCCAAAAATAGCATTTCCTGTCTTTAAATGATTCATTCCAAAAGGATAATAGTCATTGGCATCCGTTATTTCAAGCGATCCTGTGGTGTTATTTCTTGCATAGCTTACCCGTACATTACCTAAATGATCTTTATACTGGTAAATATACATTTTTCTCTGATAATCATAAAACCCTTCTGCTGTTGGAAAGAACTGCAGCTCAGGATTATGAGGGTTTGTAATAATAGGATCTGTAGGAGTAGGATCAACTTCAATAGGAACCAGGCTAAAGGCCTGCATTTCCAATGCACGATTTATTTCCATTGGAACCGTAGAGAACATTTCAACAGCTCCACCATCCGAAGAAGTTTTATTCAGATACTGAAAACCATCAAGGTAGTCTGTAATTTCTTTTGTCCAGGTGGCACCAGCCACGCCTATCATCGTTTTTGTGTTTTCTTTTCTTAGTTTGATTCCATCGGCCCCGTATTTTGTTTTTATCTGAGTGGTTATCGGATCAAGGCCGATATCTACAGTATTGGGAAGATTCAGATAATTGTAATTGATTCCTGTAATCTGTTTATCCATCATACTCTTCATATTCCCATTTAAATCATAATTAATAGCAGAGCCTGTAGCAATACCTTCATATCCGGTTTTGTTATTGCTGTTGTCTTTGATTCTGGTAGCTTGATTTCCCAAATAGGTATATTCCAGCTTATCGATCACAGTGGCCGTGGTATTACCGTTTTCCATTACGGATGTTCTGTAAAGATTGGTTATATTGCCATTCAGATCATAATCCAATGCTTCTGTATTTTCCTTGCTTCCTGCATTATTGGGATTCTGGTAATATCCTGCCGTTAGCCTGTTTAGGTTATCATAGGCATACCCATACCTTTTGGGTTCTATGGGTGGGTTGGCTCCCAGAGATTCAACAGCTCTCCAATCTACTTCTGCAATATTTCCATTATATCGTGGTTTTACATCTTTTCCTGCAAATAAAACAATATCAGGGTTGGTGATACCACTTTTCTGATTGTACCTGATCTTATACGAAAATAATTTTCCTCCTAAATTTGGAACAGCCATCTGGTCTTTGTTAATATCAGTCATCCAGCCTCTGATATTATAAGCATAATCAATACTTTGCAATGGGGCTCCGCCATTTGTTGAGCCCACTTTTTTACCGGATAATTGAGATAATTCGTTATAGGTATTATCGGCCAATAATTGTTCTGGCCAGTAATCAACCTGGTGATAGTGTTTCAAAAGTCTGTTTTGAGCATCATATTCAAAACGTTCTTTTACCGTTATCTCCGGTTCATTGGCTCTTCTCAGATGTTTTGTTATAGTATTCTGAACGGCACCTGCAAAATCCAGTTTGGATTCTGTTTGAGTATAGCCTCCCAAGTGATTAATAGAATAGCTTCCAACAGATCTACCTTTGGTATCGTAATAGATGTAATTTTTTGTCCAGCTGTCGTCTTCTATATTTTTGACAAGGCTCATTACAGGAAGTCCTTTGGTGCTTCTTCCATCGGCTGATGGGGTTTGAGTCAATACAGGTTCTCCCTGAATTGTGGAAGGTAAAGCCGGATTGAAGCTGTAAAGAGGGTAGGTGTCGTAATAGTTGACACTTAACAGTTTAGTGACAGAAGATGGATAACTGAGCGAACCATTATCATAATAAACATCCAATCCACTGTTGGTGAAACCAGCAGCAGAGGTCCTGGTTACATTGTTACTGCCCTTGGCATCTGCCAAGGCCTGTTCTGCCGCTCTTCCTGCCACGCCATAAGGCTGGGTACTTGTGTATACTCCCGTGTAGGCTACTCTTCCAAACTGGTCATATTTGGTAAACAGCCACTGTTTTTGAGCTCCCATTACAGCATCCTGGGTCATAATCATCCTGTCCTGTTTATCATAGACCATATATTCCCAGCCTTTTCCCGGAAGCTTTTTAAGCACCAGTCGGTTTCTTCCGTCATACCGGTACATATAGCATAAGCTCCCCAGTACCGTGGTGAGATCTGCAGCAGCAGAGGCCTTAGGTGGAATCACAAAAGCCAGTTGGTTGTATTCATTGTATACATAGTAAGTGTCTGCATTCTCTGTGCTGCTTATCACTTTCCTGACTAATAATACCTGTCCTTGTCCGTTTTTAAATTCTATGGTTTTATTGCCGTCTTCATCGGTTATGGTATTTTTATACAGCTGGCTGGCTCCGTAGGTTCCTGATAATGTTATCCCGGAAGAAGTGGCCCCGGAGGAAGTCGCAATATATTTCTTTACCTCACCATCTATATTGGTATCATACTCAAACTTTACAGGCTTACCCGTCCAGTCATTTCCTACCTGGATTTGCTGCTGGATTCTGTCTAATGGGGAGTTTTCCAGTACTTTTTCTGCATAGATCTTTTCTGAACCATAAATACCGGGCTGGGTAGCATTGGCCAGAGGAGTAGGAACAATGGCTCCATTCAGGGTTCCTCCTTGCGGAACAGGTAAATAGTCTTTTATCTGTCTTCCGAACTGATCATATTCGATATGGGTAACAACATCTTTTCCAAGAGGTGATGCTTTTACGTTAACTATTTGTTTTGGTCTTCCCAGTCCATCAAAATACTGAACGGTTTCGGAAGATTTTGTTGGTGTAGTTCCGTTATAATCAAGGTAAGTTTTGGACTGGATATAGTTTTCTGTATTAGGAATTGGGGTGAGCTGTGCTTGTAGTGTACTCATTACCAGTAATCCTACAGGAATAATTATCTTTTTCATCGTTTTTAGTTTTTGTAATTGTATTTATACTCTTTCACGATTTTGTATACCGGATTTCCAGCAGCATCTTTATCCAGTTGTTTAACTTCTTTCAATCGATTAGCGGTATCATAAATATAAACCTCTCTGATTCCCGATGGTGAAGTGATGCTTCTTACTCCAATTAGCGGATCATAAGTGTAGGTGCTAATCTGATAAGTTGACAATGCAGAATTATTTCTGAATGTATTTAATGCCGATAATAAAGCTGTCTCATCATTGTTAGGCATAGCTAAAGCATCCGTATTGGAAGCATTAACAATAGTATCAATCATTGATTGTTGAAGATCCGACAGTTTTGCTCCCTCTATCTTGGCAATTGGCTGAGTTTGGTTGTAGCCCCAAATGATTGTTGTGGAAATACCTTCTTTTGTCGTGTATTGCTGGAGGTTGCCTTTTAAATCGTATTTATCGTAAGTGACTTCGGTGGTGGGAACATTTGTTTGAAGATCATAAGACTTAATGGATAACGGTAATACCAAACTTCCCGTCTGGGCCGTTGGAATTGAAGTCGGATATATTGTTTCACTTTTTGCTATTGTTTTATTATTTTCCTTCACCTCTGTAACAACGGGAATACCAACAATATTTTTAGAAATCATTATATTATTATTCACATTAAGATCCTGAGCATAAGAATAACTCTTAGATATCTCAGTATTGTCTGGCATAATGCTATTTTCTTTTGCAAGATTCAAATGATTACCGCTATCATAAAAATACTCAATTTCGGTTTTAACTTCCTGCCCATTAAAATAATCTTTAATTGTTTTCTTTTTAAGATATGAAGAATTCATATATTTTCTGTACCCCTGTACCCATTTGCCTGACATATGATTTATACTGACATACTTATTGTTATCAGCTAAATTATTAGGATTGAATTCAATATTATCAGTATAATCAAAGTTTATCGTCTTAATTGGGTTTATTAAATCAGTCTCTGAATAAGTCTTTTGATTAATTAGCTTACCTCTTGTTACACTTTTATCAATCCCGTATAAATTACTAAAGTTTTTATAAAGATTCACCGGTTTAATATTAGCATACATATTAACATTATACTCTCGAATATTGTTCGCATCAGGGGTTATTTGATCAGAACGTGTTTCGTATGTTGAAAAATCGTATTCGGTATATCCTTTACCTTGCTCTATTTCAAACACCTTACTATATCCTACATTGTAACTGTCTAAACTGGATGAAATAATATTTGAGCTTGTACGAATCCCGGTTTTATGCCATTCAGGGCCAAAATCTCCCTGTTGTGTAAATTCCCAATAATAATAATATCTAGGCCAATGCATCAATATTCCTGAACTTGTTGTTTCATTTAAGGATATTGTATATTTATATTCTTTTTGACTTGTAAGAACTCCCTCAGAAAAATTTTTTATTTTCTTGATTCTTGTTCCTCCAGTGAAGCCATTGTTGTTTGTTAGTGTGGGTAAAAAGCTGCTTGAAGAATTTCGCTCTATTCTTTTTTCATAATATTGAGGTTCATATTCAAAAGTCGTATAACCTTTGGTGGGGTATATGATCTGATTCAATAATCCTTGATTAAAGAAAAACAAGCTGGGATCCCGATAGGTATTAACTAACGTATAATCACCTGTATCACGATTATAATCCGAGACAGGAGCAAGACTTGTATTAGAGTCAAGTCCATTCCAGTACCCCCAATGGTCTATTCCTTTTGTATAATAAGGAGGAAGGGAATAAAGGGTATTGTATGCAAATGTGTACTTTTGATTACTAATAACGTCAATCACTGATCTAAGAAATGGACGTTTAAATTCACCACCTAAATGATCATATGAAAATTGCGTTTTTTTAATTAAGTTGGACTTATTGTAAGTTTGAATATTATCAATGACCCATTCGTTCAAATATTTAGGAGCCGAATATCTATGTTTTATTGGGTATCCGGTATTTGCATAATTAATTTTTATTTCATCAGTTCCATATTTAATTGAAGTTAATACTGATTTTTTTAATACTGAAAAGCTCTCGATTGGTATTGAATATCCATCAGTTCCACCAGTGCACGACATGGCAGGCCCCCCTGCGGCAAGACAAAACCACCAATCATCACTTCTTGCTCCTTCCTGATAGTATGCTTCAATTGCTATAGCAGGATTTGCGTCTACTCCGCTCAAAATATTGGGATTATGGCAAAAGTCATATTGTTGTTTTAAAGATCCTTCGAAATATTCGAACTCTACCGTTTTTCCGTCATTAAAAATAATCTTAGAAAGGCTAAATGCATTAATTGTAGGGAAGCCCTTAAAGCCTTCCTGAAATAACACATTGTTATTATAATAAGAAAGTTCATACTTAGACAGATCTCCACCAAAAATATATTGATTTCCTTTACCATCAATAATTGTAATTATAGATACAACATCATTTCCACAAAAATTTACACCACCATACATTGCCATTTGTGATAAATCAACTTTTATATTGGGATCATCGGATTCTACTAATACATTTCCGTCATTGCCTATCACAAATTTTCCAGAAAGCCCCATCATATTAAAACTAAAAATATCTGGAGTTCCTTCATATGCATTTGATGGATCTAAAGTAGGTCCCATGGTCCAACCAATCGTATTATTATTAGTATCAATTTTCCCTGTCCCCCCATATAGATTATACGCATTTACATTTGTGGAGGAATTGGTTCGAACTCCTTTTAAAAAACCATGTACATCTCTTGGGGAATCGAAAATACCGGGGTAATTTGGATTTCCAACATATTCATCAGGGGTTCCATTTAATTTTCTAGTTATTCTTCCACCAGCGAGTAATGTCCAATTAACCCCTGCAACCTCGTTCTTTTTATGAGGAATGAATCCCGAAGAATCATAAGATAAAGTAACTGGAATATTGACTCCATTTTCATTAATAGATGCTATGGGGACTTGTAAATCGATTGCACCAGTGTATAGATTTACTGGTACATTCCCATATTTTTCAAATGCATAACTTTCTGGTGATTTTACCTGAGATTTTTGCATTGTTTGTGCGGTTATGTTAGCTGTAAAAAAAAGGACAACTAGCTTTAACATATTTATTATTTTTTTATTCATCCTAATTTTATTTTTTAATCAATTTAGCATTACCCGTTTTATTGGCATCAGTTTTTATTGTAATCAGATAAGCCCCCTGAATCAAATTCTGGGTATTAATCTTCGTTACTTTATTCTTCGTTTTCAAGCTTTGAAGCTGTCTTCCTCCCATATCATACAACAAAATATCAGCTTCTTTAAAATCAAAACCAATTTCCACATAGGCATACTCTGATATCGGATTAGGATAAATCTTAATATCCTGTTTTTCTATTAATTGATCCAGCTGTTTATCCCCAAGTTTTACAATCTTCCAGTTTTCTTTTCCTAGTTCCTCTGCGCTGGTTCCTGCCAGGATAATGGAGCTATCTCTGTTCAGCTTAATATCTGAAAGTCTCTCTTCTCTTTTTCTGGATTCTCCTTTCACATGTTTTCTCCACTGCTCATTGCCATCGACATTGAGATAAAGCATCCAGAAAGTTTCATCGTCCGATTCTATCCTTCCTTCTGCCTGGGTATAACCTCCCAAAAGAATTCCTTTGAAAGACCTGTTATCTGCTGAATGAAGAACACTTGTTCCCATCAGAATATCCCGGTTCCCGAAATTGTAGGATTTCTGCCAGATCTCTTCACCTCTTTCGTTTAAAGAGATTAACCACAGATCTGTCCCTTCTTCTATGCCTGTAGTTTTATTTCCTGATCTTTCGGATCTGGATTCGCCCCCAATTAAATAGCCTGAGGATGTTAAGGCCAGTGTTCTTAAATGGTCATCTCCTTTTCCGCCAAAATTCTTTTCCCATTCTGTTTTTCCGGTTTTATCAAGCTTGATAATCCAGTAATCTCCTTCTCCAAAGTTTTCTGTTTTCTTTGAGCCGCCCAGGTTACTTCTGGAATAGATTCCTAACAAAGCTCCACCATCTTTGGTAGGAATCATTTTTTCAACTTCATCCAAACCTTTCTCGCCTAAAATAAACTGAGAGAGTTCTTTTCCGCTTTTGTCCAGTTTTACGACCAAAACATCTTTTGAACCGTAGCCTTTAGCTGAATTCTGAACATTTCCGGCTACAAAGAATCCTAAATCTACCGTCTGAATAACTGATCTTGCTTCTTCGTCTGAAGAAGTTCCTAAAGTTTTCTGCCAGAGTTCATCTCCGAATTCATTAAGTCTGATCAGCCAGATGTCGGATCCGCCTTTGGAATCTTCTTTTTTATCAAGTCCTTTCCCTGAATAAGAAGTTCCGGCCAGAAGAAATCCTCCTTCCTGGGTGGCGATGGAAGCGGAAAGATAGTCATGGTTATTTCCTGAGAAATATTTTTCCCACACCTCTTCGCCTTGTTGGTTTAGTTTTACTAGATGGAAATCGTAGCCGTTGTTTTGTTTCCCAGCTGTACCCTGAGGCTCCCGAAGGGTGGTGGATTGGATACTGCTTCCTGTAATTAGATACTGCTGATCTATTGTTGTGGTCACCAGGCTTAGAAAATCCTGGGTAGAGGATTTGATGTCTTTCTGCCATACTACTTCCTGGGCAGAAAGTCCAAGAACTGTGCATAGAATACATGCACCGGAGTAGAATTTCTTCATATGTTCGTGTATTGAGTTTTACGGTTAGTTTAAATAATTTTGCAAATTTAACACTTTTTAACGGACTTCAAATCTCATGGCAGAGAATTAATACATAATTTATCTCTTGCCGGTGTTTTAATGCTTTACTGATAAACAAAGATATTCAGGAGAAGCGACAGAACGTGTCGTATTATAATTTGTTTTAATTTTTATATTTTATTGTACGGCTGGATTAAAGAAGAAGAAATCCCGATGAAAGAATTTAATTCCTGTCATGTGACTTGCTTGTCAACCTTAGCATGATTTTTGCTTATCTGGAAAGCTATGAAAGACGTAGGATTTTAGACTGGGTTTCAACAGGTCTAATGATTGGAATGGCGTCGAAAGGGAACTAAGCGATATCCGTTAACACAACTATGTATGGCCTTTAACAAAGAAAATTATCTGCGAGAAATGAAATCCATGGTGGATAAAGCGATGGAAAGATTGAATTCAGAAAAACCGGACTTTGTGATTTATACGATTAGTATCTGGACAGATCCCAATGCTGCGGCAAGTGCAATTAATTTTGACAGCAAACAGAATTCAGAACAATTAGTGCAACAATCAAATGAATTTGATAAAGAAGAATATGAAGAGCTCCTTTTAGAAGGGGATCTCGAAGGTGCTGAATTGTTTAAGCCAGAGACTTGGATGCAGCGAAATTGTAATCCTGCAGATTTTGAACTCCCGGATTTTGAAGAAACCAAACATCCTGATATTCCGATAAATTGGGAATATGAAAAGGGGGGAAGATGTTGGTCACAGTTAAGACCAGCATTAACAGAAATTGGAAACTATGCTTTCAATAAAATACAAGAGATGCGAATTGAACCAGATTTTGAGCTGGCTATCAATAGTAAAAAAGACTGGTATGACAAGGTGTGGAAGATCAGATGACGCCGAAGACTAGCAAAATATCGGTTATTTTGAAACAAAAAGTTCCATATCTTGTTAACTGCCATTTTGATTTTAGATTGTTTATCAAAGATTTCAGACTTTCCCATTAAAGGAACAGAACTATTTAATCACCTGCAGGCATTTCATTTGATTTTTCTCCAATATTGTAGTCATATTGTAACATAAGCAATACTTTAATTATTTTACAATAGACCTTATACTGTCGAGTTTCTGTTCGATTGTCATGTTATTGCCACCGCCGCAAGAAGAGTGTATAACCTTTCCATTAGTACCAATAAGAACCTTTGCAGGGCTACAAAATAGATTGTAATTCAGTTTTTCTGATTTACTGTAAGATTTGGTATTGTCGATCTGCTCAAACAGAACGTGCGAATGATTTAGATAATCCTTGAGCCCTTTTTCATCTTCTATAAAACCTTCTACAATACCTATAAAATAAGCGTCATTTTTATATTTTGTATATAAAGCATTAAACTCTTCCGCCATATCATACGACTCGCTCTTTTTTAAATAAGACTTGTCGTATATGAAAACCACAAGATTTTTGTCTTTATAATTCTTTGAATTGAATACGGTACCATTAATTGTTTTAGCTGAAAAATATCTGGGTCTTGCATTGAGTGAAAAATCAATCTGATTCTTTTGTAACTCCTTAGCTTCTTTTTCGAATTCCTTTAAAATTCTCTCTTTTTTTTGTTCTTTGCTTTCACAAGATAACATAGATAAGATTATAAATAAGGCTGAAATGTGTTTCATGATAGTTTTTTATGATTGATGAATGAGATTGTTAATATACAGCAATGTTTTTATGAAAACAACCCAATCTACCGCTTGCAAGAGAATATAAGCAAATACTTTATAATGGGCTGTGGAAAGAGCCGTTCATTTCAGATCCGAGATATGCTATTATTTACTTTGACTTTGGTAACTTATAAGAGTCCGTTAATTTGAACCTTTACTTCAGTTTAAGGGATGCCTGGCTAAAAAAAAATGAAAACAAACGGTGCGATTTTTGTAAAATAAAAATCATAACCCACTTAAATCTAATATCATGGTAAATAACAAATTACAACAAGGTCAGCAAAATCGGAGCACAGTTATTGGAGCTGAGAACTATGAATCTAAATAAAAACTTTGAGAAAAGCTATTTAATACAGTAAAAACCTAATAAGAAAATATCATGAACGTAAAACGAACATTTGGAGCAATACTTACAATACTTGGAATTGTAGGTATGATGTATACAGGATATGAATTGATCAACAAAAGTTCTGCATATACTACGTTATCTGTAGTTGGCGTAATCGGTTTGATCTTCTTTTTTTCCGGAATAGGCCTTGTAAAGAATACAAGAGATGAAGCATAAATTTAGAAAGAAGCTTTTTTACCAAATGACAAATACCATACAGGTTACTTTAGCTAACTTGCAGGTATGAAAGAACTATTTGACTTTATTTTAAGGTTTGGAAATCTTAATCAGCAACAGATCGATTTTATTGCAAGTAAGGCTCTGGAGATTGATCTTCCAAAAGATGAATATTTTTCAGAGGCAGGTAAAGTTGCCCGTCAGGTAGGATTTATCGTCGATGGACTCTTGAGAGTTTGCTATTATAATAATGAAGGCCAGGAAATCACCAAATACTTTATAGAAGAAAATAATCTGGTGGTAGATCTGGAAAGTTTTGATAATGAGATCTGTTCAAGTACTTATGTTCAGGCGATAACCGATGCCAAAATGATCGTTTTCTCGAGAAAAGACT
>Ga0307414_10001442_pt1 | contig 12348 bp, 8 predicted proteins | sample DK1Ometagenome_FD_203804 | JGI IMG/M metagenome (GOLD analysis project Ga0307414, IMG submission 203804) | Maize rhizosphere microbial communities from greenhouse at UC Davis, California, United States - DK15-O-3 | ecosystem: Host-associated > Plants > Roots > Rhizosphere > Soil | place: USA...
GCGGCCCGGTCCGGGTGAACAGGGCATGCTTCTCGATGAACGCCAGCGCGTCCTTGACCGCGGCCTGATGGGCCTGTTCGATCACAGCCGCCACCGCCGGTTCGGCAACCGCCCATAGCGTCGAGACCGACTTCACCGGGGAGAATGTCAGGTCGTAGCCGGCAACTGTCTGGGTTCGCGGCCGGGAGTCTTTCGCGATCTGTCCCGCCAGTTCCCGGGCATCGACCGGCTCTCGGCCGTGTTCGGCCAGGAAAAACTCACGGGCCACCGCGGTCCGCACCCGGGCCCGATCTGCAGCCGGCAGCGGCGCGTCGGCCGGCAGGCCGGCCGCGGTGTTGATCGCCGCGATCCGCTTGGCGACCTCGAGCCGAAACGGACTCACCCCACCGTCGAGGATCTTGAACGGCACACCCAGCTGGGTCACTTCCTGGAAGTCGCGGGTAGTGAGGTCAGGCCCTTCCAGCTGCTGCTGGCGGAGCTCGGCCAACGGGTGCAGACCGCAGCCGAACAACGCTCGCATCTGCTCGGCCGTCACCGGGTCGCCAGCCGTCAGGGCGTCGATCCCGTCCATCCCCGAACCGATCCACACCCCCGGGGACTCGCCCCGTTCGGTGTAGTACGACGCCAGCCCGATATGACCTTTCTCAGTTGCGTCCAGCGCAGCGACCTGCCGGGTCAGATAGTCATACCCAGATCCAGCCGTGAGCTTGTGGATGCTCATTGTCACACCCACCCGAAGGGGGTACATACCGCCGGAGCGGTCAAGCCGACCCGAGCTACTTCCGGCGGTGCATCGGGTGTGTCCAACATCGAATTCTGAGAATGAGACGGGGGTACGTAGGACGGGGATGTCGGCGGTCTGAGCGCGGTCACAGGTTTGAATGTAGAGGCGGGTGACGGCCAAGCCGAGGAGACGGATTGCGATGTTGGCATTCGGTCTGGCGGGCGCATATCAAGAGATGAGTACCGCAGCAGGACCGCTCGGCGGATGACCTCGGGCGCGGCCGCGGCCCGACATCGGTCGGGCCATCGATACGCTCACGTCCGACACCCTGTTCATGATCGGCTCCATCACCAAGCCGATGACCACCATGCCTGCGGCCGCGCTCGTCGACGATGGCCGCCTGAGCTGGGGTACACGCCTTGTCGATGTGCTGCCGCAGTTCGCCGCCGGGATCGCACAATGACCGAACGCCTAACCGTGCGCGATGCGTTCTGCAACTGCGCGGGCCTTCCCGGCCGCCACCTCGAGCGCTACTTCAAAACCGGCACACTGAGCCCTGAGGAGACGCTGACGGCGTTAGCTGACTTTGCGCCAGCAGCTTCGTTCGGGGAGCAGTTCATCTACAACAACCTGCTCGTCGCCGCTGGACGCTACGCGGCTGGTGTCGCAGCGCGGGGCGACGGAGCGGGCGACGTAGGCTTCGCTTACGACGCGGCGCTGCAGCAGCGGGTGCTCAGCCCGATCGGTATGAAGCGCTCGACGCGACGAGTCAGGACGCGCTCGGCCACCGCCAGGCGCCGGCCGTGGTCAAGCTAGGCCCGAATCGCACCATCGGAGATGGCCGCGTCGATACAGTTCTCCTGCTGGCCGCACCGGAAGGGCACACCCGAAATCGCCGACGCCATCGACCTCGCGCGGTGGTGCCGCGAGGCGACCGAGCGAGACAAGACGGTGTGGTGGGCGTCGACCCGGCGACCGTTTCTGCGGAAGTCTGTTACTTGCTTGAGAGACGAGCGGGCAGCAAGAGCGAAGCGGCGTTCTTGCGGTTGTTCCCGGCGGGCAGATTGGTCCCGGTCGACATTACCGCTGCTGACTACGAGCGCATGGCGGAGCTCGTCGAGCTGTACGACGACTGGCCACTCGGTGGAACCGATGCCAGCCTCATCGCAATCGCGGAACGGCTCCGAGTGACCAAGGTGGCGACGCTTGACCGGCGACACTACGGTCCCATACAGCCGGCCATGTCAAGGCATTTCCTTTGCTTCCGGAGACGTTGTGACGACGTAACCCCGCCAGCCACAACCAGCGAGTTTGCCTCAAGCACATTGACTGAGCGTCATCTTGGACGCCATAGAACGTCTCGCGGCGCTTAGAAGGCATTCGCTGGCCTCTGGAGTGGCATTGCTTGAGTGTCAGTCGCCAGGAAAGCTGACCCTAGGCGTGTGCCCCATGTGTGCCCCCGCGACATCATGACCATGATCAGGATGCAAATGCACCGCGAGCGACCGGCAAAAGTGCCCAGCCGCGCACCGTGGCGCAACGTTCGCAACGAGAAGTTCAGAGGTTCGAGTCCCCCTAGCTCCACCACGTGGAAAGAAGAGCGCTGACTAGGACTAACTGCTCCCGATCTGCCTGGCGAGCATCGCTGTCAGCGGGCTCATTCTTCTCCACCAGCTCTCCCGAATCAGCCCGGTGCTGGCCTTGTTCAATGCGGTCGTCGTTCGAGATAAGCGCGCCGGGCCTCCGTCGTAACCCAGCGACGGATGCCAGTCAGTGCGCCGAGCAATGCCTGACGCGATTCCAACGTCGGGGGTTGTCCAGCAGTAAGAGGTGGCGTAGTTCTGAGTGAAAGCCGTTTGATGGTGTCGCATCCAGCGCGGCCGCGGCGAAGCGGGGCGGTGAACACTGTGCCGTTATAAGACAGCACCTGCACCTGAATGCCCTGACGGGGCACGCATCCATAGACTGCTCTTAGGCGACCAGCTAGAGCCGCACAGCCCGGCCAGGTTGCCCCCGATGACCTAATAGCGAGGCGGGTGCTGCATGACTAACCGTCCCCCTGACTACATCGATCAAGACGCTGACGCGCGCCACCACGCTCTGCTCAGCCTCCATGCCCTCTCCGGGGCATTCGGAGGCCTCGACCCCTCGATCATTCCCGGGTTCCGCTCGTCTTCGCCCGGCACCGCCCTGCAAACACTCGCCACGGCTCCGGAGCAAGAGATACCTATCTCAGCTCGCCTGGCCGTCCTCTTTGACCTGACTCGGGCTGGGCTACCTTACTACGAGTCTTATGAAGCCGAGTACCGCCTGCTGGCGCAATCCGTGGCACAGGCGAGAGGTCTTGACGTCGAGCAACTGCTGAGCGATGTGACGGAGTCGGCACGCGGGGCGCCGTTCCCGAGAACTCAGACCGGACAGGCCTTACCCCATCACGAGACCGCGTTCATCGGGCAAAACGTCTGCACGGTGAGGAATGTGAAGGTCGGCGGTCTCAACGCGACCTGGATCTTCTCGGAATTCGAGACCGATGCGACCTTCGACCGGGTGGCTGACTGGGTCGATCCTCGCAATTGGCCTCAGCGGGGCCCGCTGTTGTTCAAGCGGATGGACATCGTCGGCGCGGCGGGGCCGGTCGATATCAACCGGCCCGGCGACCTAAGACCGCTCGGCGACGAGCATTGGCACGGGGTCTTTCACGAGGAGGTTCAACTCGTTAAGCGCCTGAACACCCTGCTCCACTGCGACTACTGGCGAGACGGTGGTCGGGCCGCCGGGATGACCTATGAGCTCAACCTCAGCCTGGACGATGAGATCAATGTCGACCGCGGCTTCCTTTTGGTGAACAACGTCGGACCAGTCCGTAGGGTGAAGGCACTCAAGATGGTGGGGTTCACTGCGGAGGGCTGGGATCAGGTTGCGGCGATGGTGTGCCCGTTCTGGACAGACTGGGTGCGTAGCGCTGTGGAAGGTGGGAGCAACAGCGTTCCGAAACCACCGACGCACACTCCGCCTGACCAAACCGGATCTCGCCGCCCGTCCCCCTTGGGCGATAGTCTCGATGCTTGGGGGAAGTTCTTCGGTGACTCGGCCCGCACCTACTTGGACCTCTTCGAAGACGTGACCTCCCGAGTGAGCTCGAGTCGATACTCGCCGGCGGATTTGCTGGCCGACGGAACGCGCTGCTGGTCCCAACTTGCCAAGGACTGGGCCAGAGCCTGGACCAACGGCTTGGAGATGCTAGATGAGGTCGGCCGAGAAGGACTCGATGCCGGGTTGATGCCTCCGGGCGCCGCTCCCGACGCCGCCCGTGGGGCAGCGACGGCGATGACGACAGCCGCTCGTACGGAGACAGCTCCTACAGAGGCAGAGGGAACGATCGTCCCGGTGGCCGGGATCGGCGCGGCCGATCGACCCGTCAGTTCCGATCTCGTGTCGATCGAAGCTGGCGGCGCGACCATCGCCTCCCAGAGCATCGACGTGACCGTGAAGACCCTCGAGGACGGGACTTACGGCGTACAGGTGCGCACCACGGACACGTCCGTGCCGCCAGGGCTCTACGTTGGAGACCTGAAGCGTCCTGACGGTCAGATACTTACACCGGTTCAGCTTTACCTTTCGCGAGCCATTGGGACATGAGGCCGTGACAGACCCTCCGATATCGGCTGAGGGAAGGCTTACACGCCTGCTCGAACGGCTGCTGAATGCAGCAGAGGCCTCGCTGGCGGCGGGCGATCTCGAGCCCGCCCGCGCCACGGCCGAGGAGGTGCGCGCCGTCGATCCCGACAACCGGCGCGCCGCTCTCATTCTGCAGAGGGTGGCTACTCGCCAGCTCGGCCCTTCTGGGGAGCGGGCGTTGATGACGCTGCTGTTCTCCGACATGGTGGGCTCAACGATGCTGTCCGAGCGCGTGGAGCCCGAGCAGATGCGTGACCTCTTCTCCTTCTACCGATCGGCGGCCCGGGAGGCCGTGCAGCGATACAGGGGTCACGTGATGCAGTACTCAGGCGACGGGATCCTTGCCGGCTTCGGGTATCCCGAGCCTCACGAGGATGATGCACGCCGGGCGGTGCTTGCAGCTCTCGATCTGGTCGTGGCAATGCAGGATGCCCGCGCCGACCTAGACCGACGCCTCGGCGTGGCGCCCGATGTCAGGATCGGAATCCACACCGGTCAGGTAGTAGTTACCGACCTAAGCGATGATCATTCCGTTGCGGAGCGCGACTCGATCGTGGGCGTCGTCCCCAACTTCGCCGCCCGGATACAGCAAGCGGCCGAGCCCGGCATGGTGGTGATCAGCGACGTTACCCAACAGCTCGTCGACGCCGACTTCTACATGCAGTCACTCGGTGAGCGTGAGCTCAAAGGCATCAGCCGCCCCGTCGAAGTCTTTGCCGTTGAGCGGCCTCGCTATGCTGCCGCACGATTCGAGGCAGAGCGGTACCGGAAGGCCGGATTGGTCGGCCGTGATGAGCCGAGAGACCAGATCCTCCTGGCATGGGAGGACATCCGGAAAAGGTCGGTGCCGGTGGCCGTCTCCAGCTTCCTTGTCGTCGGGGAGGCGGGTATCGGCAAGTCGCGGTTAGCGGCTGAGGTCCTCGACCGGGTGGAGGCCAGCAGCGGCAAGGTGCTCGGTGTCGGTTGCCTCCCGTACTACGCCAACGTCTCGCTCTGGCCCATAACCTGGACGCTCGAACGGCTGCTCGGCGTCGCGGATGGCGACGCCGATCGACTCCGCCCGCTCGTGTCGCACTTCACGTCGCTCGGCTTGGATCCAGCGCGATTCGTGCCCTTCCTCGGCCCCCTCATCGGAGTCACACCGTCCCCTGACTATCCCGCCCCCGAACTTGATCCGACCGCATTCCTCGACGAGACTCTCAGCCGCATCGTGGAGTGGTTGTGCGCTCTCGCAGATCGCACACCTCATCTGTTCGTGGTTGAGGATCTCCATTGGGCCGACCCCTCTACCCTCGGGCTGCTGGGTCGACTGGTCGATCGCCGGCCGCCAGGGATCCTCACCATTGCCACCACACGTGATCAATATGTCGTCCCTTGGAGGGATGCCGTAAAGGTCATTGAGCTGGGTCGTCTCACTGAGCCGGCCGCCATGAGGCTCGTCGACAACATCGCGGCCGGAAGGGACCTCACCAATCATCAGCGTGCCTCGATCATCGCGCTCGCCGACGGAATCCCACTCATCATCGAGGAGCTGACGCGTTCCTACCTCGATGAAAAGCGCACCGAGGCGATGCCGCTGCGCCTGCAAGAGCTCTTCACTTGGCGGCTGAAGGCGCCGGGCGTCGACCTCCGAGTTGTTCAGGTTGCCGCCACGGTGGGCCCGACCTTTGACGCGGGAACGGTCTCGGCGGTTATCGGGGCAGAGGGCACGGTGAGCGAACAGCTTCGAATCCTGGCTGACAACGGAATCATTGAGCCAGGCGACCAGGTCGCCAAAACTTACCGCTTCCGTCACGCCTTGATGCGCGACGCCGCGTACGAGACCCAAGTCCTCGACGTGCGGAGTCAGACCCACGCCCGCGTGGCCGAGGCAATGGCTGATCGTGGTGCCGAGCCGGCACTGGTCGCTGAGCATTTCGACCTGGCTGGACACGCACAGCGCGCCGTCGGCCTCTATCTCATCGCTGCGCAGGCCGAACAGGGTCGCGGAGCGCACACGGAGGCCACCAAGTTGCTTTCACGGACGCTCGAGCTCCTCGAGACCCTCCCAGAATCCGAAGAGCGCGACCTCAACGAGCTGACCGCTCGGATGCTGCGCGGGCTGAGTGTCAGTTCGATGCAGGGGTACGCCGCACACGACGTACAGGTCGATCATCGATGGGCCGAAGTGCTCGTGAAGAAGCTCGGGACGCGACCCGAGGTGCTGCCATCCGTCATCGCCATCTGGGCCTATTGGCTGACGAGTGGTGATCTGCCCACGGCTCGAGGGTTGATCGACAGGCTGACCGACATGATCGGCCAGCAAGCCTTCTCCTGGTTCGAGCCGGAAGTCGAGTCATGCGCGGGCTTTCAGGAGTTCTACGAGGGTCATCTCGTGTTAGCGCAGAAACATCTGGAACACAGTATGGCGGGCTTCCTCGCGCGTCCCGCTGATCAGGCGGTGTCTCCATTCTGGCCGCTCCCCAACGACCCGATCGCGGTCTGCCAGATCGCCCTCGCCTCGGTCAGCACGCTGCGAGGAGAGCCCGAGAGGGCCGCGTACTGGGAGCGCGAGGCTCTGCGGCGTGCGGAGGAGGTCGGGTTCCCGCGCGGCCCATTCAGTCGCGCTTTTGTCAAGGTTTATGCAGCCTGGATGCGACGCTTCACAGGAGACGACAACGCGTGCTGGCAGCTGGGCTCCGAGGTGGTCGCGATCGGCCAGGAGTACGGCTACGTGTTCTGGACGACACTTGGATCCACATACATCGCGAAAGGCGCGCCCGGCGGGGAAGAGCATCGTGAGTTCCTCCAAGAGAGCGTGGACACGCTGCGGCTGATGGGCCAGGAGGCCTTCGCCGCCTCCAACCTCGGCTACCTCGCGAGACTCCACGCGGCTGCTGGCGAGTCAGACCGTGCTCAGGATGCCGTGGCCGAAGCCCTCGACGTGGTGCGCAAGTCCGGCGAACACGTCCATCTTCCGGAGCTGTTGCGGCAGCGTGCGCTGTATACGCTCGTCGATGGAGGCGACACCGACGAGGCGGTCGCGGACTTAAGGGAGGCTGAGCGCGTTGCGACCGAGCAGGGCGCCCGGGTTGCCCGACTTCGTGCCGCGCTCGAACTCACCCGTCTATCGGAGTCCCTTCGACCGAAATACTGGCGCAGGATGCTCCAGGAGGCGAGATCGGACATGCCCGCCTCCTTCGCGAGCGAGGAAACCGCCCTTGCCGACGACCTGCTCGCCCGGTGACCGTGGTTGGACCTCGCGTCGTCATCCTCGGTGGGGGCATGGGAGGCCTTGCCACGGCCTGGGAGCTGAGCTCAGGCGAGTGGAGGAAGCACATCGATTCGATCACCGTGTATCAGCGGGGTTGGAGACTTGGCGGGAAGGGCGCCAGCAGCCGGGGCCGGTTCGGGCGTATTGAGGAGCACGGTCTCCACGTGCTGTTGGGGTACTACGACGCGACATTTCGCGTGCTCCGGGAGGTGTACGGCGAGCTGGATCGGGCATTGACCGATCCCGAGTGTCCGATCCGCTCCTGGCGCGACGCTGTGTCGCCCGCCGACGATGTTGGCCTCGCCGAGTGGAAGGAACCGGCATGGAGCCACTTCGTGACCCGGTTCTCGGGCAACGATGCCATTCCCGGTGAGCCCGGAGCCGAAGATCGACCGATCCAGCCTCTGGACATGGCCTCTCGCGCATTGCGGCTTCTGCTCGACTTCCACCAGGCGGTGGCCACACGCCGGCCGCCCGCTCACGTCTATGTCAGTGGCTCTCCCATGCCGAGATCCGAAGCCTCCGACTCGGCGGCGACACTCGTTCGGGGGGCGGGCCTGACGGCATTGGCCGCACTGCTCGAGGTCGTCGAGCGCAGTGCCCGCCTGGCCACCGGACTCGAGTCTGGCCTGGCCGGATCATTGGCGTCGGTTCTGCATGGCTGGCGCGATGGCACGCGCCGCGTCTTGCTGGCCGATCCCGCAGCTCGACGGACCTGGCAGCTGGTGGATCTGATAGTGACGAACGTGCAGGGCATGGCAGCCGATGGGCTCCTGTCGGGCACTGGCTATGAACGGATCGACCATCTCGACTATCGCGACTGGCTGACAAGCCACGGTGCAGCTCGCGAAACGATCGACTCGCCCATTGTCAGAGGCATGTACGACCTCACCTTCGCTTATGAGGACGGCGACCGCGCCAGGCCTCGTTTTGCGGCTGGCCTCGGTCTCCAGCTCGCCTTTCGCATGCTCTTTGATTTCAAGGGATCGATTTTTTGGCGCATGCAGGCGGGGATGGGGGAAGTCATCTTCGCACCCCTCTACGAGGCGCTTGCTCGTCGCGGTGTCGATTTCCGCTTCTTCCGTCGCCTAGACCGCTTGCGGCTCACAGCTGGCCGGACCGTCTCATCGATCGACCTGAGCCGTCAGGTGAATCTGAGGCGGGGACAGGGCCGCTATGAGCCGCTGGTCCGAGTCAACGGACTTCCCTGCTGGCCCGACCGGCCCCTTGTGGATCAGCTGGACACTGATCCTGGTGATGGGCTCGAATCGCATGCGAAGGCTGCTATGGGAAGCGGGGCAGAGCGGCTCGTCGCCGGCAGGGACTTCGACGTGGCCGTACTCGCTGTGTCGCTGGGCATGATCCCCCACGTCGCCTCCGAGCTGGTGGCGGCCGACACCGCTTGGCGCGACATGGTGGACTCAGTCGCCACCGTCGCCACCCGCTCCGCGCAGTTGTGGCTCGACGCGACCGAGTCCGAGATGGGCTGGGATGGTCCGCGCGGTGTGACTCTCTCAGGATTTGGGGAGGTCTTCGACACCTGGGCATCGATGTCGCACCTTCTTCCCATGGAGGCATGGCCCCCTGCAGTGGCACCTCGCAGCATCGCCTACTTCTGCGGTGCTATGCCCGGTGTTGATCCGGCCACCGGAGGCGAAGTCGTACGCGACGAGCTGAGGCGATTCCTCGAGGAGGAGGTGGGGGCCCTGTGGCCTGGCACGCGCGACTCCGCCGGGTTCAGGTGGGAAATGCTCTCCGACGATTTGCGGCGAAGTGGGCCGGATCGGCTGAGCGGACAGTACGTCAAAGCCAACCTCGATCCTTCTGACCGATATGTCCAGTCTCTCCCTGGTTCGGGGAAGCACCGGATCGCAGCAGGGCGAACCGGGTTCGACAATCTCGCCGTCGCTGGGGACTGGACGGCGTGCGGGCTCGACGCCGGCTGCATCGAAGCGGCGACACGTTCAGGCGTCCTCGCGGCCCGTGCGATTCTCTCGGGCTCGGTGAGAGCATCCACGACCAGCAGAGGAATGTGGTGATAGCGGGGGAGGACGGGGGTCAAGGAGCCCAACACCTGATCGGCGATGTGCAACGCTTCGGGCTGCTCTCGGCCGCCGCTGTCGTGGATCGCTACACCGAGATCATCAATCGGGCGACTCGTGACGCCTCTTTCCGATTGGAACCACTGCCGACCGACGAACGCGGAACCGGCTGGATGGTCGACAGCGCCGCCCGGCTCGCCGAGGCATATCTCAGTCTCGTTGACACGACTGCAAGGCTGATCGGGACCAGAGCCAAGCCCGACGCCGCTGTGCCCGAGATGGAAAAGCTCGTCCTGCCTCCGACTGGGCCGGGATTCAGCTCGGAGATTTCGCTGTGGGTGCACAACCCGACGCCGTCCTCGGCGACCGCCATCGACCTCCACGTGACGACCCTGATTTCCTCGGGCGGCGTCAACATCTCGCCCGCCTCTGTGACGTTCTCTCCAGAGCGATTGGACGTGGTCGACGCCGGGACTGCCCGCGAGGTTCGGCTACGAATAGACGTGCCAGCAGGCCAATTCGCTGGGCAATACCACGGGCTGGTGCTCATCTCGGCGGCTCCCTTCGAGCCGATCGCGCTACGTCTCGACGTGAACGGTCGTGAGAGGGCTCGCCATGACGGCAATCAGTAGCGCCTTCCTCGACGAGCTGGAGGGCTATGACGCCGTGGCGCGCCGGGCAGCTCTCGGCTATCTTTGCGCCGACGGCGTATCGCAGTACCTCGGAGCCCCTGCAGCCGAGTATCTCGAACGAGGAGGCAAAGGCCTTCGACCGGCGTTGTGCCTGGCCACCTGTAAAGCGTTCGGGGGTGAGGTAGAAGACGCCTTGCCCTCGGCGGCGGCCATCGAACTCTTGCATACCGCATTTCTCGTCCACGACGACGTCGAGGACGACAGCGAATTGCGCCGAGGCAAACCCACCTTGCACCGCCAGTACGGTCGGGCCCTGGCTATCAATGCCGGTGACGGTTTGGCCGTTCTCGCGCTCGGGGCATTGCGGGACAACGAAAGCCGGCTCGGGCCGCGTCTCAGCGCTCGGATCTGGTCCGAGTTCGACTTCATGGCTCGGCAGACAGTCGACGGCCAGGCTCAGGAACTGGGATGGCAGCGCGAGGGTCGTACCGATCTCACTGCCGATGACTACTTAGACCTGATCATGAAGAAGACCTGCTGGTACACGACTGTGCTGCCGCTGAGAGTGGGCGCGCTCATCGGCACCAAAGGAGCCGTTGATTTGGAACCGATGCTGCGTTTCGGCTTCTTCCTCGGTGCGGCCTTCCAGATCCGGGACGACATTCTTAATCTCACGAGTTCCCCAGCTGTGTACGGCAAGGAATCGCTGGGTGACCTCCGTGAAGGGAAGCGGACCCTGATGTTGGCGCATCTTCTCACAGCCGCCAATTCCCGGGACCGTGCGCGCGTTGTGCAATATCTGAGGCTTGAGCCCGCTGAACGCTCACCTGCGGTGATCTCCCAGATCCTCAACCTCATGCACAGCCACGGCAGCGTGGCCTTCGCAAACGAGTTTGCTCGTGGCATAGCGCGATCCGCCGCCCTCGCCTTTGACGAGGCGTTCGCCGGCGCTCCGGATTCGATCGCTCGCCGCTTCGTTGGCGAACTTATCCCGTACATGGTTGAACGCGGCCGCTGATGTCTAGTGCGTTCGAGAGGGCGAAGCCGCACCGTCCTGGGTATGTCCCGGAGAAGTGCTGTTCGGCAAAGCCCGTGCGGGGCGTGCCCATCACCGGTGAGGTCCATGCCGCAATCATGCCGGCATGGCCGGCCGAGCAGGCATGGCTTGGAAGCAGTCAGGGCGCTCTTGGCCCCCAAACGGCCACAGCGGTTGAGACGAGCCGTCTGCGGGCACCGCCGAGCGGACGACCGCGAACCCAGCTCCACGCGTGGCCAACCACCAAGCGCCAACTGGGGGTCAAGGGTGGCAGGTTCAAGTCCTGTCAGTCCGACCGATCGACGCATCATCAGGGCCTAGTCAAGCCTTGGTTCGCGCTTGTCGAGTCGTCGGAGGCGTGACCCGCCCACCGTGTATCTGACCTCCTCAGGCAGGTGGGGCGGCGGTGATCCGATCGCGGGCCGTGGCTAGGGCGCCGCGCCACCAGCCCATCGCCTCGACCCACCAGGTTGCGCCGGCCGCGGCGTACGGGGCGATGTGTCCGGCAGCTGTCCCCGGCTCGGTGGCGCCCTCCACCGCGATGTCGAAAGGTCGGTTGCCGGCGAGTTCGCGTACAAAGCCCACTGCGTCGGCGAACGTCTCTACCGGCACCGTCGAGTTCCGCTGGTCCGCGAAGGTGAGGAGTACGCCGTCGAAGCGGGCGGCCCGGCGCAATCCCGGTTTGCGCGGCCACCGGCCGCCGCACCAGAGTGGGATCTCCGGCGCACCCCATTGCCGCCACAGTTCCTGCAGACGGGCCAGCCGCTCATCGAGGGCACGACCCCGCGCCTTCAGGTCGGGATCGAGGCCGAACTCGGTGAACTCGCGGTCCATCGAGCCGATGATGCCCAGCACAGTCAGGCGGCCGCTGGCCAGCGCGGCGATCCCGGCGGTGTCCTGCGCGACATCCTGTACCTGACGGCGAGGGAGAGTGAGCGTCAGCACGATGCGCACGCGTTGAGTGGCGGCAGCCACGGCGGCGG
>Ga0307414_10001443_pt1 | contig 12342 bp, 17 predicted proteins | sample DK1Ometagenome_FD_203804 | JGI IMG/M metagenome (GOLD analysis project Ga0307414, IMG submission 203804) | Maize rhizosphere microbial communities from greenhouse at UC Davis, California, United States - DK15-O-3 | ecosystem: Host-associated > Plants > Roots > Rhizosphere > Soil | place: USA...
AAATAAAAATAAATGAACAATCAATTTCAGGCTATAGGTATGCTGATAGGCGACCTGCGCAACGGCCGTAGTTTATTAACAGAAGGAATAGTTGAAGATCTGCAGGACAACTTTAGAGAGATACTGATGCAGCTGGGCTACGCCTGGTATCAGAAGGTGGAGGGGTTGGAGTATTTACTTGATTTCCACATCGCCGAAGCAGCGAGACTTCGTGAGTTTGTGGTACATGAGGAGGGAAGGGATTATCCTACTTTAAGGATTTTTTTGTACGATGAACTGACTGTGCTGATCATAAGGCTGAACATGCTGGTGAATGGTGAGGAAGGAGTAGGTTTGAAAGACTTAGTGTAACAAAGTCTGAAAGTGAAAAGAGATATCCTAACGGCTATGGAAAATTCAACAGTTGAGGAACGTATACAAATATTCGGCGGGGAGTACATCCCGCCGGATATGAAGGTATTGCTGAGATTGGAAGAGCTGATCGATAAAGAGTACAGGAACCACAGGTCAATTCCGTTTTATTGTAAAGAGCTGGGTATTACAGCAGGCTGCCTGAATAATTTGACACTGGCTTACCATGAGAAAACCGTGCATGATATGTTGCAGCATAAGTTGTTGATTGCTGCACAGCATTTGCTGAGTAATTCTCTGATGTCAATCAAATATATTACTTATGAGCTGGGTTTCCAGGATCCTGCTTATTTTACACGTTGGTTTATAAAGCATACGGGCCTGCGGCCTAAGGTGTACCGCAGGGAAAATTATAAATTGAAGATGTGGGTGTGGTGAGGGGAATAGACCTGAACAGGCAGACGGATGATTTCAATTCTCTGGCAGATAGTAGGTTCCTTACAATATATCCAGTTATTTACAATTAACCGGATAATATTATAGTTGCTAGTTAAAGGTTCGTTAATTTAGCTCATAACATTTATAATATGGATATTAAGTTGTTTGAAAGCAAGCAAGTCCGCTCTGTTTGGAGTGAGGCTGACCAGAAATGGTATTTTTCTGTTGTCGATGTGATTGAGGTTTTGACAGAGAGTCCCAATCCAAGAAAGTACTGGAGTGTTCTAAAAACTAGATTAAAGAAGGAGGGTGGTCAGTTGACTACAATTTGTAGTCAACTGAAAATGAAATCGGCTGACGGTAAGTATTATTTGACTGATGTTGCTGATACTGAACAGTTATTAAGGTTAATTCAATCAGTTCCATCGCCCAAGGCTGAGCCTTTTAAAGTTTGGCTGGCCAAAGTAGGGTATGAGCGAATACAGGAAATTGAAAATCCGGAATTGGCGCAGGCCAGGATGCGGGATATTTACCGTGCTAAAGGATATAGTGAAGGCTGGATTGATAAGCGGATAAGAGGAATTGCCGTAAGGGATGAGTTGACAGGAGAATGGAAAAATCATGGAGTTAAGGAAGGACTAGAGTACAGTATATTAACAGCCGAAATTAGTAAAGCTACATTTGGGGTAACACCGTCGGAACATAAGGATTTTAAGGGTTTGAAAAAACAAAACCTTCGCGATCATATGACTGACCTGGAATTAATCTTCGCGATGTTGGGTGAGGCTTCTACAACTGAAATTATCAAAGTTCAGAATCCTGTCGGTTTTCAGGAAAATAAAAAGGTGGCTAAACGTGGTGGGGATATTGCTGGAATCGCCAGAAGGGAATTGGAAGAGACAACTGGAAAGAAAGTGGTGAACCCAGATAATTACCTTGGATTAGAGAATAAGAAGAAACTAAAATAGTATAGTTTATGTAAGTCATTTGAAAAGTGGATCATTTGTCCATCAGGTCTACCCAGGTATTAACCATTTTTTCGATTAGTGTTTTGTTTGCTGTTACGTCTTCCATGGTGTAAAACTTGGCGTACACTTTTCCTTTTGTTGCTTGTTCGAGGAAATCGGATTTGATGTTGAGGAGATCGCCTTTATGAAAGATCAGGGCTACGTAGTTTTTGATCCTGGGGTTGAAGGTGGCCAGGTCTTCTTTGTAAAAGAAGCTGGGGCCGCCCCATTTTATGTCTTCTTCTATTTTGGGATTGGCGCCAGTAATGATTGCGCGGACTGCCGCGAGTTCTGCTTTTAGCGGGTGTTCTAGTGAGGACAGGAAGTCGTCTACTTTTTTTGTGTTGGTCATGATGCGTTGTGTTTATTGTTGTTGCTGTTGTTGGAAGCAAATATGGGGGTATTTTTTGTGGAGAGGGAGGTGTGGGAATGACAAATTGTGGGGGGATTGCGGCGGGAGATGATAACTCGATGAATTTGAACTTAAGCGGATAATCACCGACTAATTGCATTGGCGCTTGTTATGTTTGGCTAATTGCTATTCTAACCTTAAAAAGTGCAATTTTTAACATGTCCCGGACGACTACTTTTGAGTTTAATTTAGAAAACTGAATAATTACACATAATCTATTTCATAAAACAAATAAACAATCAATTTTGCTTCGCAGCTACTTCGTGGTCAGGCATAGGCATGCTGATCACAAGACTGAATATGCTGGTGAATGGTGAAGAGGGTCTGCTGACAGGTTTATAAAACAGGACAAGATGAAATTTAACGCTCAGCAATTGGTAATTGAGGCGGTGACCTATATGAGAAACACAGGGGTAGAACGGATCGCTGTTGTTGAGGACGGCCGCAACATCGGCTGGGTCACTTTCGCGGAGCTGACCAATTTTTTGGGTGATAAGGATGATGGCATAGACTTAGGCTCGCATAAACTGCATTTTGACTGGGCAGTGCGCTGCAAGCGGGTCGGGGATATTGAACTTGAAGTAGGGCTGATATAAAATAAATTTAATGGGTGTGTGGTCATGGGCAGTAGCAGTAAACTGTTATGGCCTTTTTTGTTGTATAACTATCTGTTATTCACATATTTAATGAATAAATTGAATAGAGGTTTGAGTTGTATGCGGGGTTTTGTTTTACATAATTTTGCGCCGTATTGCCCGATCGGCATTCCCTTTTTACATGCTGTGTGAATTTGGGATAAATAATCACCTAACCTGTTAACGATGATTTTTAATGTTAAACGATGAAAAAACCTTTGGAGAATTAATAAACGGACTGCAAAGTATTAACCCTGATGTACCGCTGCCTATTGCGCTGCGGGGCAAACTCTGGAATGAAATGGAAGTAGAATTGCATTGCCCTGATGTGAAGGTACTGGAACGGGAGGGTGAAAAGCCTAAAAAAGCTTACTATGTAGTGACCGGTTTTGTGATGGTGTACGGCTATGATGACAAGACGGATGAATATGTCTGGCGCTTATATCCACCGGGCAGTATAGTAGCTTTAAATTGTTTTATGCACCGCAAGCGGTCTTTGTATACGATAAAGGCAAGCAAGAAGGCACTGGTGTGGAGTGTGGGTGCTGATGTGATGAAAGATATTTATGACAGCATGGAGGGCATGCGGGAGATGGCATTGGCGACTTCGGCCGAATATGATAACAGGACGGAGCGGGGGCGTAACTTGTTACTGGCACTGGAACTGGATGACAGGGTGCGGAAGTTTTATAAGTATTATCCTGGTCTGCTGCCTGCGAGAAAGAGTCCGGTGCCGGATGATGCGGTTGCCAGTTTTTTGGCGATCAGTAAGTATCAGTTGCAGCGGGTGAGGACGAAGTTGATCAGGAGCAGGATTCTGCATAATTTTTAGCCAGCTAACGATCCGTTATTTTGCTTTATTTCCCCCTTCTTACTTTTGGTCTATCAAATATAACGTAATCATTTATGGGCAAAACAAAAACGGGAAGGCGGGATCGCCTCTCGGTAAACATTTACAGAAAGAAGGACAACAAAGTGGGTTTAGTATTTAAACACAAAGACCTGTTGTACAGGATCAGCGCAGTGCTGGGTTATTGCAAACTGGTCAGCGAATTCAAGGCTTGTGCTGATCCGGGTTCCAGGATCGTGCAGCTGCAAAGTCCGAAAAACAGAAAGTGGGCGGTAGAGGTTGTATCGGGTGAGGGGGAAAGCGGCAGGGCCGCGCTGGTGGTTTGGGAGCTGATGCAGGATGGCAGGAGCCTGATGAGGTTTGCATGGCTGGGTACCGCTAAAGACATTAACGCTGTCTTCACGCCTTTTCAATAGGCATCTTTTTTCCGGATTCCCGGGATGAGGTAAAACAACAATGAACCATCTAAAAACAAGAAACGATGGGATTTTTAACTGGAGGTATCGACTATGACCTGATTGGCAGGGTCGGAAACCACGTGGGCCGTAGGGTTCGCGGAAAAAATGTGCTTGCTATGCGACCTGCAAGGGGCAACAGAACGCCGACTGAGGCACAGCTGGCGACTCAGCTGAAATTAACTTTAATGACTGGCTGGCTAAAGAGGATGGGCCCTTTTATCAGGTTCGGGTTTGAGGACTATGATGCGAAGATGAGTGCCTGGAATGCTGCGGTGAAGTACAATCTGAACAAGGCGGTGACGGGTGTGTCGCCGTTGTTTACCATCGATTATGCGAAGGTGTTGTTCAGCCGTGGTAACCTGGCTGAGGCTGCAAGTCCTGTTTTGGCAACGACTGTGGATGCGCAACTGGACTTTTCGTGGTCGGCGGCTATTCCTGCGACTTTCAAAGGCGAGCCGACTGATCAGCTGGTGCTGATTGTGTACAATCCGGCGAAGCAGGGCTGGGCGGTATCGGTTGGTGATGCGGTAAGGTCTGATTTGTCTTATGACCTGACGGTGCCGGCGATGTGGAGTGGTGATACGGTGTATCCGTATTTGTCATTTTTGAGCGCTGATCAAAAGGATGTAAGTACGAGTCAGTTTCAGCTGGCGACGGTTGTTCAGTAATTTGTGAGAAAAACTGGTGAGCTCCTCCTGGACTGGGACACAGCTTCGCAATGCCCCTATGTCCATCGGAGTCACCAGTTTTTCTATCTCACAACAAATTAAGAACAACAATTCGCCCGATGAAACTTGGGGAAGGGGGGAAAGGAAAAAGGCGGCAACCTCGATTAAGGTGCCGCCTTTCTATTGGAATTTTATTGATTAAACGGCCTGCTCTTTTTGCTGAAATCCTGTGAAGGCATCAAAGTCTCCTTTAGGATTCGGTCCCCATTTATTGGTTTGCAACTGTCCGTCTGTACACATAAGCACGATTAGCCACACCGCCCCTACAAAAGGGATAAGAATGATTAAAAAGAACCAGCCGGATTTACCAACGTCGTGCAATCTTCTAACAGAGACTGCCAGGCCGGGGATAAAGGTGGCTAACCCATATATTAAATAGATGTAGCCATAGGGCATGCTTTGCGAGGTGCCGCCGACATCAATTTTAAAGGTTGTACCCAGCAAATTGTCAATTATTGCCGCGATAATAGCTGCGATGATGGTGAACAGTGTATACATCCAGTATTCTTTTCTTCTGGATCTGCCGCTGAAATTGCTGTAACTTTTAAGTACTTTTAAATACCATTCCATAATTCTAGGTTTTAGGGTTTAAGATGTTGAGCGATGGATGGTTTCCATGTGAGCGCGCAATGGTCTTTATCAAATATATTAAAATTTCTTATTTTACAATTTACTTTGTGTCGCAGAGACACCTAAAAGAATATTAACTAAAAAAGGCGGCACCTTAATCGGGTAGCCGCCTTTTTATTGGAATTTTATTTTATCCCTTCGCTATTTCCTTCCTCCGAAGATTCTCAATAAGAACAGGAAGATGTTGATAAAGTCAAGATACAGGGAAAGTGCACCCATGATGGCCAATTTTCCACTTTCTGCTGCAGCAATCTGGCTTCCGTTTTCTTCAATGCCTGCACCAATGCGTTTCAGTTTCTGAACGTCGTATGCGGTTAATGCCGTGAAGATGGCTACACCGAAGAAACTCATGATATAGTCAAACTGGGCACTTTTGAGGAACCAGTTGATTACACTGGCAATCACCAGCCCGACAACTCCGACCATCAATATGGGGCCGAATTTACTCAGGTCTGTGTCTGTTGTATAACCCAGGACTGCCATGATACCAAATATCCCGGCAGCTGCAGCAAAACAAGCCACTACTGAGCCGGCTGTATAGGTTAACAGGATGGTACTTAAGCTGATCCCAAGTAAAAGGGAGAACAGGATAAATACCCCCAGCAATGCACCGTAAGAAAGACGGTTAAATCCTGCGCCCATCAAAAGCACAAGTCCCAGTGGGGCAAAAGTTGCAACATAACCTAAGCCAGTCATATTCCTGACGCCAAATTCATTGGTCCTTACAATATAATCCATCGCAGCATCAGTGTTTGCCATGAATACTGCTGCTAATGTAGATATGCCTAAAGCAACGAACATCCATAAAAACACGTTTGCAAAGAATCTTTTAGCAACACCACCTGTTTGCTCCTGTATAAAAACAGATTTTTGTGACCAGTCAAAATTATTGTTGTTATCCATTTCGTTTAAAATTTATTTAAAGATAGTAATACTTTGACATCTGCAAAAGCTATGCCCCTAGTCTTTTTGTCAGGATTTCTTCAACTTTTTTGAAGAATTGAAGCGGTTTGAGCGCACGCCATGCCAAATCGTCAAGCTGGCCGCCAAAGTTAATGTAGTAATCGATGTTGTTGTTCCTGAATTCATTGATGACGTGTTCCTGGAAGTTGATGCCTGTAATCCAGCCTTCGTCGACGTCCTGAAACCATTCTTCGTAATAGCTGTCTTCTGAGGAATGGAAGTTGAGGACATTTTCACCGATCAGTATAAATTTGTTGATGCCCTCGTCTATCATCAGCTCGATGATCTCCCTTTTGAGCATCATGATGTCATTGCTGATGGCGTCATTCCATTCGCCAATAAGCTCGATAATGGCATAATTGCGGTCATAATCGGCATACAGCACTTTGATGTACATGGTGCTGGAGCCAAAGTCGTCCCATTGGGGGTGGATCAGGAAATTATAGAGCTGCTTGTCGAAATAGAATTCAGAATACTCTGTATTGTAAAAGGGCGAACGCTCATCCTCTGCTGCTATATAATCATCCCTCCAGAGATAAAAAGGTTCTATTTCGTGCATAAAAAAAAGTCTATTTATTGCTGGCTTCTACTGCCTTTCGTACACTTCCGTAGCGGATCAGCAGGTCGGCGGCATGGTCATGGTCTATGTTCAGTTCGTCCATCACCATTTGCGTGCCGCGGTCTACCAGTTTATGATTGGTCAGCTGCATGTCTACCATTTTGTTTCCTTTTACACGGCCCAGTCTGATCATTACGGTAGTGCTCAGCATATTCAGCACCAGTTTTTGGGCTGTGCCTGATTTCATGCGGGTTGATCCTGTCAGGAATTCGGGGCCTACGACTACTTCAACCGGGAAGTCGCTTTCTTTGGCGATGGGCCCGCCTTCGTTGCATACGATACATCCTGTGAGGATGCCGTGCTTACGTGCGGTATTCAGGCCGCCTATAACGTATGGAGTAGTGCCTGAGGCAGCCAGTCCGATCAGGCAGTCTTTCTCATTGATCTTAAATTCCTGCAGATCGGTCCATGCCTGTTCTGCGTCATCTTCTGCATTTTCTACTGCCTTTCTGATCGCGGTATCGCCGCCGGCAATGATGCCTACCACCCAGTCAAACGGTACGCCGAATGTAGGAGGGCACTCTGAGGCGTCTACTACACCCAGACGGCCGCTGGTGCCGGCTCCGATATAAAATAACCTGCCGCCACTGATCATTCGCTCTGCTACTGCTGATGCCAGTTTCTCTATCTGAGGGATCACTTTCTCTACAGCCTGAGGTACGGTCTTGTCTTCATCATTTATGCCTTTCAGAATTTCCAATACAGACATTTGGTCTATGTCGTTGTACTTCGACTCTTGCTCGGTTACTCTTATCATCGTTCTATTTTTCCTTGGTTAATATTTACTTGCTAGGAAGCCATTGTCTGCAAATTTATCTATTTGTAATTTGTAAAGCTTATAATGGTTTGTTAAAATTCGTTATTTTCTTTTTAAAGGAGAAATAATAAGAGAATCAGTTAGTTTTTTGGTGATTTAGGGATAGTTTCAAAATGATTAATTATCCATGACCGCCGATCCTGAAACCGCGCTTTTTCGACTTGAGAAAAGAGACTTTGCTCCTGAATAGATCAACATCAGGTAATATTTTGTGTAAAAGCAGTAAAAATTATGAAACAATTAAAAATCATAGGGGTTAATTAATTAAATGAGCCTGTAATTACTTAACTTTACAGTGCTTTTGATCCATGAAAAAGAATACCCGTTATAATATCCTGATTGCGCTCACTTATTCCATAACACTGATAGGCGGGATGTTTATGGGCTACCGGTTTTTGAAGGACCAGGGTTATCAGTTTAAAAGCGAACGGTACGCAGACAATAACGCTGAAAGGGTGGATGAAATTATCCATATCATCAATAAAAACTACGTTGATGAGGTAAATGCAGATAGTCTCAACCATTTGCCTATTGACAGTTTGCTGCACAAACTGGATCCGCACAGCGTCTATTTACCTCCTGCAAAAGCCAGTGAACTCAAAGAAAGCCTGGGCGGAAATTTTGATGGGATAGGGATAGAGTATTATATTCTGAAAGATACTTTGCTGGTTACTGATGTGATCAAAGACGGACCGGCTTATGCGGCGGGTATTAAACAGGGTGACAAGATCCTGAAAATAGACACCATTTTTGTTAGCGGAAAGGCATTGCCGCGGGAACAGATGATCGGAAAAATTAAGGGTAAGAAGGGGACTCCGGTGAAGCTGACCATCATGCACCCGGGAAATAATGAAGCGGTGGTACTCACTATAAAACGCGACAGGGTGAAGGTGAGCAGCATTGACGCTTCGTATATGCTGGCCAATGATGTAGGTTATATCAGGATCAGCAAATTTGGTGCGGAAACAGATAAAGATTTTGTTGAGTCTATCAGGTCACTGAAAGCGAACGGTATGAAAAAACTGGTGCTTGATCTGCGTGACAATGGTGGCGGATACCTTACTGCTGCAACCGGCCTGGCAAACCAGATCCTTCAGGAAAATGCGCTGATCGTATATACTGAAGGCAAGCATGAACCGCGCACGGATTATGTGGCTACCGGCGGGGGTGAGTTTGAGGAAGGTAAGCTGGCGGTGCTGATCAATGAGAATTCGGCTTCGGCAAGTGAAATACTGGCCGGGGCTGTACAGGACCTGAACAGAGGGATCATCATAGGAAGGCGTTCATTTGGAAAAGGTTTGGTGCAGGAACAGTTTCCTTTTGGGGATGGATCGGCCCTGAACCTGACCATTGCAAGGTATTATACGCCATCGGGCCGGAGCATTCAGAAATCCTATAAAAGCGGATATAAGGCCTATCAGGATGAGATTGGGAACAGGTACAGTGATGGGGAGATGACCAATTCAAAGAGGCTCGCCGGAAAGGACAGTATAAAAAGCAAAGCTTTTGTAGGCGGCGGCATCCAGCCGGATATTTATGTGAAAGTGGATACTGCGGGATACAACAATTTTTATGCTAAACTGGCTGAAAAACGGGTGCTTCCGGATTTTGTATATGATGTCCTGGCAAATAGATACACGGCTTCTTTTATAGAGCAGAACCTGGCCGGTTTTGCAATCAATGAGACTGACTTCAGGGATTTCGTGAAGTACGTACAACGGGAGAACATTATCGTGGATGCAAAGCAGCTGCTGTCCTCAAAGACGGTGATCTTAAACGACCTGAAGGTTCTTTTATGTAAGTATCATTTGGGAGAGGCAGGCTATTATAAGGCGGTCAACCTAAGTGATCCTGTTGTAAAGCAAGCTTTAACAAGCTTGCAATAGTATTTATTTCTGTCTGAAATAGATCTGGATCGGTACTCCGCTAAAGTCAAAGTTCTCTCTTAGCTTGTTTTCTATAAACCGTTTATATGGTTCCTTGATGTATTGGGGAAGATTGCAGAAGAAAGCAAACATGGGTGAGGTTCCGTTGATCTGGGTGATGTATTTTACTTTGATGTATTTTCCTTTTAATGCCGGTGGCGGATACTTTTCAATGATCGGCAGCATCACATCGTTCAGCCTGGAGGTAGGGATCTTCTTGCCTCTGTTCTTAAAAACTTCCAAAGCCTTTTCTATAGCCTGAAAAATACGCTGTTTGTTGACTACTGAGGTAAATAGGATCGGCACATCGGTGAAAGGCTGTAGTTTTTGACGGATCTGCTCTTCAAATACGTTGATGGTCTTGCTATTCTTTTCGACAAGGTCCCATTTGTTGACCAGAATGACAATTCCTTTTTTGTTCTTTTCTGCGAGGTGAAATATATTGACGTCCTGCGATTCCAGTCCTTCCATGGCATCTATCATCAGGACGACCACATCGGCTTCCTCCAGCGCCTTAATTGTCCGCATAACGGAATAAAATTCGATGTTTTCTTTTACTTTGGTCTTTTTGCGCAGACCTGCAGTGTCAATGAACATGAATTCATGACCAAATTGGTTGTAGTGGATATGAATGGAATCACGTGTCGTTCCGGCAATGGGTGTCACGATATTTCTGTCCTTACCGATCAATGCATTGATCAGGGAAGATTTACCTACATTGGGGCGGCCAACAATCGTGATCTTTGGTAAAGCGTTCTCTTCTTCCGGAAGGTCTTCAAAATGGGTGATGACATCGTCCAGCAGGTCTCCTGTACCGGAGCCTGTCATGGAAGAAATGGGGTAAATCTCACCCAGACCAAATCCATAGAACACTGCTGCCTCGTTTTGCAATTGGGTATTATCTACCTTGTTTACAATGGTGAAGACCGGCTTTTTACTCCTCCTTAACAATTGGGCAATTTCATCATCGAGGTCTGTAATTCCTGTAGTTACATCGACCATAAATAATAGTACTGTTGCTTCTTCGATCGCTATGATTACCTGTTCACGTATGGCAGTTTCAAAAACATCTTCAGAGTTTGCTACATAGCCTCCGGTGTCGATCACTGTAAATTGTTTGTCTGTCCATTCTGCGGAGCCATAATGACGGTCGCGTGTAACACCGCTAAAATCGTCAACGATGGCTTTACGGCTTTCAGTTAAGCGGTTAAAGAGGGTAGATTTGCCTACGTTTGGTCTTCCGACGATTGCAATTATGTTACTCATGGTATATTGTGAATGGTATTAATTATTAAGGGGTTGCAAAGGTAAGCTTAATTTTCGTACCCGAAACCTTTTAAGTAGTTCTTTTTGCTTCTCCAGTCGGGGATCACTTTTACAAAGGTCTCTAAAAATACTTTTTGGTCCAGGAATTTTTCGATGTCTTTGCGGGCTTCGGTACCGACTTTTTTAAGGCTGGCCCCGCCTTTGCCGATCAGGATATTTTTTTGAGAGTCGCGTTCTACGATGATCTCGGCACTGATGCGGGTAATAGTTTCTTCTTCCTTAAATGCAGTGATGACCACTTCGGTGCTGTATGGAATTTCCTTTTGATAGTTGTTGAAGATCTTTTCGCGGATGATTTCTGATACAAAGAAGCGCTGGTTGCGGTCAGTCAGGTCTTCTTTGTCGTAAAAGGGAGCGTGTTCGGGCAGGTAGTTCAGTACAATGTTCATAATACCGTCCAGGTTGTATTTCTGCAAAGCCGAAATGGCAAAGATGTGTTTTGGGTTTAACTGCTCTTGCCAGAAGTTTATTTTTTCTTCTACCTGTTCCTGTGTCGCGTTGTCAATTTTGTTGATCAGTACAATGAGTGGAATGGTGGTGTTGATGATTTTTTCCAGTACATCATTTTCGTCGTATTGTTCGTTAATGTCTGTAACAAAGAGGATTAAATCTGCGTCGGTTATTGAGCCTTTTACAGAGCTCATCATAGAATTCTGGAGTTCGTATCGTGGTTTTATGATTCCCGGCGTGTCAGAAAAAACAATTTGATAGGCGTCTTCATTGACAATTCCAAGAATACGGTGCCTGGTTGTCTGCGCTTTAGGAGTGATGATGGAAAGCTTTTCGCCCACCAGGGCATTCATTAAGGTCGATTTCCCCGCATTTGGCTTACCGATGATACTTACAAAACCTGCTTTATGAGACATAAAAATATTTTTTAAAATAAATTTGCACCACAAAGAAACGAATTATATCTTTGCATTCCAATTCGGAACAAGAGTTAAACATTTAACGAAACAAAACGAATTGTATATAGTGCGGGGTGGAGCAGTTGGTAGCTCGTCGGGCTCATAACCCGAAGGTCATCAGTTCGAGTCTGGTCCCCGCTACCTAAAAAGGTTCGCAGTTTTAACAGACTGAGGCAATCTTAAATGGCCCGTTCGTCTAGGGGTGAGGACGCCAGATTTTCATTCTGGAAACAGGGGTTCGATTCCCCTACGGGCTACCATAAGGGAAAGAGGTT
>Ga0307414_10001444_pt1 | contig 12342 bp, 9 predicted proteins | sample DK1Ometagenome_FD_203804 | JGI IMG/M metagenome (GOLD analysis project Ga0307414, IMG submission 203804) | Maize rhizosphere microbial communities from greenhouse at UC Davis, California, United States - DK15-O-3 | ecosystem: Host-associated > Plants > Roots > Rhizosphere > Soil | place: USA...
CCGTCCTAAAAAAAATGAAATGATATTAGTTACCGGTGCTACTGGATTTTTAGGAGCAGAATTAATACATCAACTCAGCACTGCCAAATATAAAATAAGGGCATTAAAACGTAAGGACTCCTTAATTCCTCCGCTGATCGAAACCAATAAGGACATTGACTGGGCTGTTGCTGATATCAATGACATTTCTGCGCTCGAAGATGCATTTGACGGCGTTACCCAGGTTTACCATTGTGCGGCATACATTTCATTTAACCCCAAAGACAAATCAAAATTACTCAGGGTAAACATTGAGGGAACCAGCAATATTGTGAATTTATGCACCTCCTTTGGCGCAAGACTGGTTCATGTCAGCTCAGTGGCGGCATTGGGAAACGCAAAAAAAGGGCAGCTGATCACTGAAAAAGATTTCTGGGAATACGATTCTAAAGCGCACAGCTATGCCATTTCAAAATACGAAGGTGAAATGGAAGTATGGCGCGGCATCGCCGAAGGTCTTGATGCCGTAATTGTAAACCCTTCCGTAATTATCGGTGCGGGAGCGGGCTATACCGGCAGCGGCGCGATATTTAAACTGGTGAAAGACGGTTTATCCTATTATACAAAAGGAGCGACAGGAATTGTAGACGTTCAGGACGTGGCGAAAAGTATGATCGCGCTGATGAACAGCGGGTTAAGCGGAGAACGCTATACCCTCTCGTCAGAGAACTATCATTACCGGCAGTTCTTTGCCGAGATCGCAAAAGGTTTTGGGATAAAGGCACCTTCAAAAGAAGCCGCACCCTGGATGCTGGGCATAGCCTGGAGGGCTGCCAGCCTTGCTTCTTTGTTTACGGGCAAACCGGCAGCGCTGACCAGCGACGCCGCCCGCAGCAGCACCAACGAAAGTTTATACAGCAACGAAAAGATAAAGCGCACGATCGGGATACAGTTTAAACCCCTTGACCAAAGTATCGCAGAAGTGTGTGCAGCATTGAAAACCTAAATGACCACATGAAACAAAAAAATATTTACATCATTGATTTTGACAGCACCTTTACCCAGGTTGAGGCATTAGATGAACTGGCACGGATCTCCCTGAGCAAGCATCCTGATAAAGAAGCGATTTTTCAGAAGATAGAAGACCTGACAAATCTGGCTATGGAAGGAAAGCTATCCTTTAGTGAAAGCCTGGCCCAGCGTGTGAAATTGCTTGAGGCCAATGAAGATCACCTGAAACAGCTGATCACCAGGTTAAAGAAAAAAGTATCTGCATCGTTTTCCCGCAATGCGGATTTTTTCAGGAAACATGCTGACGAAGTACTGATCGTTTCCGGTGGCTTTAAAGAGTTCATCACACCCGTAGTGAGCCGTTACCACATTAAAAAAGAAAACATTTACGCCAATACTTTTGTAACCACCGGCGATGGAAAGATCATCGACTACGATCACGCCAACCCGTTGAGCGAAGAGGGCGGAAAAGTGAAACTGATGCAGCAGCTGAATTTGGAAGGCAATCTTTATGGCATTGGCGACGGATATTCTGACTTTCAGCTGCGCGAAAGCGGGCTGATCAAAAAGTTCTATGCTTTTACTGAAAACATCTCAAGAGAGAGCATCGTCAAAAAAGCAGACCATGTGACGCCAAGTTTTGACGAATTCTTATATGTGAATGACCTGCCCAGAGCCATATCTTACCCTAAGAACAGGATCCTTTGTCTCATCGTCGGAGACGTTGACCCGAAAAGTGTGGAAATGCTGAAAAAAGACGGCTTTTCAGTCCGTCACAAAGATTCGTTTGAAGAAAAATATGTCGCCGACGTGCACATGATGCTACTGGCGGACGGAGAGAAAATGGATCAGGAGAAATTGAAAAGGGCTGTAAAATTAAAAACTTTAGGATACCTGGGCAGCGCAAAACAAAAAGTAGATATTGCTACCTGTACTGAACAGGGCGTCGTCGTGTTTGATGATGTGAAGCACAATCCGCACAACCTCACTTTCATCCCAAAACGGATGATCGATTTTATGAACACAGGCACCACCTACCTGAGTTCCAACTTCCCCAACCTGCAGTTGCCGAGGATCGAGAAATCACACCGGCTGATCCACATCCACAAGAATGTACCAGGTATTATGGCTAAGGTAAACACTATTTTTGCCAAACATGACATCAATATCGTCGGGCAATTCCTGATGACCAATCCGAGTATAGGTTATGTGATCACTGACATTAATGCACAATACGACAAACAATTGTTTAAATCCCTCAAAAAGATCGAGCATACGATAAAATTCCGCGTACTGTATTAACTCTTGAGCGGGGGTTTAGTTACCTTTGCAGGAACTAACTTACTTTAATGGAATTAACACCCCAAATAAAAGACAAACTGAACCAGCTGCAGGAGAAGTATGCAGCAATGGGCCAGGACATGTCTGCCTACCTGGATGGTTTGCTGTATGCTGATTTTTTAACCTATTGGGATTATATCCATCTCGATACGCTGCTGAGTCTTCAAAATCCCAAAACACCTTTCCCTGATGAAGAGATCTTTATCATGTACCATCAGATTACGGAACTGTATTTTAAACTCTCGCTGCATGAGTTCAGACAAATTGCTGAACATGCTGAGCTGACGACGAAGTTCTTTACAGAACGTGTAAAACGTATCAATGCCTATTTTAATGCCCTGGTCAGCTCATTTGAGGTGATGGTCAACGGGATGGAGAAAGAACAGTTTCTGAAGTTTCGTATGTCCCTGTTGCCGGCCAGCGGCTTTCAGTCGGGCCAGTACCGCATGATCGAGATCTGTGCTACCGATTTTGGCAGGCTCATAGACAAAAGCAAGCGGGAAGAACTGGCAAATGCAACTATTGAAGAACAGTTTGAGTACATCTACTGGAAGTTTGGTGCTACAGAACTCGCCAGCGGCAAGCAAACGCTTACCTTGAAGCAATTTATCAGCAAATACGCAGATCAGTTTCTCCAGCTGATCAAAGAACGCAGGGAAACCAATTTTGCAGCACTTTACCATAAACTTGCTGCAAAAGGCGAAGATGTTTCAGCCCTGGCTGATGAACTCAGGAAACTGGATCTGTATGTGAATGTGGAATGGCCGCTTTCGCATTACAAATCCGCAGTGCGGTACCTGGAAAGAGATCCCGTTGATATTGCCGCTACCGGTGGTACCAACTGGCAGAAATATTTACCGCCGCGTTTTCAGAAAAGAATCTTTTACCCATTCTTATGGACGGAAGAACAAATGGAGGAATGGGGCAAAAGCTGGGTACTTAGTGTTCTCAAAACACTTAGAAATGAGGCATAAGCAAATCTTTATTGCAAAATAAAAACACTTTTACAGCCCAATTATTCTTATTTTTACCATCATATATTTTTTACTAAAATGAACGAGACGTTGGACATTACGATCAGCAAGGCTGATCAGAGCAGATTAACGGTAACAGATTTTTCTCAGTTGCCTTTCGGAAAGGTTTTTTCCGATCACATGTTTATTGCGGATTTTAATAACGGAGAATGGTCGAACCTGCAGGTCCTGCCATACGGCCCCGTCCCAATGAGCCCTGCTATCTCTGCCCTTCACTACGGACAAGCTATTTTTGAAGGCCTGAAAGCTTATCGCCAGGCTGACGGCAAAATCAGCGTTTTCAGAGCAGATAAGAACTTCGAACGTTTCAACAAATCGGCACACCGCATGGCGATGCCTTCAATTCCTGAGGAAATTTTCATGCAGGGTATTGCTGCACTGATTGAAATAGATGAGAGATGGGTTCCGGCACAAGAAGGGTATTCACTATATATACGCCCTGTGATGTTTGCTACGGATCCTTACCTTGGAGTTAAGGCATCAGATTCTTATAAGTTTGTGCTGATGACTACGCCAACTGGCCCGTACTACAGCAAACCTCTTACAGTCAAAATCGAAACAGAATATACACGTGCTGACGATGGCGGAGTAGGTTATGCTAAAACGGCAGGGAACTACGCAAGATCAATATATCCTTTTCAGGAAGCAATGAAAGAAGGTTTTGATCAGCTGATCTGGACCGACGCCGCTACTCATGAATTTATTGAAGAAGCCGGAACAGCAAACCTGATCTTTGTGATCGATGGTAAACTGGTAACGCCTTCTGTAAGAAGCACTGTTTTGGACGGGGTTACCCGTGATACGATCATCACCCTGGCTAAAAAGGCAGGAATTGGAGTGGAAGAAAGACGTGTGAGCGTGAAAGAAGTGATCGCAGGAATAGAAAACGGCAGCCTGACCGATGCTTTTGCAGCAGGAACTGCGGCTACTGTCACCCCTATTGGCCAGATTGGCTATGAAGGCAAGCTTTATACTTTAACAGACCCTGCCACCCGTGCCATTTCTGCGGGTATTGCCAAAACTCTGAATGACATCCGCTACGGATTGATCCCTGATGAGTTTGGCTGGAACTGGACGGTGAAATAGTCTTTTATAGATTTTTTAAAAAAGGTGTCTTTTGTAAAGGCACCTTTTTTATGCGTATGGATTTTTTGGAATATATATCAGCCGGTAGCCTGATTTCTCCAGTTTCTTTAAGAGCTGATCTTCCGGTAGCTCTTTAAACACCACCGCTGACAGTACCTGGCTGGGAATCAGCCTTAACTTAACGGCGAAATCAGTCAGCTTTTTTCTAAGATAGATCGACCTGAACTCCTTGTTTCTATAGGATCTCAGGCTGGTTTCCGCTCCTTTAAAATAAAAATTTGGGTTGATTCCTTTGAATGCCACTAAGGGCAGATTTAAGCCCGCTGCAAATTTTTCCAGCTCCCTTTCAGATAATTTATAAACAAAGTTACCAACTGGTTCATAAGAAAACCTGTTCTTCCAGACCTTTGCGGTCAGGCCTTTGAACCCAGACAGGACATTCATTAAAAACAAAAGCAAAGGCATTCTGGAGACGGGATCTTGTGGTTCTATCAAAACTATACCTTTTTTAGCAACCCTGATCATTTCGTATAAAGCGGCATAAGGTCTTGGGAAATGGTGGTAAGACTCTTTACATAGTAAATAATCAAAAGTATTTTGCGGATATGATAGCTGCTCTGCATTTTGAGCACTAAAGTGCTGAATGAGTCCTTCCTTTTTTGCAATGCTTAAAAAATCTGTGTTCAAGTCGCTGGCCGTCACATGGCTGCCCATTTTAAGAATGTAACCGGCATCGAAACCATAGGCATCGCCAATCGTTAACCAGCTCTCATCCTTTGCTTCAAGAAGTGGGTCAATGCAACAAAAAAATAAATGCTGCAGCCACTTTTCAATATGATCAGCAGCGCTGTTTAACTGATGTTTCTGCAAGTACGCTGCTTTGCTCTGCCCTGTTGGAAATTGCCGGTTGTACCAGTCCTCATGCTTTTTATAGCTTTCTTTGTTAAACATCTACGCCTGTCATTTTACTACATTACGCGGCAAAAACGGGTAATGCTGGGCAAAAAAATAAATATTTTTTTCGCTGCGTTTACGCGTTCTGTTACGTAATAGGAGTAAGAAACTTATGTATATTCGTCGCCTGAATTATTTAAATGAGCCCCTCCGGAATGCAAACCACTAAACTGGTAAAAGGTTGTTTAGCCAACGACCGTTCTGCACAGGAAGGCCTTTATAGACTGTTTTATGCCGATACACTGAGACTTTGCATCAGATATTTAAAAACAAATGATCTTGCAAAGGAGGCGTTGAATGCGGGATTTTTAAAAGTATTTCAAAATATCGGCTCATTTGACATGCAAAAAGGGGAAATAGGTGCATGGATAAGGACCATTATGGTTAGAACGTGCATAGATCTTGGTCGTAAGGAACTCAGGTTTTCCACTGACATCAGTGACGACGGGATTGCCGAAATGATGGCTGTTTCGCCGGAAGTACTGGACAAGTTATATGCTGAAGACCTGGTTTCCATAATCAGAGATCTGCCAAATGCGCTACAAGTGGTCTTCAACATGTACGTTGTAGACGGGTACTCACATAAGGAAATAAGTGAAAATTTAAACATAACGGAAAGTACATCGAGATGGCATCTGTCTGAAGCAAGAAGACAATTGAGAGCCCTGCTTGCCCCCAATGTGACGCCGAATGATCAGCCAACTGAACATAAACGATCTGCAAAATGAAAAATTCAGGATGGAACCATAGGCTTTGGCGCAAAAAACTGGACAGACTTCAGGTCAATGAGGATGTGGAATCATCATGGTCTGAGATGCAGTCAATTCTTGATAAGAATATGCCAGTCCTGCACCATGCCTCAGGCAATGCAGGCGGAAGTACCGTTAAAACCATTGGAAGTAAAATAGTTTCTTTGACCGGGTATATTTTGCCCGCAGCAGCGATGATCTCCATCATTACCTATCTTGCTGTAAAGGAACCCAAACCTGCAAAACCTGCTGCCAGGCCTGACAAAAAGGAGCTGCTACTGGAAAAGGAAACCATAGATACGGCCTTGGATTCTAAACCCGCACCCGAAGCGGGACCTTTCATTAATCCTCCAGGACCAAAAGAAGAAATGGTTATACTTTCAAAAAAAGGAATAACGACTGAACTATTAAAACCCGGAGTCCGGGAAACATTGTCCGTAAATGTAGTGCAGAACACCACCGCCAAAAAATTCTTCCCGTCATTAAATGATATACAGTTGATAGTTCCGCTTCTGCCTGATACCTTTTTATATCAAAAACTTTTGATACTGCGGCAACCAAATATCATCGCTGTTAGCCAGAGCGGCAGTGCTGCGGCTGTATCCTCAACCGAGGAAACTATTCTGAGGGCAATAAAAGACCGGTGCAAAAAAAACCGGCCAGTCAAAATAGATAATAGAAAAACTGAATCCGGAAAGATCAAGAAACAACGTGGGTTGAATCTTGCTTCGGGGCTTTCTGCAGGTGCCGGAACAGGAGTAAATATTTACAGATCAGGTACGACTTTCTTTGTAGAAGGTGCGCTCGGCTATGCCATTAATCAAAGGATCAGCATAAATACCGGTCTCAGAGGGAACACAGCGAGAGCAATCAATGGCGTATATAATTTTGAGAATTATAAGCCCACGGATTCTTCCGTCCAGCATTTGTCTGTTGCAGATTCCAGGAAACTTACAGTTGCCGATGTTCAGCTGAATCTCGAATATAAAATTTCTAAAAGCATAAGCTTCAAAGCAGGGCCGGTGGTCAGGTTTAAGATGAAAGAAACTAATGTGAGCAGTAAACTGGATACTTCTGTATATCATAAAGGTGTGATATATGATCTTCAAAAAATAAATAAAGAGATCAATGGCACACAGACAAGCGGGATCGCTATTGGATTTTCTGCGGAAGTGGGCATCCATATCCGGCAATTTGGTATCAACGCAGGTTATATAAAAAATCTCAAACCGTTCAAGACTGCTAATGCTCTGGGCTCCTACAAAAATGCTGATGGCAGTTTTCAGCTGGGCATTCGTTATAATTTCAAGTAATCGACCTGATTGAGTAACATATCGACAACATTTTTCTAAATTAGGGCATGAAAAACCTTTTACTTTTTTTCACCACCCTATCCTTGTCCATTGGCACAGGCGTCACACAAGCCCAGTTAAAAAAACTTTCGCAGCAGCAGATTTTCAATGGTCAGCCCTCATTGACCAAAAACATGAATTACATAACTGGCTGGGCCGATGACAGCCATTATATCGAAATGGATACTAAAGACCGCAAGGCGTATGCCGTTGATGTCAAATCAGGCGCAAGGTCGCCCTATACCCCGCCTCCTAAAAGTGATGTGGACCTGACCATCAGGGACAATGACATTTACATACAATACGGTAAAACCGAACCAAAAAGACTGACCAGCGATACAATTCAGGAAAAGAACCCCACACTTTCACCGGATGGGAAATATGTGGCTTTTACCCATCAGAATGACCTTTACGCAGTCGAAGTTAGCACAGGAAAGGAGATCAGGTATACCAGGGATGCTACTGATGTGATCTACAACGGCTGGTCTTCCTGGGTTTATTACGAAGAGATCTTAGGCAGGGCTACCAATTATAAAGCCTTTTGGTGGGCTCCTGACAGTAAACACCTTGCATTTATGCGTTTTGATGATACCAGGGTCCCAATGTTCCCGATCAACGGCTCGACAGGGCAGCATGGTTATACTGAAAAAACGAGGTATCCGAAAGCCGGTGACCCAAATCCCCGGGTACGTCTTGGATTTGTACCCGCCAGTGGCGGCAATGTGGTTTGGGCAGATTTCAATGAAAAGGAGGATCAGTATTTTGGTACACCTTACTGGAGTTATAATGGCAGCAACCTGATGGTGCAATGGATGAACCGCGGGCAGGATAACCTCAAATTTTATGCTGTTGATCCGCTCAACGGCGTTAAAAAGGAGATCTACGATGAGAAACAGTCTTCCTGGGTAGACCTGGATTATGATGGCAGGATTGAATACCTGAAAGACAATAAACACTATATATTAAAAAGCGACCGGACCGGATGGGCACACTTCTACCTGTACACACTCGAGGGAAAGCTGGTAAACACGGTAACCAGTGGCAAATGGCAGGTGAGCAACCTGGTCCACGTGGATGAAAAAACCAGGACGATTTATTTTACTGCAAGAAAAGAAGCATCGACCCGTACCGATTTTTACAGGATAGGCTATGACGGGAAAAACCTGAAGCGTCTTACCTTCGGAAATTATTCCAATCAGATCCAGATGTCATCCAGCGGATCATATTTCATTACTACATATTCCAATGTATCCAGCCCTCCCAAAAGAACGCTTCTCGATCATAACGGCAAAATCCTTAAAGAACTGGGCGACAGCAAATCCGAAGATTTTGCAAAATATACGTTTGGCAAAACAGAGATGATTACCATTCCTACTGACGACGGGTATCAGCTCCCTGCTTTTATTACCTATCCGACAGATTTTGATCAAAACAGAAAATACCCGGTGGTCATGAGTATTTATGGCGGGCCAAATGCCGGAAATGTCACAGACACCTGGAAGGGTACGGGCATCCAGTGGTGGGCAAATGAGGGTATCATCCAGATCTCGGTAGACCACCGTGCATCCGGTCAGTTTGGCAAGGAGGGTGTTGCCTTAATGCACCGCAACCTGGGTAAATGGGAGATGAAAGATTATACTACCGCAGCCAGGTGGCTAAAAGCAAAACCCTGGGTAGATGATAAAAAACTGCTCATTACCGGACATAGCTATGGTGGTTATATGACTTGCCTGGCACTGACCATGGGTGCTGACGATTTTGACTACGGGTATGCCGGTGCCCCGGTGACCAGCTGGGAACTGTATGACACCAACTATACTGAGCGTTTCATGGACACGCCTCAGGAAAATCCGGAAGGCTACAAAAATGCCTCCGTACTCAGTTACGTAAATAACTACAAGGGTTTGCTGCGCATTATGCACGGGGATATGGACGACAATGTCCACATGCAGAATACCATCCAGCTGGCCGATAAACTACAGAACGCAAACAAGCATTTTGAACTGATGATCTATCCCGGTGGCAGACACGGCTGGGGCGGTGTAAAAACACCGCATGACCGGGCGGAACGTTTCCGTTTTTATTACCAGAACCTGTTGGACAAACCTGTTCCCGCTGAACTGCTCAATTAAACCACAACACATGAAAACAACGGGCTATTTTCTTTTGTCAATGATCATCAGTTTTGCCTTTAATGGACTTGCACAGACCACCTCATCCAAAAACAAATCAAAGAAGACACTGGTCTGGCGAGATGAATTTAAGGGCAAAGGACTTCCTGATTCAACAAAATGGGGCTACGAAGAAGGATTTATCCGCAACAGGGAAAGCCAGTACTATACCAGGGCAAGATTGGAGAACTGTTACATCAAGGGCGGAAAACTGATCCTGGAATCAATAAAAGAAAAATATAAGAATGCAGAATATACTTCGGCAAGTATCAACACACTTGGCAAGCAGCAGTTTGAAGGCGACTTCCGGATTGAGATCAGGGCAAAGATCCCTTCGGGCAAAGGCATCTGGCCCGCTCTTTGGATGATGGGCAGCAATGTGAAACAGGTGGGCTGGCCCAAATGCTTTGAATTTGACATCATGGAATTTGTAGGCAAAGAGCCCAATACCATACATGGCACTTTTCACTGGTGGGAACCCGATACCGACCAGTCAAAGCAGCACAAAAGCAAGGGCAGCAGGATCATGTTTGATGACCTTCATAAAAAATACCATATATATGGCCTGGAGCGTAAGGGCGATACCGCAACAGTTTTTGTAGATGATAAAGTTTTTTTCACCATGGCTGCGCCTGCGAATGCATTTAAAGATTCGTTTACTTCACCCGTATACTTGCTTATGAATACTGCCGTTGGAGGGGAATGGGGTGGCCCGATAGATGATTCGATCTTTCCCCAGAAGTTCTATATTGACTATGTAAGGGTCTTTAAGCTGGAATAAAGAATTACCTGCGCTGGTTTTGCCTGATCCGGCGTTTTTGCCGCTCTGCCCGTCGCTTTTCTCTGTCGATCTTCATTTTTTCAAATTTAGCAATCTGGCTTTTGATTTTATTTTCCTTTTCTCCGGTTACACCAACGCTGTATTTGATGCCCTGAAAAAGCGTCCGCCATACAAAATTAAAGAAAGAAGCAGTTTTTACCCGCTCATAATGAATTGGGACGCTCAGCAGAACACCGGCCTTGTTTGGATTATCAGAATTGATGACCATGGCGTTCGCGAGAAATGACATAAACCCCTTCTTAACCAGGCGTTCCCTGCCTTCCTCTTTTTTGAGCAGGGCTACTGAAAGCCCGTTAAAGGCGAACTTCAGATTCCCCCTGGCTACACGATCATTGGCTTTGATGTCAAATTCCAGTTTTTTTATCTTAGCCCGCTTCACTTCAACCATACCCAATGGTTTTGTAATGCGGTTGAGTACGCGGCCATCCATTGCCCCCAGCACTCCCTGATAAGAAAATGCACCGTCTGCGGCGTTCAGGTCAAACCTGAATTTCACATCCAGCCGGCCTTTTCCCATCATGTAAGATGTTAGATTGGCAAACATGTAAGGATTCTTCGATTTGGTTTTTTCACTATTGGTAATGTTGGTAATGGTCCCTGATGTCTTCTCAAAAGTAATCCTGCCTTTTTGATGGCTCTGTTTATCGTATTCAGCATAGCTGATGTCAACATTGTTCAGGTTGAGCTGCTTGATGGTTAGCTGGCCTTTCACTTTTTGCAGCAGCTGCTGCGGGTACTGCCCCGTCTTTACTACTTTTTCCCTTTCCAGCATATTGTTGTTAAACACTTCGACAAATCCATTGGCAATGTTCATTTCCTTCGCATGAAGTTCCTGTTTGCGCACATAAAGCGGCAGGTCTATCCCTTCCAGGCTCAGATCGCTCATCTCAATATTAAACCTGTCCCTGGCAAAACCAGCCGCTTGTCCAAACTGCATTTCAGGATAGCGCGGTACCACGCTGAAACTTTTAATGTTCAGCTTACCAGATGACCCTCTGAAGTCCAGCTGGTTCAGATTGATGTGGTACAGGCTGTCCGGTGTAGCATACGTATAATTGCTCAGGTTAATGATGATGTCCTTCAATAAATAAAGCCTGTTTTTGTCTCTGGCAGAAGCAGAATCTATAAGCCAGTCTTTTAAAGTAATGTTGAGATTTCTGATCGAATCGATCTCAGGAACGGGCAAGTTATTGTTGACATATTTGAAACTGATGTTTTTCAGATCGATGGTTTTTACCCTCAATTCCTTCAGATATTTTGAAATGTAATGATACGGCGAGCTTTGATCATCTCTGGCTTTTGATTCGTTAAAATCAAAAGCCTGGTTAATCATTATCACATCCGGGTTGTCGAACAGCAGGACATCGACTTTTAGTTTTTTGTGCCTCAGTAGCCTCCCAGGATGGAAATTCTTAATCCCAAGCTTCTTCAGTGTAATGTAATATACATTATTTGGTGCTTCCCTTTTGCTGATCAGCCGTTTGAACACATTGGTGTCCGGAATGATCTTAACATCACTCAATGAGGCTCGGCCGGTAATCAGACTCATATTGATTTCGGAAAATTCTATCCGGTAAAGACTGTCAGTGGCATCAAGCACAAGTTCCTTTATCTGTGCTTTGACTATGGGTTTCAATTTTGAACTAAAGTACCCCGCGGTGATCATCAACAGCAGGAAGGCAAAAAGCAGGAGACCTGCCACCCACTTCAGGGTATTGTAATTCCTTCGCACTTTTTTGATCATAGCTGGACCTTTATCCCCAATATACGTCAATTTTTTTTCTTCAGTTTATCATTTACCTTTTTCATAGCCTGTTCAGGAGT
>Ga0307414_10001445_pt1 | contig 12342 bp, 10 predicted proteins | sample DK1Ometagenome_FD_203804 | JGI IMG/M metagenome (GOLD analysis project Ga0307414, IMG submission 203804) | Maize rhizosphere microbial communities from greenhouse at UC Davis, California, United States - DK15-O-3 | ecosystem: Host-associated > Plants > Roots > Rhizosphere > Soil | place: USA...
TGCACATTCCACCTGTCGGAGGCGAGCATGTGGCGGAAGACGAGTTGTTTGCCGATGAAGAAGAAACGGTATTTGCGGTAGAGCCCGTCAGCGCTGGCGAAATCGACGAATTCGGTCGCGATATATTCGCCATCGCTTTCGAGGGCGGCAGTGGCGTCGGTGGCGCTGGCGAAGAGCCCGACGATCCTGCCAGTGTGGGTACCGATGCGGCGGACGATGATCGGGAAGCTCAGCCCCGCCTGCTCAATCGCCGTTTTCGCGTGGCCGGGCCTGGCACCCCGCATCCGGATCGCGCGCGGAGCTAGAAGCCCCCCGGTTCCGGCTAACCGCTTCGCAACCTGGTCGCGGGTCGAGCGGCGGACCGCGTCGGGGTGATTGATGACCTTTGCCCGGAGGCCACGGACCAGCTTGCGCAGATTTTCCAGGACGCGCGAATTTTCTTCCGGCTCGGTGATGAGGTTCAGCAGGTGGGTATAGCTCGACAGATCGGCCTGTTTGGCCTGCCGGAAATAATTGGGCGTCACCTGCAGCCGGTGAAAAGGGTGGTTCCGGCCGAGCAGCTTGTAGAGGTCGGTGGTGCCGCCGAGCGAGAAGCGGTTGCCCTCGACCTTCAGCCGTTCGGGCTGGTCGGTCCCGACGATGAACAGCAGCGACGCGTCACCCGCGCTCATCAATCCAGACATTCCAGCTCCGAAGGTGCCGACCGTCGTTGCTGATGGCCGATAAGGCCGACTGCGGCAAGATTGAGGGGGGCGGGGTAGTTTGGCGCCCCGCCCCTCAAGCCGTCAGAACTTGATTCCGGCTTCGACGCCGAAGATGCGCGGCTCGTTGACCATGGCGGTCAAATTGTTGAAGTCGATGCCGCTGACGGCGCTCTCGTCGTTGGTGATGTTGCGGGCGAATGCGGCGATGTCATAGCGGTCGGTCTTGTACCCGATCCGCAGACCGCCCTCGAGCAGTTGGTCGTCGCTGAACTCGACCGACTTGTAGAGGAAGAAGTCGACCTTCGAACGGTGATACCAGTCGGTGAAGATATAGATTGAGCCCGGCCCCATCGGATGCTCGTAGCCGGCGGTGAAGTTGACGGTCCACTTCGGCGCCTGGGGCAGCGAGTTGCCGTCGATCAGGAAAATCCCCGGCGAGCCCGGCTTGGCCGGGTCGAGGACGGTGCAGGGCGCGCCGCAACCCTGAACGCCCAGACCGGGCGAATCGATCTTGGTGTGGTTGTAGCTGAGGCCGGCGGTCAGGGTCAGGCCCGTCACCGGACGCGCCTCCAGTTCGGCTTCGATGCCATAGCCCTTGACGTGGTCCGCATTCAGCAGCGTCGTGAAGTTCGACGCGCCGCCGACGGCGGTCAGCTGCAGGTCCTTGGTGTTGAAGTGATATCCGGTGAGGTTGAAGCGCAGGCGCCGGTCGAGCAGCACCGACTTGATCCCGGCTTCGTACGACATGGTCGTTTCGGAATCGGCGATCGACAGCTCGCTGCCGAACAGCAGCCGGCCCTGGATCGAGGGCGCCCGATATCCCTTGGCGACCCGGGCGTAGACGTTGACGTCGGGGTTGAGTTCGTAGATCGCGCTCGCGTCCCAGGTGAGGACGCTGTCCTTCACGCTGTCCGACACAGGATCGACGGTGAAGCCCGGGAAGAAGGGGCGATCGTCGAGCGGACGAGCCGCGGTCATCCGGCGCTTGTCATGGTTCCAGCGGGCGCCGGCCTGAAGCGTCAGCCCATTGTCGAACTTGTAATTGAGCGAACCGAAAATCCCGAGCGCCTTGCTGACCTGCCGCTGGGTCGCGATGGCCCAAATGTCGGTCGAGTCCGGCGCCGGGAAATCGAACGAGGTGATGTCGAGGTTTTCGTGGAAGTAGAAAACGCCAGCTTGGTAGCCGAGACCGGTCGAATTGTTCGACGCGACGCGGACTTCCTGGGTAAACTGGTCCAGGCTCGGGATGTTGTCGGCGGTGTGGGCCGAGAAGGGGATTTCACCCGGTCCGCCGCCAGGGCAGAATGGGGGCACGGTGCAGCCGAAGCCGCCGTCAATGTCGCCGCGGCTCCGTAGCTTGCCATGCCAATAGCTGGTCACCGAGTAGAGCGTGACCGGGCCGAAATCATATTCGACCGTGCCGGCGACATTCTGGGTTTTCAGGTGCTGGAAGTTGATGCCGTCGGCCCGGACTTCGTCGCGCTCGAAATCGCCTTCGTCCGCGCCATGCAGCTTGTTGCTGCCGGTCCGGAACGTATTGGCCCGGAAAATGCGGGCGTTGCCGTCCATGTCGCGCATCTGGCCGGTCAGACGGATGGTCAGGTCCTCGGTCGGCTTGACCTGGATCTGGGCTCGAAGAGCGATGTCGTCATAGCCTTCAAGGTCGTTGTCGCCGGGCTCGTCGAGGTTGTCGATCCAGTCGTTGCGGTGCTGCCACAGGCCTGACAGGCGAACCGCGATCGTGTCGCTCAGCTCGCCGCCGACCGCGCCCTCGGCGTTGATCGTGCCGTAAGTGCCATAGCTGATCCGGCCATAGTTGCGGCCCTGGCCCGGCTTCACCGTGTCGAACTTGACGATGCCGGCCGGCGTGTTGCGGCCGAACAGCGTGCCCTGCGGCCCGCGAAGCACCTCGATCCGGTCGACGTCGAACGCCGGGAAGCCCTTCAGGATCGGGTTTTCGAGGACGACATCGTCATAGATCAGGCTGACCGGCTGCGACGCATTGAGGTCGAAATCGGTGTTGCCGAGGCCGCGGATGTAGAAGCGCGGGAAGGTCCGGCCGAACGAGCTTTCGATGTTGAGGCTCGGCACCCGGCCCGACAGTCCGCGGATGTCGGCGCCGCCGCTGTTGATCGCCGCGAGCGTCTCGTCGTTCACGGTCGCGACCGACAGTGGAATGTCCTGCAGATTCTCGCTGCGACGGGTCGCGGTGACGACGATGTCGGCAACGCCCTGATCGGGCGAAGCCTGGGTGGCGTCTGCCGCGGGCGTGTCGGTGTCGCCTGTGACTTGCGCGGAGGCGGGGGTTGCGATCAGCGCACAGGCAGTCGCGAGCGCAAGGGCGGATGTCGAGGTCAAGGTGCGGCGCATCGGTTGAGCTTTCTGATAAAGGCCAATGGACGGCCTCTATCGGCGCCGCCCCCCATGCCTTGCGGCCTCTACCCACGCTGACATTGGAGTCAACGCGAACAGCTTGCACCGGTTAAGAATTCACGCCGACTGTGTCGCTTCGATGACTCCGGCGCGCAGGCCCTAAAAGCTATATTCGTCGTAAACGTGGCTGACGTCGCCGTTCCATTCGCCATGATAGCGGTCGAGCAGCCGGTCGGCGAAGGTCTTGCCGCTGGCGACCACATCGCGCAGCGGATCGAGGAAGCCGCCCTCATTGTCGCCGGCCGCATTGAGCTCCGCTCGCTCGGTCAGGCCGGCGGAGGCGATTTCGAGCACTTCGGCGGCCAGGTCGCGAACGGTCCCACCGCCGGGAACGCCGGCATTGAGAGCCTCCTTCGGCACTGCGTGGCGCAGCGCCTCGCGCTCTTCGATCGTCCAATGCTTGACCCGGTCCCAGGCGGCGTCGAGCGCGGATTGCGAGTAAAGCAATCCGACCCACAGCGCCGGCAGCGCGCAAATCCGTCCCCAGCGCCCGCCGTCCGCCCCGCGCATCTCGAGGAAGCTCTTGAGGCGCACTTCCGGGAAGGCGGTCGACAGATGGTCGGTCCAGTCGGCCAGCGTCGGCTTTTCGCCCGGCAGGGCGGACAGGCGGCCGTCAAGGAAATCGCGGAAGCTGAGGCCAGCGGCGTCGATATATTTCCCGTCGCGGAAGACGAAATACATCGGCACGTCGAGCGCATAATCGCAATAGCGCTCGTAGCCGAAACCCTCTTCGAACACGAACGGGAGCATTCCCGTGCGATGCGGATCGGTATCTTCCCAGATGTGGCTGCGGAAACTCTTGTAGCCGTTGGGTTTGCCCTCGGTGAACGGCGAGTTGGCGAACAGGGCGGTGGCCACCGGCTGAAGAGCGAGGCCGACGCGGAACTTCTTCACCATGTCGGCTTCGGACGAATAGTCGAGGTTGACCTGGATGGTGCAGGTCCGGAGCATCATGTCGAGGCCGAGATTGCCGACCCGCGGCATGTGGCGGAGCATGATCTCGTAACGGCCCTTGGGCATGACGGGGAGGTCGCTTCGCGCCTTGTCGGGCCACATGCCGAGGCCAAGGAAACCGAGACCGAGCCGGTCGCCGACCGCCTTCACCTGTTCGAGATGGCGGCCGCTTTCGGCGCAGCTGGCGTGAAGGTCGGTGAGCGGCGCGCCCGACAGCTCGAGCTGTCCGGCCGGCTCCAGGCTGATTGTCCCGTCCGGGCCGGTGAGCGCGATGATCTTGCCGCCCTCCTCCACCGGCCGCCAGCCATATTCAGTAAGGCCGGTCAGAAGATCGCGAATACCGCCGGGCTCGTCCCACGACGGCGCGCGGTGGTCGCTCAGCCGGTAGACAAATTTCTCATGCTCGGTGCCGATCCGCCATGCCTCTCGCGGCTTTTCGCCGCCGGCGAAGACCGAGAGCAGGTCATCGCGGCTCTCGATGAGGGGGCTGGCAGACAGGTCGGTACGCGTGGTCATGAAGGCCCCCTAATCGCCGCGCTTGCCGCGTCAATCCGAATATGGTGGCGATGTGAAACTAGCGCCAGTCTCCGGCGGCGGTCATCCAAGCCGTAATGGCGGCCAGCGCGGCCGTCTCGGCGCGAAGGATTCGCGGACCGAGGCTGATGGCATGCGCGTTGGGCGCCGCGCGGATGGTTGCTGCTTCGTCGGGCGTGAAGCCGCCTTCCGGGCCAATCAGGATAAGTGCCGAATCAGGGTTGAACGCCTTGGCCGTTGACTCACCGCCGGCTTCATCAGCGAAGTACAGGCGACGTCCAGGATCACGGCCCTTCAGGAACGCGTCCAGCTTCACGGGTTCATCGATGGCGGCCAGTGCGGTCCTTCCGCATTGCTCCGCGGCCTCGACGATGTGGGCGCGCATCCGATCGAGGTTTAGTTTATCGACGATCGTCCGCTGCGTGACGACAGGCAGCAACCGTGCCACGCCCAACTCGACGGCCTTTTCAACCAGCCAGTCCACCCGGCCCTTCTTGATTGGCGCAAAGGCCAGCCACAGGTCGGGCACCGCCTCCTGTGGCTTCGTCTGCTCGACAACGGCCAGGGTCATGCGCCGTTTCGCTGCCTCGGCCACCTCGGCAAGCCATTCGCCGGACACACCATCGAATAGCAGCAGGCGGTCGCCCTCCTTCAGCCGCATGACATTGCCGAGATAATTTGCCTGGGCGGCGCCCAGCTCGACCCGCACGCCGGCGCCGAGCGAGGTCTCGACGAACAATCGCGGCAGGCTTCTCGGAGGCCAGGCGGGCGTGGCGGGCATCGGCGAACCCCTATCCGTTCGCCCTGAGCTTGTCGAAGGGCTGCATTTGTTTCTACCGGGGAACAGAAGGGCAGTCCTTCGACAAGCTCAGGACAAACGGATTTTGACAGCGGAAAGCAGCGATCTCGTCCCCGACAGCGAGCGCACCGGCCTGATCGGTGCCTTGCCGCGTACGCTAAGACCCTATGCGTCGCTGATGCGGCTCGACCGGCCGATCGGGACGTGGCTGCTCTACTGGCCCTGCGCATGGGGTGTCGCGCTGGCCGGGGTGGGCGGAGAGTGGCTGCTGTTCGGGTGGCTTTTGATTGGTGCCTTCGTCATGCGGTCGGCCGGTTGCGTGTACAACGATATCGTCGACCGCGACCTCGACCGGCGGGTAGAGCGGACGAGGCTGCGGCCGTTAGCGTCCGGCCGGGTGTCGCTCAACGCCGCATGGGCTTTGGTCGTGGGCTTGTCGCTCATAGGCCTGTTCGTCCTGCTGCAGCTGAAGCCCGCTGCGCAAATCGTCGCCCTGCTCAGCCTCGCGCCTGTCGCCGCTTATCCCTTCATGAAGCGCATCACCTGGTGGCCGCAGGCCTGGCTGGGGCTGGTATTCAGCTGGGGCGCGCTGGTCGGCTGGCCGGCGGTCACCGGGCGGTTCGAACTGCCAGCCCTGCTTCTGTGGCTGGGCAGCATCTTCTGGGTGATCGGTTACGACACGCTCTACGCCATCCAGGATATCGAGGACGATGCGCTGGTCGGCGTGAAATCCAGCGCCCGCGCGCTCGGCGATCGGGCGAAGCTGGGCGTGGGTATCTGCTATACGCTGGCGCTCGCCGGCTGGGCGACGGCGATCTGGGCCGTGCGCCCCGATTGGCTGGCGCTCCTCGCGCTGCTTCCAGCGGCCCTGCATCTTGCGGGACAAATTGCCAGGGCCGATCCCGGTGACGGGCCTGGTGCGCTCGCGCTGTTCCGGTCGAACCGCTTCACCGGCCTGCTTCTATTTTCCGGCTTCCTCGCGGTCGGCTTGTCGTCCGTCGATTGACGTCCTAGGGCCGCGCCATGCTCGAAACCGCCGCCGCACGGGACAAGGCCGCCGCGCTCGTTGAAATGGCGCGCAGGAAGGGGGCGGATGCCGCCGACGCAGCCTATATCGGCGATCGTTCGCAGGGCGTCAGCGTCCGGCTGGGAGCGCTCGAGGACGTCCACCGCAGCGAAGGCGAAGAGATTGGATTGCGCGTCTTCAAGGGCAGCAAGAGCGCCAGCATCGCCTCGTCCGACCTTTCGGACGACGCGCTCGCGGCACTGACCGATCGGGCGCTGGCGATGGCAGCCGAGGCGCCGGAAGATCGTTATGCTGGCCTCGCTCCAGAAGAATTGCTGTTCCGTGGCGAGCCCGCCGATCTCGACCTCGACGACGGCGGCGACCCTGATCCGGCGATGTTGCGAGCGAGGGCGCTAGCCGCAGAGGATGCGGCGCGGGCGGTTGCCGGGGTCAGCAATTCCAATGGCGGCAGCGCTTCCGCCTCCGCTTCGACCTTCGCGTTCGCCACCAGCAGCGGCTTTTCGGGAGCGACCCGGGCGACCGGCTACAGCTGCTCCGCCAGCGTGGTGGCGGGCGAGGGCGCCTCGATGCAGCGCGACTACGGCTGGCATAGCGCCCGCCATCAGTCGGACCTCGAAGCCCCGGAGGAAATCGGCTCCCGCGCCGCCAACCGCGCCGTCGCGCGCCTCGACCCGATCCGGGTCAAGCCTGGCGTCATGCCCGTCCTGTTCGATCCCCGCGTCGCCACGACCCTGCTGGGCCATTTCGTCGGGGCGATCAGCGGCAGCGCGATCGCGCGCAAATCCAGCTTCCTGCTCGATGCGCTGGATACGCCCGTTTTCGGCGAGGCCGTTACCATCCACGACGATCCGCTGCGCAAGCGTGGGCTTCGAAGCCGGGCTTTCGATAGCGAGGGATTGCCGGTTCGACCGATGGACCTGGTGAGCGGCGGGGTGCTCAAGACCTGGCTCGCCGAAAGCGCGTCGGCGCGGCAGCTCGGGATTGCGCCGACCGGTCATGCCGTCCGCGGCGTTTCGGGATCGCCGGGGGCGGGCCCATCCAACCTCTACATCTTGCCAGGCGCTCGCAGCCGCGACGAGATGATCGCCGGCATCGGGCAGGGGATTCTGGTCACCGAGCTGATCGGGCACGGCGTCAACGGAGTGACCGGCGACTATTCCCGGGGCGCGGCGGGGTTCCTCATCAGCAACGGCGAAATCGGCCCGGCGGTGGCGGAGATCACCATCGCCTCAAACCTCAAGCAGGTGTTCGCGAGCCTGGAGCCGGCGAACGACCTCCGCTTCCGGCGGGGCGTCGACAGCCCGACGTTGCTTATACCCGAAATGACGGTCGCTTCGGCCTAGGCCGGCGTCCTACTCGCTTCGTCCTCGCGGTCCTTCGCCGAGCGCCCAGAAGACATGGGTGATCTTCTTGTGGCCCGCGCCGAGGTCCTTCACGAAGACATCGGGCCGGCCGAGTCCGTCGTTATGAATCGCCCGACCCCATTCTGCAGGGCTGTCGCCTGACTCATTGTCCGCAATCGGCGCGGCCGGAGCGCGGCCGCCCGGGGTGCGAATGCCGAAGTCGGTCGCCGCTAGCGCCGAAGCGATCGTTGTCGAGCTGTCGAGATGCCCGTAGATCGTCTGAAGCTGTTCGAAGTCATGACTGTTGGGATGTTCGTTCGAAGGAGGTCCGTCCGGATCATTGGTATAATCCATGCAACTGCCGAGGTTGGCGTTGTTGAACCCCTCGTCCTGGTGATCGAGGCCGAAATCGTGCGCGATTTCCTGGCATGTGACGAGCCTGCGCCACGCCGGCGTATTATATTGCGCCATGCTGTAATAGCTATCGTTGAGCTTGGTCGTCGCCTTGGTAATGTGATCGCCGTTGGCCCAGATACTCGCGATGCCGAGCCAGCCGCGCTGGCCGTAAGCAGCGTTGCAAGCAAGGATCTTGCCGTTAATCGCCGTGCATTTCTTGGCGCTCACGCCAGCGCCGGATTCCTTCGCCAGATTCAGAACCGAAGACGCGCTCCAGTCGCTGATCGCTTCGTTGAGATAAGGATCCCACTGCCCCGATACGGCGTCGACCACTTTTAGAGTGAACGGATTGCTGGTCCGCGCCCAATGGTAGTTGCCCCAGCTGTGATTGGCGATAGCGGGGGTCACCGCAACTGCCGCGCACGATAAAAGCGCGACGCGTACCAGACCTTTTCTCATGACTTGCCCCTTGGCCGAAGACTCGCCCCGCGCACAGCGCTCACCGGCCATCGAGAGCTGCGGCGCGCGAACGCTCTGCCTTCATGACGTCGGAGTCAAGCGATTGGGTTAACGGATATTTTCCGAAATGGGACGGAGTCCGAGGCGCCTGAACTCGATCTTGGGGCATCGATCCATGACGACTTTCAGGCCGGCGGCTTCGGCCCGGGCGGCGGCCGCTTCATCGACGACTCCGAGCTGCGTCCAGATCGCCTTCGCGCCGGCTTCGACCGCTTGATCGACAATCGGGCCGACCGCTTCGCTTTTGCGGAATATGTCGACGATGTCGATCGGCTCCCCGATTTGGGCGAGCTCGCGCCATACATATTCGCCATGGACATGCTCGCCGGTGATGCGCGGGTTGACCGGGATGACCCGATAACCCTGATCCTGAAGAAACTTCATTACCCCGAAGCTCGGCCGATCGGGGCTATCCGACGCGCCGACCAGGGCGATGGTCCTCGCGCTGCGCAGAAGGTCGGCGATATCCTCATCGCGGGTCAGCGGCATCATGTGCTCCTCTTGTCGCTCATAATGCGTCAGCCGCCGACTTTCTCCAGCTGGGCGAGTATTTCCCGGGCGATGGCCGCGAAGGGATCCGCCGCCGGACCGTCCTCGGCCGCCGGCGGGCGGCCGGCATCCGACGCTTCGCGGAGGCTCGCCGAGAGGGGCAATCGGCCGAGGAACGGGATGCCGAGCTTCGCAGCCGATGCTTCCGCCCCGCCCGAGCCGAAGGGATCGCTGCTCTCGCCGCAATGGGGACATATGTACCCCGCCATATTCTCGACGATGCCGAGAACCGGCACGCTCACCTTACCGAACAGGTCGATAGCGCGGGTCGCGTCGATCAGGGAGAGGTCCTGCGGTGTCGACACGATGACCGCCCCCTGCGGCCGGGCCTTCGCGACCAGCGACAGCTGAACGTCTCCGGTGCCCGGCGGCAAGTCGACAAGCAGGATTTCGGAATCGCCCCAATCCGCCTCGATCAGCTGGTTGAGCGCGCTGGTCGCCATCGGGCCGCGCCAGGCAAGTGCGGTGCCGGGCGATACCAGCTGGCCGACCGACAACAGCTTTACTCCCGGCGCGGCATCGACCGGGAACAGCTTCTCCTTCTCCGCCCGCGGCTTGGCGTGGGCGTCGAACAGGGTCGGTTGCGAGGGCCCGTAAATGTCGGCATCGATCAGCCCGACACGCTTCCCCATCCTGGCCATTGCCACCGCCAGATTGGCCGTCAGCGTGGACTTTCCGACCCCGCCCTTGCCCGATCCGACGGCAATTATCGTCCGCTCGGGCTTGGTCGCCGTCAGCGCAATGCGCACTTCGGTCGTCCCCGGCGCGGTCAGGGCCGCTTGCTTCAGCCGAACTTCCAGGGCCGACCGCTCGTCCCTCGACAGGCCGCTCGCATCGGCGACGATCGTCGCGACGCCCCCGCTCAGTTTCCGCGATCGGATTCGAGCGCCGTCGGGATGCTTGTCGAGAAGGTTCAGCGGGTCGTCGGATTGCATGGTCGCGCCCTTAATGCGCTTTTCGACGACCGGCACTGTTTTTCGGCGAAACCCTACCTATTATGGGGCCATGACCGTTTTTTCCGGGTGGGTAGCGCGAGGGCGCGCCTTATTCAGCGACACCAAGGGCCCATGGGGGGCTCCGCCGTCCGGCGGGGGCGATGAGCCGCCCTCCGGCAACGAACCCACCGGGCCGTGGGGCGAGCCGCCCAGGCGGCGAGGCGCTGGCGGCCGAACGCCGGTCTCGTCGCTCGACGATTTCCTCAAGAAGAGCCGCGGCCGCTTCGGGGGCGGGCCGGGAGGCGGAATCGGTTTCGGGGGAGCTCCCGACCGATCGCTCATCGTCTGGGTCGCCATCGCGGTCGCGGCTTTGTGGTTCCTGTTCACCACCATGCACAGCATCTCCGGGCAGGAGCGCGGCGTCGTGACCCGCTTCGGGCGTTACAGCCATACGCTTTCGCCCGGCATCGGCCTGACGCTCCCGGCGCCGGTCGACCGGGTCCAGAAGATCAACGTCGAGGACATTCGCGAGGTCAATCTGGGATCGGCCGCCGAAGAGACGCTGATGCTCACCGGCGACCAGAATCTGATCGACATCGCCTATCAGGTTCGCTGGAACATCCGCGACCCGGAGCAATATCTCTACGAACTCGCCCAGCCCGAGGATACGATCCGCCAGGTCGCCGAAAGCGCGATGCGGCAGATCATCTCGCAGGTCACCCTCAACGACGCGATGGGCGCCGCGCGCGGTGACATCGAGGCGCGGGTGCAGGAGGAAATGCAGCAGACCCTCGACAGCTATCGCTCGGGCGTGGTGATCCAGGGCGTCGCGATCCGCCAGGCCGACCCGCCCGCCGCCGTCAACGAAGCCTTCAAGGAGGTCACGGCGGCCCAGCAAAAGGCACAGAGCGAAGTCAACAACGCCACCGCCTATGCGCTCCAGTTGCGGCAGATCGCCCAAGGCGAGGCAACCGCCTTCGACAAGGTTTACGAGCAGTACAGGCTGGCGCCGGAGGTAACCCGGCGACGCATGTATTATGAGACGATGGAACGAGTGCTTCGCAACGTCGACAAGACGGTGGTCGAAACGCCCGGCGTGACTCCATATCTGCCGCTTGGCGAAGTCCGGCGCTCCACGCAGCGGGAGGCAGGGCAATGATCGACGTCGTCCGCCGCCATCCGTTCGCCGCCGCCGTCATCGGCTTTGTCGTCCTGGTCCTCCTGCTGACGTCGATTTCGATCGTTCCGGAGACGCGCCAGGGCGTCGTGGCCCGCTTCGGCAAGCCGGTCCGCATCATCAACCGCTATCAGGAGGGCAGCCAGTTCGGAGGGCGCGGCGCGGGCATCGCGTTCCGGATCCCCTTCGCCGAAACCATTGTCTGGATCGACAAGCGCGTGCGCGATCTCGACATGGACAAGCAGCAGGTATTGTCGACCGACCAGCGCCGGCTGGAGGTCGATGCCTTCGCCCGCTACCGCGTCGTCGATCCGCTGCGCATGTATCTCGCCGCCCGATCGGTCGACCGGGTCGAGCTGGCGATGAAGCCGGTCCTCGGATCGCAGCTCAGGAACGAGCTCGGCAAGCGGCCCTTCGCATCGCTTCTCTCGCCGGAGCGCGAAGGCGCGATGGAGAATATCCGCGCGGGTCTGAACCGGGTTGCCCGCCAATATGGCCTCGAGATCGTCGATGTCCGCATCAAGAAGGCCGACCTGCCCGGCGGCACGCCGCTGGAATCCGCTTATGAAAGGATGCGCACGGCTCGGCAGCAGGAGGCCCGATCGATCGAGGCGGAAGGCCAGAAGCGCGCCTCGATCATCCGCGCCGAGGCCGATGCCGAAGCCGCGAAAATCTATGCCGCTGCGTTCGGCAAGGACCCGCAATTCTACGACTTCTACCGCGCCATGCAGTCCTATCAGGCGACCTTCCTGCCCAACGCCCAGGGCAAGGGCGGTCAGACCAACATCATCCTGTCGCCAAATAACAGCTACCTGAAGGAATTTACTGGACGATAGGAGCCGTCACTGTTCAATTCGCGTTCATGCGCTTGACCTAGCGTCGCGGATGCAAACGCCAGAGCCAAGCGAGGATTTTGAATGAAGCCGACGAAGGAGTTTCGACCAGTGCGCTACGCCTATGGGGTCGCCATGG
>Ga0307414_10001446_pt1 | contig 12337 bp, 11 predicted proteins | sample DK1Ometagenome_FD_203804 | JGI IMG/M metagenome (GOLD analysis project Ga0307414, IMG submission 203804) | Maize rhizosphere microbial communities from greenhouse at UC Davis, California, United States - DK15-O-3 | ecosystem: Host-associated > Plants > Roots > Rhizosphere > Soil | place: USA...
CGCCCTGACCAGCTCCCAGCTGCGCGAAAGTTTCTCGAACATGTGCCTGCCTCCCCTCGTGACGGCGTGATCGTGCGATGCGCGGGGTGCGCACGCAAGCGCCGGAAGTCACCTGCCAGGGACTGGCCCGCCCAGCGGATGTGACCTGCAGCCGTAAATGCTTCCTGTAGGAGCGGCTTCAGCCGCGAGCTTTTGATTGCATTTCGACAAGACCGCAGAGCTCGCGGCTGAAGCCGCTCCTACAAGGTCGAAAGCCTGTTCTGCCGACCAGCGTCGAATCCCGCCACCGCCTCCATCGCCACGCCCCGCTCTGGCGACTCCGCCCACAGCTGCGCCAGCGTGCGCCCGCTGCGCGGCTCGACCGCGTCCGGTGCGATCTCCGCCAGCGGCCGCAGCACGAAGGCGTGGCGCAGCTCGTCGCGCGGCACGCGCAGATGTCCCGGGCCTTCGACGATCCGCTCGTCGTACAGCACCAGGTCGATGTCGAGCGTGCGGTCGCCGAAGCGCGGGCCGCTGCGATCGCGGCTATGCGCGTCCTCGAGCGCGTGCAGCCAGGCGTCCAGCGCCTGCGGTTCGAGATCGGTCTCCACCACAGCCGCGGCATTGAGGAAATCGCCGCCGTCGAAGCCCACCGCGCGCGTGCGATACACCTGCGACACCAGCACTTGCCCGAAGCGCGCACGCAGCGCGTCGATCGCCGAGCGCAGGTGCGTCTCGGGTTCGAGGTTGCTGCCCAGGCTCAGGCAGGCGCGCGCCATCGCGTCCTCAATCTTCCGCGGCAGCTGGCGCGGCGCGCAGGCCCGCCAGCGCGGTGCTCAGCTCGGCGCCGCTGGGCTGCTGGAAGATCCGCAGCCCGAACTCCGGCAGCACTGCCAGCAGGTGGTCGAAGAGGTCGCCGGCGAGGTTCTCGTACGGCACCCAGTTCACGTCGGCGGAGAAGCAATACACCTGCAGCGGCAGGCCGGTGGGCGTGGGATCGAGCTGGCGCACCATCAGGGTCATGTCGTGCGCCACCCCCGGATGCGAACGCAGGTAGGCGGTCATGTAGGCGCGGAACGTCCCCAGGTTGGTGGCGCGGCGGTTGTTGACCGGATCCTTGCCGGCGGCCTCGAGCTGCGCGTTGTAGCCGGCGAGTTCCGCCTGCTGCTTGTCCAGGTATTCGTCGATCAGCGCGATCCGGCGCAGGTGCTGGCGCTCCTCCGGCCGGAGGAAGCGCACCGAGGTCTGGTCGATCAGCAGCGCGCGCTTGATCCGGCGTCCGCCGAAGTCGCTCATCCCGCGCCAGTTGCGGTAGCTCTCGCTGATCAGCTTCCAGGTCGGGATGGTGCTGATCGTCTTGTCCCAGTTCTGCACCTTGACCGTGTGCAGGCTGATGTCGATCACGTCGCCGTCGGCGTTCTGGCTGGGCATCTCGATCCAGTCGCCCACCCGCAGCATGTCGTTGCTGGACAGCTGGACCGAAGCCACCAGCGACAGGATGGTGTCCTTGAACACCAGCATCAGCACCGCGGTCATCGCGCCCAGGCCGGTCAGCAGCACCAGCGGCGACTTGCCGATCAGCGACGCGATCATCAGCACCGCGGCGATGATGTAGATGCCGATCTTCACCAGCTGCAGGTAGCCCTTGATCGGGCGCCGCACGGCGTGGCGGCTGGTCTGCTCGTAGATGTCGTTGAGCGCGTCGAGCAGGTTGCCGATCGCCATCGCCACGGTCAGCGCGACATAGGCCAGCGCGACGTTGCGCACCACCATGTCCAGCCAGTCCGGTACGCCCGGCACCAGCGCGATGCCGCCGAGCACGATCAGCGCCGGCACCACGTTGGCCAGCCGTGCCAGCACCCGGCGGCCCATGATCGCGTCGTCCCAGTGGGTGGGCGACGCCTTGGCCAGGCGCCCGACCACGGCCAGCAGGACGCGCCGCGTCAGCCAGTTGGCCAGCCAGGCGACCAGCGCCAGCGCCAGCAGGCCGACAAGCATGGATGCGTAGGGAATGCCGGCCAGCGGCCGCACGAGGTTCGAATCGATGAAATCCTGCATGCGCTACAGGGTAACGGCTGCGCGCTCGATGATCACCCCGACCGCGCGCGCGCCGCGCACCGCGCCGGGCTTGCTCAATTTCAGGCGCACGCGCGCGACGCCGAATTCATCGAGGATGATCGCCGCCACGCGTTCGGCCAGCGTTTCCACCAGTCCGAAGTCCGACTGCGACACGTACTCGATCACCCGCTTACTCACCGCCTTGTAGTCGAGCGTGTCGGCGATGTCGTCACTGGCGGCGGGCACGCGGTTGTCAAACTCCATCTCGATGTCGAACAGCAGCGGCTGGCGGATGCGCCGCTCCCAGTCGTAGATGCCGATCAGCGCCTCGACTTCGAGGGCTTCGATGAAGACGGTGTCCATGGGGAAGATCCGTGGTTTGTGATTGTGATCGTGGTGGGGGATTCGCAAGACACCCTGCATGTTGTCATCCCGGGCGTCGCGAGGGATCCCACTCGAAAGACCAGATCCCTCGCGACGCTCGGGATGACAAGAATGCGGCTGCCTTACCAGCCACCACTCACGAATCAGCGCCTGCCGCCGCCAGCGGCGGCAATGCCGCCATGTCCCAGCGCGGCGTCGCGCGCACTGCCGCGTCATCGCGCTGCCCTGCCTGCAGCCGCAGCGCACCGGCGAAGGCGATCATCGCGCCGTTGTCTGTGCACAGCGCCGGGCGCGGGAAACAGGCGCGGCCGCCGCGGCGTTCGCACATCGCCTGCAGCTTCGCGCGCAGGCGCTTGTTGGCGCCGACGCCGCCGGCCACCACCAGCACGTCGCAACCGGCCGCATCGAGCGCGCGTTCGCACTTGATCGCCAGGGTGTCGACCACCGCATCCTCGAAGCCGCGCGCGATGTCGGCGCGGGTCTGGTCGGCCCGGTCGCTGTTCTGCCAGGCCAGCAGCACCTGGGTCTTCAGGCCGCTGAAGCTGAAATCGAGCCCGGGCCGGTCGGTCATCGGCCGCGAGAACCTGTAGCGTCCCGGCGTGCCGTCCTCGGCCAGCCGCGCGAGCTGCGGGCCGCCCGGGTACGGCAGGCCCATCATCTTGGCGGTCTTGTCGAAGGCCTCGCCGGCGGCGTCGTCCAGGGTTTCGCCGAGCAGCCGGTAACTGCCGATCGCGTCCACGGCGACCAGCTGGGTGTGGCCGCCGGACACCAGCAGGGCGACGAACGGGGGTTCCGGTGGGTCGTCCTCCATCAGCGGCGCCAGCAGGTGGCCTTCCATGTGGTGGACGCCGATCGCCGGCAGGTCCAGCGCCCAGGCCAGCGAGCGCGCCACCCCGGCGCCGACCAGCAGCGCCCCGACCAGGCCCGGGCCGGCCGTGTAGGCCACCCCGTCGATGTCGCCCACGCCCAGCCCGGCTTCGGCCAGGGTCTGGCGGATCAGCGGCAACAGCTTGCGGACGTGGTCGCGGCTGGCCAGTTCCGGCACCACCCCGCCGTACTCGGCGTGCAGGGCGATCTGGCTGTAGACCGCGTGCGCACGCAAGCCCTCGGCGCCGGCCAGCGCGGTGTCGTAGACGGCGACGCCGGTTTCATCGCAGCTGGATTCGATGCCGAGGACTTTCATGGGAGGCGGAGACGGGATTCGGTAGGGGAGATCTGGGGGCCCCGGCGCCGGGTTCCAGCACGATCCGGGGCAATCCGGGCAGGGCCGGACCGGGATGCCGCTGGCGCGGTTGCGCGTGGATGCGGGCCGCGGCTATCATACGCGGCTCGCCGGAGGGATTCCGGCGGCCTGCGAGTCCCTCGCACGAGTCCGCGCCCACGGAGGCCGGGCTTTCCAACCCACAGAGATTCCTATGCCCAGCGTCAAAGTCCGCGAAAACGAGCCGTTCGAGTTTGCGCTCCGCCGCTTCAAGCGCACCTGCGAGAAGGCCGGCGTCCTCGCCGAAACCCGCAAGCGCGAGTATTACGAGAAGCCGACCCAGGAACGCAAGCGCAAGGCCGCCGCCGCCGTGAAGCGCCAGGCGCGCCGTACCTCGCGCGACGTCACCAAGCGCCAGCGCCTCTACTGAGGCAGGCGCGGATCCTTCCGCAGGCGCGCCTCGCCGCGCGCCGCAGCAGGATATCCACGAAGCCGGCACGCGCAAGCGTCGCCGGCTTCTTGTCTTTGTAGCGTGTGTCCCTGATCACCTGATCACCTGATGACCTGATCATCACCTGGTAGGAGCGGCTTCAGCCGCGAGCTCTTGCATCCCGAGCAGAGCGAAAAGCTCGCGGCTGAAGCCGCTCCTCCAGGATTTCCCGCCAGGCCGCGCGCCAGCTCGCAGCCGGCGCCGCCGCCCAACCCCCTCCACGGAGAGCCCCATGACCCTCAAGCAGCAACTCACCGACGACATGAAGGCCGCGATGAAGTCCGGCGACAAGCAGCGCCTGGGCGTGATCCGCCTGGTCAACGCCGCGATCAAGCAGCGCGAGGTCGATGAGCGCATCGAACTCGACGACGCCGCCGTGCTCGCCGTGCTGGAGAAGATGGTCAAGCAGCGCAAGGACTCGGTGAGCCAGTACGAGGCTGCCCAGCGCGAGGACCTGGCCGCGATCGAGCGCGACGAGATCGTGGTGATCGAGCACTACCTGCCCGAAAAGCTGGGCGAGGCCGAGATCCTGGCCGCGATCGAAGCGGCCATCGCCCAGACCGGCGCCACCGGCCCGGCCGACATGGGCAAGCTGATGGGCGTGCTCAAGCCGAAGCTGGCCGGGCAGGCCGACATGGGCCAGGTCTCGGCGCTGGTGAAGAAGAAGCTCGCCGGGTAAGCGGACGCGCCTGGCCGATGCCGTGCTGGCATCGGCTGCGTTCGCGAACGACCGGCCATGGATGCCGGACCAGGCAATCCGAAGCCCGCAAAGTCGCGCCATGGATGGCAGCCGCGACCTGGATCACGTCATGCAGCGCCTCTCGGCAGCAATGCATTGGCGTCCAATTGATGTCCGGACAGGGCGTCTTCTGGCAGCCTCGCCCGGAAGCCCTCCTTCTTTCATCGCCACCCCCGCGAAGGCGGGGGTCCAGCGACTTTCGCTTCTACGGTCGACGCGAAAGCCAACGTCCTTGGATCCCCGCCTTCGCGGGGATGACGACGAAGAGGAATAGCGCTCCTGCCGCTGGACCGCCGCGCGACCAGACATCCGCCTGTTGAAAGCCGCGGGGCTGACGCACGCAAGCGCAGCGCCCGCTTGAGCGCAAACCACGCGCTGAACATTTTCTCCACGCCGCCCGCCTATCCTCGCGCGATGCCCTTTTCCCGAGAACGCGTCCGTGAACGCCTGCAGCGCCTGCAGGAAAGCCTCCCCGTCGCGCTCGGGCGCCGCTTCGTCGAGACCGACCTGCTGACGCACGCGGCGGCGCTGTCGTTCTACGCGCTGCTGTCGCTGGCTCCCTTGCTGGTCCTGCTGTTGTGGCTGGCGGCGTCGCTGTACCCCACGGCGCAGGACGAGCTGATGCGCCAGGTCGGCGACCTGGCCGGCAGCGGCGCCCGCGACGTCGCCACCACCGTGATCGCCAACGCCCAGCGTCGGCCCGACGTCGGCTCGCTCGCCGGCATCTGGAGCACCGCGCTGCTGTTCGTCGGCGCCACCGCGGTGTTCGCGCGCCTGCAGACCGCGCTCAACCTGATCTTCCACAGCGATGCCAGGCAGCTGCCCGGGCTCTGGGCGTGGCTGCGCAAGCGCGTGCTCTCGTTCGGCGTGGTGCTGGCGCTGGGTTTCCTGCTGATCGTCTCGATGAGCCTGACCACGGCGTTGCAGGTGGTGTTCGCCTGGCTGCCGTCGATCCTGCCGGTGCTGGGCAACCTGTCGTCGCTGGCGCTGTATTCGGTCGCGTTCGCCTTCCTCTACCACTACCTGCCCGACCGCCGCGTGCGCTGGCGCCAGGCGCTGCTGGGCGGGGTGATCACCGCCGGGCTGTTCGTGCTCGGCCGCTGGGGCATCGGCCTGTACCTGGCGCAGGCCGCACCGGGCAGCGCGTACGGCTCGATGGGCACCCTGGTGCTGCTGCTGGTGTGGATGTACTACGCCGCCGCGGTGTTCTTCATCGGCGCGCTGATCACGGCGGTGATCGACGAACGGATGCTCAAGGCTGCCGCGGCGCCGGCGCCACCCGGGGACTGATCCGGCCGGCCGGACGCGGCCGGCAAATGCGATCATGGCGGCATGGCCCGCCTGTCCGACGCCTTCATCGACGATCTGCTCGCCCGGACGGACATCGTCGAGGTGATCAACGCGCGCGTGCCGCTCAAGCGGCAGGGCAAGGAGTACTCGGCGCGCTGTCCGTTCCACGACGAGCGCTCGCCTTCGTTCACGGTTTCGCCGGTCAAGCAGTTCTACCACTGCTTCGGCTGCGGCGCGCACGGCACCGCGATCTCGTTCCTGATGAACTACGACCGGCTCGAGTTCCTCGATGCGGTCGACGACCTCGCCCGCCGCGCCGGCATCGAGGTGCCGCGCGAGACCCGGCAGCACAACGAGAACTCGGACGCGAAGGAGCTGTTCGGCGCGCTTGAGGCCGCCGCGCACTTCTTCCAGAAACAGCTGGCCGGCAGCGACAAGGCGCAGGCCTACCTCGACCGCCGCGGCGTCGACGAACACATCCGCGCGCAGTTCGCGATCGGCTACGCGCCCGATGGGTTCTCCGCGCTGCGCGACACGCTGGGCACCGATGCGCGGCGGATGAACCTGCTCGAACGCGTCGGGCTGTTCTCGAAGAACGACAAGGGCCACGTCTACGACAAGTTCCGCGACCGGGTGATGTTCCCGATCCACGACCGCCGCGGCCGTCCGATCGCGTTCGGCGGGCGCGTGCTCGACGCGGACGCGTCGCCCAAGTACCTCAACTCGCCCGAAACCGCGCTGTTCCACAAGGGCCGCGAACTGTACGGCCTGTGGCAGGTGCGGCAGGCCAACTCGCGCATCGAGCGGCTGATCGTGGTCGAGGGCTACATGGACGTGGTCGCGTTGTTCCAGCACGGCGTGACCCAGGCGGTCGCCACGCTCGGCACCGCGACCACGCCGGACCACGCCGAACTGCTGTTCCGCAACGCGCCGGACGTGTACTTCTGCTTCGACGGCGACAACGCCGGGCGCAAGGCCGCCACGCGCGCGATGGAATCGGTGCTCCCGCGCATGCGCGACGGGCGCCAGGCGTTCTTCCTGTTCCTGCCCGAGGGCGAGGATCCCGACACGCTGGTACGCAGCGAAGGCGCGCCCGGCCTGGATGCGCGGCTGGCACATGCCACGCCGCTGTCGCAGTTCCTGTTCGACTCGCTGGCGGTCGACGTCAACCTGGCCACGCTCGACGGCAAGGCACGACTGGCCGAGCGGGCAAAGCCGATGCTGGCGCAGATCCCCGACGGCGCCTTCGGCGACCTGATGCGCCAGCGCCTGACCGAACTGACCGGCGTCGGTGCGCGCGACAGCGCGCCGGGCACGCACGTGCCGGTGCAGCGGGTGCACCGGCCGTCGGCGGTGCCTGCGCCCAGGCGCAGCCTGGTGCGCAGCGCGATCGCCCTGCTGCTGCAAAAGCCCGCCCTGGCGCTGGAACTGCAGCCGCCCTACCGCTTCGTCGCCTTGCGCCAGCCCGGCGTGGACCTGCTCACCGAGTTGGTCGCGCTGGTCAGCGCGCGCCCGGACATCGCCACCGGCGCTTTGCTCGAACATTTTTCCGATCGCGACGAAGCCGCCGCGCTGCAGAAGCTCGCCAGCCACGAGATGCCCGGCGACGAAGCGCGCTGGCGCGACGAGTTCCTCGACACCATGGCCCAGATCGATCGCCAGGTGCTGCAGCAGCGCATCGATGAGCTGCAGGCCAAGCGCGGCGATTCCGGACTCGACGACGCCGACAAGGCCGAACTGCGCGAACTGCTTCAGGCCAGGCTCGGCGGCCCAGTCTGAGCGTGGGCGCGGTGGGGCGAAGCATGCGCTAGGCTTCGATCCATCCCGTTCCGGAGACCTCCATGCGCCTGCATGCCGTTGTTCCCGCCCTCGCCCTCGCGCTGGCCTGCACGCTGCCGGTCTTTGCCCAGACCACGCCGGTCGATCGCAAGCATGTCGACAACCGCGTTACAGAGAATTTGCCGGAGATTCCGGATGCACTGGTCGAACGCCTGACCCGCTACCAGAACACCCGCAGCGCCAGCGTCGCCGGCTGGACCCGCGACGGCTGCCTGCTGGTGTCCACGCGCTTCGCCGAGACCAACCAGGTGCACCGGGTCTGCCAGCCGCTGGGCATGCGCGAACAATTGACCTTCTACCCGGAGCCGGTCGGCGGCCTGCGGCCGGCGCCCGCGCAGGCGACGCGGGACGGCTTCTGGTTCACCCGAGACGCCGGCGGCGACGAGTTCTCGCAGCTGTACTGGTTCGACGCGCAGACCCGCGGGACCACCCTGCTCAGCGACGGCAAGCGCAGCCGGAACAGCGGCGCCCTGCCCAGCCGCGACGGCGCGCTGCTCGCCTGGTCCAGCACCGCGCGCAACGGCGTCGACACCGACGTGTGGGTGCGCGGCAACCGCGACGGACAGGCCCGCGCGGTGGTGACCGAAGGCGGCAGCTGGCACCCGCTGGACTTCTCGCCCGACGGCAAGCGCCTGCTGGTCGCCCGCTACGTGTCGGCCAGCGAGACGCACCCGGGCGAAGTGGACCTGGACAGCGGCAAGCTGACGCTGTTCCCGGTGGACGGGGGCAAGGCCGCCTTCGGCGGCTTCGCGTATGCGCCCGACGGCAAGGGCGTGTACTTCGTCTCCGACGAACCGGTGGACGGCAAGCCAAGCGAATTCCTCACCCTGCGTTACCACGACCCGGCCAGCGGCCGGCTGGACATCGTCAGCGCCGGGATTCCGTGGGACGTGGAGGACTTCGAGATCTCCGACGATGGCCGCTACCTGGCCTACACCAGCAACGAAGACGGCATCGGCAAGCTGCACGTGCTGGCACTCCCCGGGCGCACACCGGTGGCGCTGCCGGAACTGCCGGTCGGCGTGATCGGCGACCTCGGCTTCTCGCCCGACGGCAACCGCATCGCGCTGACGCTGCATGCCGCCACCTCGCCCGGCGACGCCTACGTGATCGATCTCGCGGGCCGCTCGCTGGAACGCTGGACGCGCAGCGAAGTCGGCGGCCTGGACGCGGCGAAATTCATCGCGCCGACGCTGGTCCGCTACCCCAGCTTCGACCAGGTGGACGGCAAGCCGCGCACGATCCCCGCCTTCTACTACCGCCCGGCGAAGGCCGCGGCCGGCGGCCGGCACCCGGTCGTCATCAACATCCACGGCGGCCCGGAGGGGCAGGCGTTGCCGATCTTCAACCCGGGCTTCCAGTTCCTGCTCAACGAACTGGGCGTGGCCGTGCTGGTCCCCAACGTGCGCGGCTCGTCGGGCTACGGCAAGAGCTACCTGGCGCTGGACAACGCCGCGCTGCGCGAGGATTCGGTGAAGGACATCGGCGCGCTGCTGGACTGGATCGCAAAGCAGCCGGAACTCGACCCCTCGCGCGTGGGCGTGACCGGCGGCAGCTACGGCGGATACATGGTGCTGGGCTCGCTGCTGCACTACAGCGACCGGATCCGCGCCGGCGTCGACGTCGTCGGCATCTCCGACTTCACCACCTTCCTCACCAACACCGAGGACTACCGCCGCGACCTGCGCCGCGCCGAGTACGGCGACGAACGCGACCCGGCGATGCAGGCGGTGTTCGACCGCATCTCGCCGCTCAAGAACGCCGCGAAGATCAACGTGCCGCTGTTCGTGGCCCAGGGCAGGAACGACCCGCGGGTGCCCTATACCGAGGCCGAACAGATCGCCGCGGCGGTGCGCGGCAACGGCCAGCCGGTATGGTTCCTCATGTTCGAGGACGAAGGCCACGGCTTCCGCAAGAAGCGCAACAGCAACTACTTCAACGCCGCCAGCGTGCTGTTCTGGCAGCGCTACCTGCTGGACGGGGAGCGGGACGCAGCGTCGGGGCAGTAGCCCCGACCCACTGCAGTGCCGGGGGCTATCAACACCCGGAACCCGATCAGACAGCGGGCCCGCAGGTCGGGCCTACGCGCCCGGCGCTCACTAGGCCGGCGTGAACTGCAGCCCGGCCGCCGGCTGCAGCCACGGCATCAGCCAGTGGTCGAGCAGCAGGAACGCGAACAGCGCCATCAGGTACACCACCGAGTAGTTGAACACGCGCATGGCGAAGAATTCGTCCGGCGGATCCATCAGCTTCCAGGCGTACCAGAGGAACATCACCCCGAGCACGATCGCGCCACCGAGGTAGAACCAGCCACTCATGCCGGCGATCGCCGGCAGCATCGTCACCACGAACAGCAGCACGGTGTAGAGCAGGATCTGCCAGCGCGTGTACTCGACGCCGTGGGTCACCGGCAGCATCGGCACCAGCGCGCGCGCGTAGTCGGCACGGCGGAAGATCGCCAGCGCCCAGAAGTGCGGCGGCGTCCACACGAACACGATCAACACCAGCAGCCAGGCATAGGCCCAGTCCCACGGGCCCTGCATATTGGTTACCGCGGCCCAGCCCAGCAGCGGCGGCGCGGCGCCGGCGATGCCGCCGATGACGATGTTCTGCGGCGTCGCGCGCTTGAGGAAACCGGTGTAGACGATCGCGTAGCCGATCAGCGAGGCGAAGGTCAGCGCCGCGGTCAGCGGGTTGACCAGCGCGATCAGGATCGTCATCGACGCCGCGCCGAGGAACACCGCGAACGCCAGCACCTGCGCCGGCTGCAGCGTGCCGGTGGCCAGCGGCCGGTTGGCGGTGCGCACCATCACCTTGTCGATGCGCTGGTCGATCAGGTGGTTGATCGCCGCGGCCGACGCCGCCGCCAGCCAGATGCCGAGCAGGCCGAACACCGTTTCGCGCAGCGGCGGCAGGCCGGGCCGGGCGAGGAACATGCCCACCAGCGCGGTGAACACGATCAGCGACACCACCCGCGGCTTGGTCAGCTCCCAGTACTGGCCAGCGATGCCCTTCTTCATCAGTCGGCCATCCGCAACCGCGCCAGCAGCGACACCAGCACGAACAGCAGCAGCACCGCGCCGGCGTTGTGCGCCACCGCCACGTCCAGCGGCAGCGACAGCTTGACGTTGGCGATGCCCAGCGCAACCTGGGTGCAGGCCAGCAGGGCAAGCAGCACCGCCCAGCCGCGCAGGCCCGGCGTGCGCAGCAGCCGCACCGCCAGCGCGACCAGCGCAGTGAACGCCACCACCGCCATCATCCGGTGCGCCAGCTGGATCGCGATGCGGGACGCGCCGTCGAGCACGCCGCCTTCGTAGTCCACCCCGATCCCGCGCCAGAGCACGAAGCCCTCGCGGAAATCGTGCGGCGGCCACCACTGGCCCACGCATTTCGGGAAATCGTTGGCGCAGGCGAGCGCGGCATAGTTGGCGCTGGTCCAGCCGCCGAGCGCGATCTGCACCGCCAGCAACGCCAGCACCACGATCACCCAGCGCCGCAGCGTCGGCGCGTCGGCCAGGCGGATCGGCGAGTGCGTCGCCCGCCACGCCATCCACACCAGCAACGCGAACGTGGCCAGGCCGCCGAGCAGGTGCCCCATCACCACGATCGGCTTGAGCAGCCAGGTCACCGTCCACATACCCAGCAGCGCCTGGAAGATGATCACTGCCAGGGTCAGCGCGGCGGTGCGCGCAAGGTCGATGTTCGACCAGCGCAGCGCGGCGAACAGCAGGATCGCCTCGCCGGCGATCGCCAGCGCCGAGGCCGCGACGTGCTGGCCACGCATGTACAGCGGGATCGCCAGCGCCACCAGCAACGCGGCCGCGGCCACCTGCAGCACGCCATGCGGGCGCCGGCGCGCCGCCAGCAGCGCCAGCACCAGCACCAGCACGCCGAGCGCGCCGGCGATCATGCGGTGCAGCTGCTCGCGCCAGGCCTTGTGGACCTCGACCGGGCGGATCGCGGTGGCGGCGTGGTCGGCGAGGCCCTGGCTGGCCGCGGTGGGCCACGCCGCGCGGCCGTAGCAGGTCGGCCAGTCGGGGCAGCTCAGGCCGGCGTTGGACAGGCGCACGAACGCGCCGAACACGATCACGCCCAGCGCCAGCGCGACGGCCAGCCAGGCGATGCGGTGGAAGTGGCGATACACCGTCGGCTTCGCATGGCCGATCGCGGTACCCGGGGATTTTGCCTCTGCGTTCATGCGCAAGCCATCACATCAGTCTCAGCAGCTTTGCCACGTCCGCGCGCAGTCCACCCGGGTCGAAGCCCGGAGCGTAACGCAGAATGACGAAGCCGTTCGGATCGACCACGTAGACCGGCACGCCGGCGGGATCGTCGACCCGCGGCAGCTTCGCACGCA
>Ga0307414_10001447_pt1 | contig 12327 bp, 15 predicted proteins | sample DK1Ometagenome_FD_203804 | JGI IMG/M metagenome (GOLD analysis project Ga0307414, IMG submission 203804) | Maize rhizosphere microbial communities from greenhouse at UC Davis, California, United States - DK15-O-3 | ecosystem: Host-associated > Plants > Roots > Rhizosphere > Soil | place: USA...
CCCGGTCCTCGTCGAGATCCAGGCGCTGGCCGCGAAGGCGGGCTTCGGGACGCCGCAGCGGGTCGCCACGGGCTACGACGGGCGCCGGCTCGCCCTGCTGCTCGCCGTCCTCGACAAGCGGGCTGGTCTCTCGTTCGCGCAACTGGACGTCTTCCTGAACGTCGTCGGGGGCATGCGGATGGTGGAGCCGGTCGGCGACCTCGCCGTCGCCGCGGCGCTCGCCTCGAGCGTCTACGACCGACCGCTTCCGGCCGACGCCGTCTTTCTCGGAGAGGTCGGGCTGGGCGGCGAGATCCGCCCCGTGTCGCAGTCCGAGCGGCGGCTCGCCGAGGCGGCGAAGATGGGGATGGCGCGCGCCTACATGGCCGAGCGCGGAATCCCGAAGCGCGGGACGCGCGAGATTCAGGTCGTGGGCGCGAAGACGATCCACGAGCTCTTCCAGCGCCTCTTCGCGTGAACGACACTCATCCCCGCGATCTCTCTGGCGACCCGCGCGACCCCGGCCCGCCGCGGCCGACTTCGCCCGGGCCGCGAGCGGCCGCCGCCGATGGTCCCCGCGCCGGCGGGGCGCGACGTGACGTCGGCGCGGTCGTCGTCGCCGCCGGCAGCGGGTCGCGGGCCGGGAGCGGTGAGCTCAAGCAGTTTCGCTGGGTGGCCGGAAAGCCGATGCTGCTGCACAGCGTGCAGGCGTTTCACGCCCGCGCCGACGTCGCGATGGTCGTCGTCGTGCTGCCGAAGGCGTTCGCCGCCGATCCGCCGCCGTGGCTCTTCCAGTGCGACATCGATCGGCTCCTCCTCTCGGTGGGCGGTCGCGAGCGGGCCGAGTCGGTGGCCAATGGTCTGGAGGACCTTCCCGACGAGGTGGACTACGTGCTCGTGCACGACGCGGCGCGCCCGCTCGTTCCGGACGACGTCATAGACCGCGTGGTGGCGGCGGCGCGCGAAGGGGAGGGCGCCGTCGCGGCCCTGCCCGTCGTGGACACGCTCAAGGAAGTGGACGAGGCGGGGCGCGTCGTGCGCACGGTAGACCGGGCGCGTCTCTGGCGCGCCCAGACTCCGCAGGGCTTTCCGCGGGCGATGATCGAGCGCGCCCACGCCGAGGCGCGGCGCGCGGGCGTGCTGGCGACCGACGACGCGGCGCTGTGCGAGCGGCTCGGACTCCCGGTGCGTGTCGTGCGCGGGAGCGAGCGGGGGCTCAAGGTGACGGAGGAGGCGGACTTCGGGCGCGCCGAGGCGCTCGCCGCGCTCGTCGAATGACCGGCTCCGCGGCCAACGCCCCGTCGGGGCTCGCGATTCCGTTCTGGTCCCCCGCCGAGGTTGAAGGCGCACTGCGCGGCGCCATCGCGCAGCTGCACGAGCGGCGCGTACTCGCCTACCCGACCGAGACGGTCTACGGCTTCGGCACGGCCGTGGACGCCGAGTCCGTGGAGACCCTGGTGCGCATGAAGGGCCGGCCGCCCGGCAAGCCGTTCCTTCTGCTCATCGCCGGCAGCGAGATGTTGGCGCGTCTCGATCTGCAGATGACGCCGGCCGCCTCGCACATCGCGGCCCGCCACTGGCCCGGCCCCGTCACCCTCGTCCTGCCGGGCGGCGACCGGCGGGTCTCGGAGCGTCTGCGCGGACCCGAGGGCGGGATCGCCGTGCGCTGGACGCCGCATCCCGCGCTCACGCGGCTGATTCGCGCCTACGGCGAGCCGATCACGTCCACCAGCGCCAACCGTCCCGGCGTGCCGCCTGCCACCTCGGCCTTCGAGGTGACCGAGCAGTGGTTGGCCGAGATCCGCCGCGGAACGCTGCAGGTGCTCGACGGCGGGCGACTCACTCCCTCCCCACCGTCGACCGTGGTAGACTGCACCGGACGGCGGCCCCGCGTCATTCGCCCGGGAGCGATCGCCGCCTCGGAGCTCCGCCGCAGCGTCCCGGACCTCGTGGGAGACGTATGAGCGCGCGCGCGCACGCGGGGCGACCGGCGAGCGAGGCGCGAGGCGCGCTCCCTTCGCTCCCTGCCACCCGGGCCGCGAGCGACAGCGCTCCGGCACCGACCTCGAACATCAGCACCGCGATCGGACGGTCATGAAACTCCTCTTCGTCTGCACCGGGAACACCTGCCGCAGCGCGCTCGCCGAGGCGGTCGCGCGCAAGGCGGCAATAGAGCGCGGCCTGCTCGACGTGGAGGTCGCGAGCGCCGGGACGAGCGCCTGGGACGGCTCGGGTCCGTCGGACGGCGCACTCCTCGTCGGCATGGAGCGGCGGCTCGACCTCTCGCAGCACCGCGCTCAGCAGCTCACGCCGGAGCTCGTCGCCGCGAATGACGTCATCCTGGCGATGGGCCCGCACCACCTCGAGCGCATCGAGGCGCTCGGCGGGGCGGGCAAGGCATACCTGCTCACGGAGTTCGCGTCCGGGGGCGCGACGAGTCGGCCGGTGAGCGACCCATTCGGCGGCGACCTCGAGCTGTACCGCACGACGGCGGACGAGCTCGAGGAGGAGGTCCGGCGGGTCTTCGACCGCATCGCCGCGGAGCGGGCACCGGACGTCAAGTGAGCCGCCGGTGAGGGCGCTGGGCGCGTGAGCCGCCTTCCCGGCCGGCTCGTGCTGATCGGTCATCCGGTCGCCCACTCGCTCTCGCCGACGTTCCAGAACGCCGCCCTTCGGCGCGCCGGCCTGCCGCTCGTCTACGAGGCGCTCGACGTCGCGCCGGACGAGCTCGCGCCTCGCTTCGTAGCGCTGACCGCCGAGCGCGCCGCCGGAAACGTCACGATCCCGCACAAGGAGGCGGTCGCCGCCCTCTGCGACCGCCTGACGCCGATCGCCCAGCACGTCGGCGCGGTGAACACCTTCTGGCACGACGGCGCGGGCGTGGTCGGCGATAACACGGACGTCGGCGGCGTGGACGCGGCGGTCGTGGAGCTGCTCGGCGAACGGCCGCGCGGCATCCGGATCGCGCTCATCGGCGCCGGCGGATCGGCGGCCGCGGTTCTCGCCGCGGCCGAGGGGTGGGCGGGGTGCCAGGTCGCGCTGTGGAGCCGCAGGCTCGAGCGCTCCCGCGCCCTCGCCGCGCGCTTCGCCGGCGTCGCCACCGAGACCGAGTTCCTCGCCGAGGCAGTGCGCGGGGCGGAGCTCGTCGTCAACGCCACGCCGATCGGGCTCGCCGACGACTCCATCCCGGTCCCGCCGGCGTTGCTGCGGCGCCGCGCCGCGCTGCTCGATCTCGTCTACCGGCGAGACGGGCCGACCGCGTGGGTGCGACTGGCGCGCGGCCAGCAGCGTCCGGCGACGGATGGGCTCCCAATGCTCGTCGCCCAAGGGGCGCTCGCGTTCGAGCGGTGGTTCGGCCGGCCCCCCGACCAGGACGCGATGTGGGCGGCGGTGCGCGAAGCCGGGGCGGGGGCACCGGAGCGTGCGGGCTGACGGCGAGACGACGCTGGCGCGCGTCGGCGCCGCCGTGCGCGAGCTGGGTGCGGGCGCGCTCGACCTCCTCCTCCCTCGCCACTGCGTGGCCTGCGACCGCGCGCTCGACGCCGGCGACCGGGGCACCGTCTGCGGGCGGTGCTGGGCGCGGCTCGAGCGGCTGCCGGAGCCGTGCTGCGCTCGGTGCGGGCACCCGAGGCGGCGGCGTCCCTCCGTTCTGACGAGCGAGCCGTCGTGCGCTTGGTGCCGCCTGCTGCCGACCTACGTGCGCGCGGTTCGCTCGGTGTGCTGGGTCGGCGGGGCGGGGTCGGGCGGGCCGATCGTGCACGCGCTCAAGTACGGCGGGTGGGAGTCGGTCGCCGACGGGATGGCGGAGCGCATGGCGCGCGTCCCGTGGCCGGCCGATGTGCTCGCCGAGCGCGACGTCGTCCTGCCGGTGCCGCTCGCGGCGGCGCGGGAGCGCGAGCGAGGCTTCAACCAGAGTGTGCTCCTCGCCCGCGCGCTCGGCGCGCGGTGGGGCGTCGCGGTGGCCGGCGACGTGCTCGCGCGCGGACGCGCGACGCGGACCCAGACCCGATTGACACCGGATGAGAGGTTGGCCAACGTTCGCGGCGCGTTCCGTGCTACGGACGGGGCGCCCGCTCGCGTGCGCGGCCGGCACGTCGTCCTCGTGGACGACGTCGTGACGACCTGCGCGACGCTCAACGCGTGCGCCGCCGCGCTCTTCGCGTGCGGCGCACGCATCGTCAGCTATGCGACCTTCGGCCGGGCGCGTTCCGACGCCGACCGGAGCTAACACAGAGGAGCCCCACCGCAATGGCAATTCGCGTCGGCATCAACGGCTTCGGCCGGATCGGCCGCCAGGTTCTGCGCGCCGCCAAGGAGCAGGGCGTGAGCGACCTGGACTTCGTCGCCGTGAACGATCTCACCGACACCAAGACGCTGGCGCACCTGTTCAAGTACGACTCCGTGCACCGCACGTACGACGGCGACGTCAGCGCCGGCGAGGGCTCCATTACCGTGGACGGCGACGAGATCAAGATCTTCGCCGAGAAGGATCCGGCGAAGCTCCCGTGGGGAAGTCTCGGCGTGGACCTCGTGCTCGAGTCCACCGGCAGGTTCACGAGCGCCGACGACGCGCGCAAGCACATCCAGGCGGGCGCGAAGAAGGTCGTCATCTCGGCGCCCGCGAAGGGCGAGGACATCACGCTCGTGATGGGGGTCAACAGCGACAAGTACGACCCCGCGAAGCACAACATCGTGTCGAACGCCTCGTGCACGACGAACTGCCTCGTGCCGATGGTGCAGGTCGTGCGCGAGAACTTCGGCTTCCGCCACGGCTCGATGGTGACCGTGCACAGCTACACGAACGACCAGAGCATCCTCGACCTGCCGCACAAGGACCTGCGCCGGGCGCGTGCGGCCGCGGTCAGCATCATCCCGACGACGACCGGCGCCGCCAAGGCGACTTCGCTCGTCATCCCCGAGGTGAAGGGAAAGATCGACGGCATCGCGATCCGCGTCCCGACGCCCGACGTGTCGTTCACCGACCTCGCCGTCGAGGTCGAGCGCCCGACGACGGTCGAGGAGGTCAACGCCGCGTTCCGGCGTGCCGCCGAGGCGGGTCCGCTCCAGGGCATCCTGGCCTACACGGAGCTGGAACTCGTCTCCTCCGACTACATCGGCGACCCGCACTCCTGCATCCTCGACGCGAAGAGCACGAACGTCGTGGACAAGACGCTGGTGAAGGTGTCCGGGTGGTACGACAACGAGTGGGGCTACTCGTCGCGCTGCGTGGACCTGCTGCGCTTCATGGGCGCCCGACTCTCCTGAGCGACCGCGACGCAGGACGGCCGGAGCACCCGGCCGCGCCGTCGGCCGCCGGCCGGGCGGGCGACCTGGCGGCGCTCGCCCTCATCGTCGGCGGCACCGCGCTCTTCTTCTACGCGCGGAACAACCTCGAGCGCCTCTCGGCGGGGCAGATCGTGCGCGTCGAGGGGCGGTCGGCGGTGGAGCAGGCGATCCATTTCGACCGACTCTCCAAGGTGGGACTCGGGACGGCGGCGGTGGGAATCGTGCTCGCCGTCGTCCTCTTCCTCCGCCAGCGGCGCCGCGCCGCCTCGACGTCCCCCCGATGAACAAGAAGACCGTCCGCGATCTGACCGACGCCGACCTCCGCGGCCGGCGCGCGCTCGTGCGCGTGGACTTCAACGTCCCGCTCGACGACGAGCGCCGGGTGACCGACGACACGCGGATCCGCGCCGCGCTGCCCACCATCGAACAGCTCGCCTCGCGCGGCGCCCGCGTCGTCCTCCTCTCGCATCTCGGCCGGCCGAAGGGCAAGCCCGAGGCGGAGTTCTCCCTCGAGCCCGTCGGCCGGCGACTCGCCGAGCTGCTGCCCGGGCGCGCGGTGCGCTTCGTCGCGAGCACGGTCGGCCCCGAAGCCGTCGCGGCGACGCGGGCGCTCGCCGACGGCGACGTGCTTCTGCTCGAGAACACGCGCTTCCTCGCCGGCGAGGAGAAGAACGACGACGGCGTCGCCCGCGCTCTCGCCGAGCTCGGCGACCTGTTCGTCAACGACGCGTTCGGCGCCGCGCACCGCGCCCACTCGTCCACCGCCGGCGTGGCAACTCACTTGCGGCCGGCCGTCGCCGGGCTCCTGATGGAGAAGGAGCTGGAGTACCTCGGCGGCGCCCTGGCGAAGCCGAAGCGCCCCTTCGTCGCGGTACTCGGCGGCTCCAAGATCTCCGGCAAGATCGACGTCATCGAGCAGCTCCTCCCGAAGGTGGACGCGCTCCTCGTCGGCGGGGCGATGGCGTGCACGTTCTATGAGGCGATGGGGCTCGAGACGGGAAAGTCGCTCGTGGAGCCGGACCGGATCGACATGGCGCGCGAGCTGCTCGACCGCGCCGGCTCGCGCCTCATCTTGCCGCACGACGCGACCGTCGCGCCGTCCATGGACGCGGGGGACCGCGCGCGCACGGTGCGGCGCGACGCGATCCCGGCCGACGAGGCGATGTTCGACATCGGGCCCGAGACGGCGGCGTCGTACGGTCGCGCGATCACCTCGGCGCGCACGGTGATCTGGAACGGGCCGATGGGCGTCTTCGAGAAGCCGCCGTTCGACGCCGGCACCCTCGCCGTGGCGCGGGCGATGGCGGAGGCGACCGGCAAGGGCGCGACGACGATCGTCGGCGGCGGGGACTCCGCGGCAGCGGTGGCGCAGGCGGGGCTCGAGAGCCGCATGAGCCACGTCTCGACCGGCGGCGGTGCCTCGCTCGAGTTCCTCGAGGGAAAGGCGCTGCCCGGCGTCGAGGCACTCGACGAGAGGGGGGGGAAGTGAAGCGCCCCGTCTTCGCGGCGAACTGGAAGATGAACCACGGCCCGTCCGACGCGCGGGCCTTCGTGCGCCACTTCCTCGACTACTACCCGCGGGGCCGCGAGCGCAACCGGACGGTCATCTTCTTTCCGCCGGCGCTCGCGCTGCACGCGGTCGTCGAATCGCTCAAGGATCGCACCGACATCCTGCTCGGCGTGCAGAACATCCACCACGAGGACAAAGGCGCCTTCACCGGCGAGAACTCGGCGCCGATCGCCCGCGACGCCGGCGCGCGTCTCGTGCTCGTCGGCCATTCGGAGCGCCGCCACGTCTTCGGAGAGAGCGACGAGGAGACGGCGAAGAAGTGCGCCGCCGCCGTCCGCGCCGGTCTCACGCCGATGCTCTGCGTCGGCGAGACGCTGGAGCAGCGCGAGCGGAACGAGACGGAGGCGGTGGTGCTGCGGCAGCTGCGGGCCGGGCTCGCGCTCCTCGAGGCCGAGAAGGTGGCGACGTCGCTCGTCGCCTACGAGCCCGTCTGGGCGATCGGGACGGGGCGCAACGCCACCCCCGAGGACGCGTCCGCGGTGCACCGCGTCCTGCGCGGCGCGCTGCGCGCGCTGGCCGGCGAGCGCAGCATCGCGATTCCGATCCTCTACGGCGGGTCGGTCAACCGCGGCAACGCCGCCGCGCTCCTCGCCGCGCCCGAGGTGGACGGGGTGCTCGTCGGCGGCGCGAGCTTGGATGCCGACGCCTGGTCGTCCATCGTCCGCAGCGAGCCGACGCGGCCCGTGCCCGCCGTACCAGCCGCGCCGCCTCCACTTGACCCGAAGGCCTAAGCGCCGAGATATTACGCGCTTGCGTGCGCCGTGGCGGATCATGGGCGTGTCGCGCCATGTCCCCTCTCCCGGCCCCAGCGGATGTACACCTTCCTTCTGATCCTCCTCATCATCGACAGCCTCGTGCTGATCGCGGCGGTCCTCCTGCAGGCCGGGAAGGGCGGCGGCGTGGCGGCGAGCTTCGGCGGCGCCAGCTCGTCCGCGGACGCCTTCATCGGCACGCGTCAGGCGGGAAACCTGCTGACCAAGACGAGCTGGTGGGCGGGCGCGATCTTCCTCGCCCTCTCCTTCGTGCTCCAGATCGCCTCGACGCGGCGCTCGACACCGACGTCGGTCCTCGACCGCCCGTTCTCGCAGCAGCCGGCCGCCCCGGCGGCGCCGGCGACCGGCACCGCGCCGGCGCTGCCCCTCGAGAACGCGACGCCTGCTCCCGCCCCGGCCGGCGCGCCGGCTGGCGCCCCCGCCGGCGCGCCGACGACGGCGCCAGCGCCGAAGCCGTAGCGGCGAGCGAGTGAGCCCCGCCTCTCTCGCTCCAGGGTTCCTCCTCCTCGAGGACGGGACCCTTTTTCGCGGCCGCGTGCGCGCCGACACTGTGCCGACGGTCGCCGAGGTCGTGTTCACGACCAACATGACGGGCTACCAGGAGGTCTTCACGGACCCCTCCTACCGCGGCCAGATCGTCGTCATGACGGCGCCCCTCGTCGGGAACTATGGCGTGAACGCCGAGGACCCCGAGTCCGGCCGGCCGCAGGTCGCCGGCGTCGTCGTGCGCGAGCTCTCCGAGAGCTTCTCCAACTGGCGCGCGACGGGCGGACTCGCGGCGTGGATGGCGTCGGCCGAAGTTCCCGTCCTGACCGACGTTGACACTCGCCGCCTCACGCGGCACCTGAGGTCGGCCGGGGTGATGCGCGGCGCCATCGGGTCGGGAGACGCGCCGGACGACGAGGCCCGCGCCGCGCTCGACGCGTGTCCGAGCATGGAAGGTCTCGACCTCGCGTCGCGCGTCTCGACGCGCGAGCCGTACGCGTGGGGGGACCCCCGCGCGCCGCGCCACATCGTCGCGCTCGACTTTGGGATCAAGCGCAACATCCTGCGCCTGTTCGACGAGAGCGGTTGCCGCGTCACCGTGCTCCCGGCGACGACGAGCGCCGAAGAGGTGATGGAGCTCCGGCCCGACGGCGTCTTCCTCTCCAACGGCCCCGGCGACCCGGCGGCGATCGAGTATGCCCCACGAACCATCCGCGGGCTGGCGGAGCGCGAGGTCCCGATCTTCGGCATCTGCCTCGGTCACCAGCTGCTCGGCCTCACCTTCGGCGCGACGACGGAGAAGATGCCCTACGGCCACCGGGGCGGGAATCATCCGGTGAAGGAGGTCGACAGTGGCCGGATCCTCATCACCTCGCAGAACCACGGCTTCTCGGTCGCCGGCGGCGAGGAGGGAATCCCTGGCGCCCCAGATCTGCGCGTCACGCACGTCAACCTGAACGACCATACGATCGAGGGGCTGCGGCACCGGGCGCTTCCCGTCTTCGGCGTGCAGTACCACCCGGAGGCGGCGCCGGGCCCGCACGACGCGCGCCCGCTGTTCGGCGAGTTCCTCGAAACCGTAAACGCGCGGACCCGCGCCGGGGGTAGCTCCAGCGAGCCAAGCTCTTGACTTGCAATAGGTAACGGCCTATACTCGACGCACGACTCGTCGCCTTCGCGAGCGTTCCATTCTGGGGCCAATCCATGACCAAAGCCGACCTCGTCGAGCGTGTTACGGAGCAGATCTCCCGCACCGCGGGGCCGATGATCTCGAAGAAGGACTGCGCTCGCGTGGTCGACGCCTTCCTCGACGCGATCAAGGACGCGTTGAAGGAGCAGCGCAACATCGAGGTCCGCGGCTTCGGCACGTTCAAGATCCGACAGCGGAAGACCAGGATGGCGCGCAACCCTCGCACCGGCGCGCCGGTCGAGGTGTCGGCGCGGCCGGTCCCGGTGTTCAAGCCGTCGAAGGAGCTGCGCGCGATGGTCGCCGACCTCGATGTGCAGGACGCGAGCGACGCGGAACTTTCGGAAGCGTAAAGCGATACGGTGAAGAGAGGCCCCGGCGTGCGGCGCACGCCGGGGCCTCCTCGGCTTCCGGACCATCCAGCAGCAGCGAATGACCGTCACCGTCCTCCTCTTCGCCTCCTACGCCGACGCGCTCGGTGCATCCTCGGTCGAGCTCCCGCTGCCGGCGAGCGGGACCGTGCGCGACGTCGTTTCGGCGCTCGCACGGCTCCCCGGCGGCGAGCGGCTGCCGCCGGCGCCCCTCGTCGCCGTGAATCAGGTGTACGCGTCCTACGACGGACTCGTCGGCGCGGGCGACGAGGTCGCCGTCATTCCTCCCGTCGCCGGCGGCTGATGCGGACGGCGATCGTCGAGCGCCCGCTCGAGCCGGCCGCGCTGCTGCGCGAGGTCGCCAGTCACGGCAGCGGCGCGACGGTACTCTTCGTGGGCACTGTGCGCGAGGTGAACGACGGTCGTGCCGTCTCCGGCATCGACTACTCCGCCTACACCGGGATGGCCGCTCGCGAGCTCGACGCGATCGCCGGGGAGGCCGCCGAGCGATTCGGCACGCCGTACGTCGTCGTCGAGCACCGACTCGGCACGCTGGGCCTCGGCGAGGCGAGCGTCGCGATCGCCGTCTCGCACCCGCGCCGGGCGCCGGCGATGGACGCGGCCCGGTTCGTCATCGAGGAGCTCAAGCGGCGCGTGCCGATCTGGAAGCGCGAGCACTACGCCGACGGCACGCGGGAGTGGGTGGACCCGACCGCCGGCGCCGCGCCGGGCGTAGTTCCCGCCGGGCGATGACCGTGCGCCCCGCCGCGCTTCGCGACCAGTTCGGCCGGAGCATCGAGTACCTGCGGATCTCGGTCACCGACCGGTGCAACTTCCGCTGCGTCTACTGCATGCCGGTGGAAGGGCTGCAGTGGCTCCCCAAGGCGGACCTGCTGAGCTACGAGGAGATCATCGAGGTCGTGCGCCAGCTGGCGCCGCTCGGCCTGCGGCGGCTGCGCATCACCGGCGGCGAGCCGACGATCCGCCCTCAGCTCGACACGCTCGTCCGCGGGCTACGCGGCGTGGAGGGCGTCGAGGATATCGCTCTCTCGACGAATGGCGTCCGCCTCGCGGAGCTCGCCGCGCCGCTCCGCGATGCCGGGCTGGACCGCGTCAACGTGAGCGCGGACAGCCTGCGCGCCGAACGCATCGCGTTGATCGCCCGTCGCCGCCTCGACTTCGACCCCGTGAGGGCGGCGACGGCGGCGCAGGCGGCCGGGCTGGGCCCGATCAAGATCAACGTCGTCGTCATGCGCGGCATCAACGACGACGAGATCGGCGACTTCGCGCGGCTCACGCTGGACCACCCGTGGCACGTTCGCTTCATCGAGCTGATGCCGGTCGGCGAGCTGCGCTCCCTGACATGGGAGCACGTGGTGCCGAGTGAGGAAGTGCTGGCGCGAGTCGCCGAGCTCGGCCCGCTCGCGCCCGACGCCGGGCCGGCGCGCGGCAACGGGCCGGCGCGCTACTACCGGCTCGCCGGCGGCGCTGGTACGGTCGGCGTCATTACTCCGATGACGCACACCTACTGCGAGAGCTGCAATCGCGTTCGCCTCACCGCCGACGGCCAGCTGCGCACCTGCCTCTTCGGCGATCACGCGGTGGACCTCCGCGGACCGCTTCGGGCCGGCGAGCCACTCGAGGAGCACTTCCGCCGCGCCCTCGCCGGCAAGCCCCGGGAGCACGAGCTCTTGCAGATGAAGGTCGGCGGACTGCGAGCGCTGTCGCAGGTGGGCGGCTAGACGGTGCAGTCCGGGTTGCACCCAGGGTGAGGGAAGCGCCGATCGCTCCGCGGGTTGCGCTTCTCGTTCCGTTGCCGCCCGCCTGACGCTCGAATACCTTTTCGGGGCTGGTCCATTTCACCCTGAAAATGAAGGTCATGGTCAACAAGATCACGGTCGTCGGGGCCGGTAACGTCGGCGCCACGACCGCTCAGCGCATCGCCGAGAAGGAACTGGCCCGCCGCGTCGTAATGGTGGACGTCGTCGAGGGCGTTCCCCAGGGCAAGGGGCTCGACCAGTGGCAGTCGGCGCCGATCGAGGGCTTCGACTCGCGGATCGTCGGCACCAACGGCTACGAGGAGACGGCCGACTCCGACGTCGTCGTGATCACGGCGGGCATCGCGCGTAAGCCGGGCATGTCGCGCGACGACTTGCTCAACACGAACGCGGGGATCGTCAGCCAGGTCTCCGACCAGATCAAGCGCAGCTCCCCGGACGCGATCGTCATCGTCGTCTCGAACCCGCTCGACGTGATGTGCTACGTCGCGAAGGAGGTCACGGGGTTTCCGCGCGAGCGCGTTCTCGGGATGGCGGGGGTGCTCGACACGGCGCGCTACCGCGCCTTCCTGGCCGAGGCGCTCGACGTCTCGGTGCGCGACATCTCGGCGATGGTGCTCGGCGGCCACGGCGACACGATGGTCCCGCTCATCTCGTACACGACGGTCAGCGGCATCCCGGTCACGCAGCTCATGGAGCGCTCGAAGCTCGAGGCGATCGTGGATCGGACGCGCAACGGCGGGGCCGAGATCGTGAAGCACCTGAAGACCGGCTCGGCCTACTACGCGCCGTCGGCCGGGGCGGTGCAGATGGTCGAGGCGATCGTCAACGACCAGAAGCGCATCCTGCCGTGCGCCGCCTGGCTCGAAGGGGAATACGGGATGTCTGGCCTCTTCCT
>Ga0307414_10001448_pt1 | contig 12324 bp, 6 predicted proteins | sample DK1Ometagenome_FD_203804 | JGI IMG/M metagenome (GOLD analysis project Ga0307414, IMG submission 203804) | Maize rhizosphere microbial communities from greenhouse at UC Davis, California, United States - DK15-O-3 | ecosystem: Host-associated > Plants > Roots > Rhizosphere > Soil | place: USA...
TAATTACTACAGGAAGTTCATCAGCATTTTTTGGAACATACATTCCTGCTTTGCTCATAATCACTTGTTCTTTTCCTCCTTCACCTAAAAAATCCTTTTTTCCGGCATCAGTCAAAAAAGGTTTTGCCACATCGTGATTTCCTGTGGTGATAATAAAATGGATTCCATATTTATTCGAATAGTCATTCAGAATCTTTTTTAATCCCCGAATGTTTATCGGTTGTCCATCATCACTAAAATCTCCGGGAAGAACGACCGTTTTGATATTTCGTTTCGCCACATCATCCAGAGCAGCAATAAAGGCAAAATAGTTTTCATTAAACAATCGGGTGGATTGCAATTGGGATTTCATCGTGCGTAACAATGTATATTTTCCATCCAGAGGATTTTGAATTCCTTTATAATCGGAATCCGAAAATGTACCATAAATATCCAGCAAATGAACATCTGATAAAAATGCAATTGATGTATTTTTTGCTTCATTTTTTTGGACCGATGAACAAGAAACAACTGTTAAAACAACAATTATACAAGCAAATACCTTCTTAAAATAGTTCATTATTATTCTTTCAAATATTACATTTTTGTTTCCGGTGGAAAAGCATACGAATCTTTCCAACCACCTAAATCAATTAAAACACGATCAATCATTACACCGGGATCCACCATCCAAATTTTTAATGTATGCTTCCCTGCTTTATTGATAATTTGGGCTGCCGATTTTACTGTCGCATTTTTAAATACATTTTGTAACCATTCATCGCTTCTTCCAAAAGTTTGAAAATCTAAAATAACAGGTTCTGCATCATCAATGGCTACAGCACATCGCACTCCTTTTCCTTCATGAAAAGCATGTGTTGGAATAGCCTGCACTTTTACATTGGCCTGACCAAAATTAAAACTATAAAAATCATATTCCATTATCGGACTGTTATTTTTTATATTTTTTAAATCCATTTCAGAATTAGCCGTTCTGGGCAAAGCCACACTTACTTTTCCTGCATACCCAATACCTTCAAAAGTTTCCCATTTAGCCGCTTTACCTTCTTTTTTATTCGAATAATTCGCAGCATCAATCGATACATATCCTTTGTCTTCCACAAAACCTTTATAATTTTCTAGTTCTTCAAACTTTGGATTAAAAGCCGAAATTCCAATAGTGATTAATGTGTCTTTACTCACAAAATCAATTGCCGAATTCACTTTATAACTTGGTGGAATCAATTGGTAATCATGCCCTAATGGCGCTTCTTTTTTATTTTCTCCTTTTGGAACTTTACCCCAGTCGATACTTATCCAAATGCGTTGCTGACTGTTTTTATTGTTATCTAAAACACCTTGTTTTTCTGAAATTTTAATCCAATCTGCTTTTGGTTTTGCTTCCCAGGAAACTTCGCCGGCACCTTTCATAAAAACATCAATATAATATTGATTGTCAATGTAAGCGTTAAAAACAGGCAACACATCGGCATAGGAATTCTCGGTTTTGTGGTTGACTTCCATTTCATAACTTTCCAAAGCCAGTTTCAATTCCGGTTTTGTTGTTGCAACAGGAATAGTAGTGGTAGTTTCTCCAAAAACCGGCAAATAACGCGGCGACATACTCATGATGTTTTTCCACTTTCCGTTAGCCAGTTCGTTATTGAAATACTGCGTTTCTTTCTGAATTCGTTTATAAGCTTCCTCCGATTTGGCAGCAAAAAAAGCAGCGCTTCCTCTTCCTTGTTCGGCAACAAATTTATTTTTGTACGAATACAACCACTTATGATTTAGACTCGCAGCGCCAACAACAGGATAGGTGACCAACTCGTAAAAAGCATCCTGACGATTCGCCGGAATTCTTTTTTGCAATTTTTCGGCAGTATTCATTAGATTTTGGTATTCGTCAATTCTTTTCGATACCTCATCTCCGTAATGAATTTGAGTCAGTGCCGTTGGTTTTGATTTGGATTCGGGTTCCACCTGATTCCATGCCATAAACTCAGGACGACGCTGGAAAGCCAAACGATAATAGTCGAAAAATAATTCAGTTATCGAATTTGCATTTTGAGTTCCAAATTCTCTCGAAGCCCAGTTTTGCATGTGTGTTTTCACACTTTGGCTTTCGCCAAAAGGTGTCATATCCCAAGCCATATCCAGAAACAATTCGATGTTGTATTCATGAGGTTTGATATCGCCACAATTCAAAATCCACAAATCGCGGGATTGAAATTCATAAGCTTTTTCCATTTCTTCCCACATCAAAACAGGATTAGTAGAATTCAACCACAAATAATCATGTGGCCGTCCCCAATAAGAAGTGTGGTAATAAATTCCGGCACCACCGGAGCGTTTTTGTTCTTTAGGATTACTCAATTGACGAATGTATCCATAATTGTCATCTGTCCAAACCAGTTGCACATCTTCCGGCAATTGCAATCCTTTTTGGTAATAATCCAATACTTCTTTGTAAGGAATAAATGCCTGCGGAATTTTAGCAGCTTCCTTTCCTGTGGCTTTTTTCAAAATCGCTCTTTGATCCGTAATTACCTGTTCTAATAATTTAACCTGAGAATCCGAATCGTCTTCACCAACAATCATTGGAGAATCGTGTTCGCCACGCATTCCCACCGTATAAATATTTTCGAAAGGAGCCGTTTCCTTAGCTCTTTTTTTGAAAAAATCTTTAATCACTCCTGAGTTCGTATCATAACGATATTCCCCCATCGTTTTGTGATTCCATTCTGCATTAATGTTACTCAACATCGGTTCGGCATGCGAAGTCCCTACCACAATAGCATAATCATCTGCAACTTGTTTGTTTTTTGGAAAGGAATAAAAAGCTTTGGTGCTTTTGTGCATCGCTGGCCAAATGGTATTTGCTCTTAAACGCAACAACAATTCAAAAACTTTCGCATAGGTTTTTGGGCCTATATCTCCCGTTTCCGGTTCGAAAGTTTTAGCCGCCCAAGGTTGCAAACCCCAATCTTCATCGTTTAGAAAAATCCCTCTGTATTTAACCGATGGCGAACCGTAGATTTTGGTTCCAATATTTAAAATCAAATTGTCTTTTTTGTCTGGCGTAACATCAGCCCACCATTCCCAAGGAGAAACTCCCATCATTCTTGAAATTTCGAGCAAACCATAAGCCGTAGCTCTTCGGTCAGAACCTACAACAACCAATGCTTTTTTAATGGCTGCCGTTGGATTTTCGACTATTTGAATTTTATACGTTTCCCATTTTCCTTTTACATCAGTAATAGTAATTTTTTGTTTCGAAACTAAGGCATCTATCCATTTACTTTGCCCAATAGTTCCCGCCATAATTACGATTCCGGAACTATTTTTCGCAATTAATACTCTTTGATTGCTGATAGAAAACACATCATCAGCTAACATTTTAGCAGCAATATGAACCACTTTTGGTTCTTTGTCTTCTACTAAAATACTTGCTTTTTCATTTGCTGAAACAATAGTAAAATCGCTGTTTTGTGCCTTTATTGCATTGGCAAAAAGAACAATCAAGACCAGAAAAAGGGTATTACACTTATTTTTGAACATAATTATATTTTTTAATTCTTTCAGAACTATTTGTATCGAAAAACAGGCTTATTAAATTTTAATGTAAATACGTTTTTTATTCAACCACCAACCCAGAGACCAGCAAACCAACATGAATACAATTGCGGTGACAAATGCGCCAAAACTTCCAGGAAATATCCTTTGAAAAATACGTTCACTCACCCATTCAAAAGCATCCATCTCCGAATTTACAGGAATGAGACGTAAAGTGATAAAAAACAATTCAGAAAATAAATAAATAAACAAAGGATTTTTACCAAAAACGGTTGTGAATTCTACTCCAAAATGCTTCTGTTTCAATTCGATGAAATAAATTAAAACGGCCATTATTGATAAATCGATTCCAATGGTGTACAACACAAAAGAGCCTGTCCACAATTTTTTAGAAATGGGCAAAACCAAATCCCACCAACGGGCTAAAGCCATTAAAAGAAAACCAACCATCAACAGTTTTGCTATTCCTTCAAATGATTTTCCAATTCTCTGAATAAAACTTCCAGCGATAAAACCGCCTATAACATTAACAATGGATGGCAAGGTGCTTAAAATTCCTTCGGGATCAAACGGAATGCTATCGCGCTTGTAAATATGACCTTCTCCTAAAACAAACAAATCAAAACGAGTTACGGCATTGGTAGCCATTTCTAATTCGGCTCCCGATTGTCCAAATAAATACAATATTGCCCAATATCCTAATAATATCAGTACCGAGATAATTATAGCAGCCTTCTCTGATAAATAATAAAAGAGAATTGCAGTAACAAAATAACACAAAGCAATGCGTTGCAAAACGCCCATGATACGGGTTTCAGCAAAAGGCTTTAATTCCCAGGCGCCATCCATTCCCTGTCTGAAAAACGGAAACCAATACATCAAATAACCCAACAGAAAAATGATGATGCTACGTTTGATTACTTTTTTCCAAAATACATTTGCCGCAGTTTCTTTCATTTTTCCCATCGAAAAACTCATGGCATTTCCCATTGCAAAAAGAAAAGAAGGAAATACCAAGTCGGCTAAAGTAAAACCGAACCATTCGGCATGAGTCAAATAGTCATAGAAATGAGCTCCGGTTCCCGGTGTATTGACCACGATCATTAAACAAATCGTGAGTCCCCTGAACATATCAAGGGACAAAAAACGATTCGAATTTTGGTTAGAAATTGCGTTCATTTTAGTAATCGTATTTAATTGGTGCCATACGTTCCGTTACTGGAATAATGCGGGATCGGTATTTTTTATGTAACGCTTTGGCAACCACATTCGGATTCCCTTTAGCTTTTACAGGAAAATCTTTTCGCTCCGTTACCCATTTCCATTCCCATTGTTTTATTTTTTCATCAAATTGAGTTTGATCGAAAGTTCCCCAATTGGCTTTTACATCGGTAAAGAATTGTTGCCATCTTGGTTTGTAAAAATCCGTAAACAATCCGCTCCACTGGCGGTTGCTGTATTCATGCAATCTATTGTCTGCTCCGCCCCAAAGCGTAATTAAATCACGTGCATTTTGTTCATACAATGCTTTTTCTTTTTCATCCACACCCCAACTTCTGGCATCGGCAATCCAAGGTCCTAAAAGGAAATCCTGACGAGTGGCTAATAGCAAATCCATATCATCAATCAATTCTAAAAATTCCTTGCTGTATTTATCAAATGCTGCTTTATCATTATTTTGATACGCCTTAGTTATTTCCTGTTGCAAAGGCAGGGCATAATTAGCCAAAACTTGTCTGCTGACATCCACCAAATCATATTGAAAACCATCTGATTTTGGAAAAGCCGGAGCAGCTTTTACAAATAAATCCCAGGCCGGTAGTAAATCTTTTGGCGCATAATTTAATTTGGTACGAGCCCAACGACGGTAACCTTCAAAAGTAGGACGTGATACAATAATAGATTCTGCTCCATCACGAATCACTTCTCCATTATACACTGTTTTTACCAGAATATCCCAGGCTTTAGCAATATCAGCATTTGATTTTCCGTAACGATTTAAAGTGTATTTAGCTAACCAGGAATTCAATTCTATTGGGGTGTCCCGCCAGGTATTATCAGTCATCAACTCATACAAAACCGGATTTTGCTCGATGGCTTCCATTGTCAATCCAATTCCTTTTAATTTTCCTGATTTAGGATCTTTCAAAGCTTTTGCAGGTTCATTGGCAACGGTTTCTATTCGACCAAACATCGAAATATTTCCACCAAAATTATGTAGCATATTCCAAATCCATTGTTTGCCATAAAAAGCTTCGGTACGTTTCCAAACCGGTTCAATTTCGGTAGCCAAATCCAGAATAATCATGCGATCATCAGGCACAGCATCCAACATTCCTTTGATTTGTGGCGCTTCCCAAAACTCTCTGTGACTGTAAAAAAGCCAACCCTGCATCACCCAAACCGCATCTTTATCTGCTGATTTCATCCCTTCGAAAATCTTCTTACTCAATTCAGAAAGATAAACAGGATCGTTTGATGGCGGTGTATTTTCGTTAAAAGTATCTGCGGAATATAGATGATTAGTTCCGTAAACTTCCGATTGTTTTTCTAAGAATTTCTTACCAATTTCGGCAAATAACGGATCATCCGAATCTAAGATGTACGTATCCTCAAAATCATTCCCCCAGTTGGTTTGCTTTAATTTGGCATTTGGAAAAAACTTTTTAAAAGAAGCAGGAACGTGTCCTGTAAAAGCAGGCAACACGGTTTTCATTCCCAGTTCGCGTTCTCTTTTTAGAATTTTCAACTGCAAATCGCGGTGTGTGTCTTTCCAGTTTTTTGATAAAGGTCCGCCCCAACCGTCTAAATTCCCCATCCAAAACCAGGAGAAATAAGCGGGTCCGCTAAAAAAAGTACTCAAATCTTCGTCGGTAAATCCATACGATTTATAGACTTCATCCCAGATGTATTCTTCTCCCGTAATGGCAAGCGGCATGTTGATTCCGTGCAAAGCCATCCAGTCGATTTCTTTTTCCCAGCGGTTCCAATCCCACCAACTCATGCTGTAATTGAACGTACAATAGTTCAAATAATAGCGGTATTCATAAGGTGTTTTTTTATGAATCAATTTAGGAACTGCCGGTAATTTTTTAGGCAAATTCAAATTGGTTCCATTCCAGGTGATTTGGCTGTTGGTAAAATTATTCAAGTAATAATACAAAGCAGATGCAACCGAAACGCCATTGTTTCCTCTTAAGAGAATTTTATCTCCTTTAGATGCAATTTCGAACCAGTCTTCTTTTGCTGAAGCATCAATTTCGACACTAAACTGCGAAGCATGATTCGGCACAACACGAGCAATAAGCTGGCTGGCAGTAGTAGCTATTTCTGTTTCCGGTTTTGTCGGTTGACAGTTTCCTGCTTCAAAAACAAAAACAACAAACAATAGGATTAATTTTAGATTGGTTTTCATCTATTTTAAAATTATATTATACAAAATCAGAAACTGGAAATACCAGTTGGTTCTATTTTTAATATGTTATGATTCGCATCAAAATTTAGACTGTCAATACATATTTGGCGTAAAACATATTTTTCCTTTTGCGGAAAAATGCGATGGTACAAGATATAATCCTGTCCTTTTTCATTAAATACCGAATGATGTCCCGGTCCATAAGTTATACTATCAGCAGTGGTTTCCAGAATGGGACTATTAGCCGCAGTTTCAAATGGACCTAATGGAGAATTTCCCACAGCATATCCTATTTTATAAGTGGCATCTATTGCTTTGCCTGATGAATACATCAAGTAGTATTTCCCAAAACGTTTGATCATATAAGGAGCTTCAAAATAATCTTTAGGAGTAACCGCTTTTGGTTCTCCATCAAATGAAATCATATCTGAATTCAGCTTGGTCGCCATACAAACACCATTTATCCAGTTAAATCCGGAACCCCAGTATAAATAAGCCTGACCATCTTCATCAATAAAGCAATCGGCATCGATATTATGTACTGCAGGATAGTCTTTTGATGAAATTAAAGGAGAAGAATCTTCTTTGGCATTTTTCCACGGACCTAACGGAGCATCGCTGACACCAGCCCAAACTTCGCTTCCAACAGAAACATACATATAATATTTTCCATTAGCTGCTTTTTTAACAGAAGGTGCCCATACCATGGAGCCATTTGAGCCCGGACTTGTACATGCTTTTTTTGTTGGCCAGTTTAAATGATGACGTTCAAATTTCACGAAATCCTTTGTTGAAAAAACCGCCAGTTCATCTCCTCCCCAGGGATCAATAGTGGCATAAATAAAAAATGTATCTCCCTCTTTTATAATGCAGGGATCTGCAAAATAGCCCTCTATAATAGGATTTGCTATTCTTGATTTAGTCTGTAGATTTTCCTTCTTGCCAGTAAGTTTACACGAAATCAGCAAAATACTCATCAGCAAAATAAAAATACCCGGTTTAAAATTCTTCATTATTACTATTTTAATCATCAATAAAAATTATTATTCTTCAATTATTTGATCTGATTTAGAAGGCGGAACTTGTTTAGTTCCCCAGGTTTTAGATGGCGTTGCTGCCATTTCAAATTCTAATACACCACCTGCTACAATATCGCTGTGTTCAATAAAGGCATTTTCGAATGCTACACCATTTAGAGTTACTGATTTAATGTATTTGTTTTTATCCGAAAGATTTTTGGCTTTGATCGTAAAATCTTTTCCGTTTTCCTGATGAATCACCGTTTGTTTGAAATAAGGCGAATTGATTAAATAATAGGATTGTCCCGCATTAGGATACAAGCCCATCATGTGAAAAGCCAGCCACGAAGACATGGCACCTGAATCATCATTACCTGGAATTCCGTTTCGGCTGCTGTTGTAATTTTTATCTATAATTTGGTGAATGCGGTCGTTACTCAAATCAGGACGACCGATCCAGTGGTATAAATTTGGACTCAAAAACGAAGGTTCGTTCGCCACATTGTAAAATTGCTTATCAAATAGCGTATTTAATCTTTTCTTGAAAGCTTCATTTCCACCTGTTTTTTTAATCAACATCGCTACATCATGCGGCACTGAAAGCGAATATTCCCAAGAACTGGCTTCGTAAAAAACGCCACACCACCAGCAAACACAATTAGGCCAATCCTGCGCTAAAGGCGTGTAAGGAACATAAGAAATTTTTCCGTTGGTTGCAGCACACTGAATACTGTCTACCCATTTTCTATTGGAATCTTTAGGCATAATAAAACCACGGGAACCATTGTCTTCGATGTCTCTCCACAGGTTTTGCCAGTTGTCAGCCTGCTTGATAAATCGCCAATATTCTCCTTTACGTTTGGTTCCTTTAGCTACAATTGCCAGACAATAATCGTTATACGAATATTCTAAAGTTCGGTTTCCCGAACGCACATAATCAGTAGAAACATAACCCAAACGGTTGTAATCCACTAATCCGCCACGGCCTTCTTTTTCCTCATTTCCACCCGGAGGAAACATGGCGTCTTTCATCATCGCTTCCAGAGCTAATTTGTAATTGATGCCTTCCAGTCCTTTTACAAAAGCATCTGCAATAACCACCTCAGCATTCGAACCACCCTGAGTTCGTCCATTCGAATTTCCACTTCTTGCTTCCGGCAAATAACCATCGCGTTTGTAAATTTGCAACATGGCGTTTACAATATCAATTTCGCGTTTAGGATCTAAAAGCGTAATTAATGGACTTGAAGAACGATAAGTGTCCCAAATGGCATAAAAATCATCATAATAAGGTGAATCATTTTCCCATAACGGATTTTCTCCTGTGCGATCCACCGGCATCAACATAGTGTGATACAAACCGGTATAAAACATGGTTTTCTTTTCTGTCGAAGCTTCTTTTTCAACTTCCACTCTTTGCAATAAATTATCCCATTTTTGTTGGGTTTCGGCCAATTCTTTATTAAAATCCCAATGCGGAATTTCGTTATCGATATTTTCTCTGGCTTTCAATGAACTGATGAAAGAAATTCCTATTTTCATGTTCACTGTCTTGTTTGCTAAGCTTTCGAAAAATAACATCGCTCCGGTTTTCTTTCCGTTATCCACCTGGTTTTTTTCATTTGGAAAAAACTTTTCGCCTTTCCATGTTGAGAAAGAAGTAAAAGGCTGATCAAATACTGCCGAAAAATAAACGGTATAAGTTCCCCCGTTGTTCCAACCACCACGAATTTTTGTGTGACCACGAACCTCAGTATCCGAAATCACTTCTACCTGAGAACCCACAAATTGCTGTGCTTCCCTTCCATCAGGAATGATGGATTCGTCCAGATACCTGCCTAAATCTACTTTAATCGCGTTTTCAGTATTCGAATTAAACACAAATTTGTAAAAAGCGGCTTTGTCAGAAGTGGTAATTTCTGTTTGAATATTCCATTTTTTCAATAAAGCACCATAATATCCTAAGGCTACTTTTTCGTTTTCACGAAGTGATTCCTGTTTTATAGTTTCGAAATCTCCCGAGATTGGCATGATAGAAACATTCCCATATTTCGCTCCGCCACCCGTTCCGCTTACATGCACCTGACTGAAACCATAAATGGGTTTAGACATATCGGTGGTAAAACCACTATTGGCATTCAAATCATTGTCCGGTCCTGGTTTGATCATTCCGTAAGGACATGACGGTCCTACGAAAACATTCCCCAATCCTTCTGACCCAATCATGGGATCAACAAAACGATGATTTTGTGCATTCAGACAAAAACATTGTAATAAGAAGGTTAAACAAACGAAAACGGAATTCTGGTTTTTCTTCATGACTTTTATTTTTAAATACTAAGAATCTGTATAAGAATCATCAAATTAATTCCCCTTCCCTAAAGGGTGTAATTTTGATGTTTCTTGAAGCAATTTTTAAGGTATCGTTTTTATATTTAATTCTTTCAAATCTGTTTTGGCTTCGGCTACATTTTTTAAAACAACTTGTTCGTGTTTTGCTTCCGGCAAATCAATTTGTTCCATATTCAAATTTTGAACATCATCAAAAACAAAGGCAGGTCGGAAATCAGCATTGTCCAAAGTAACTTTTACATTTTTAAAACTAATTCCTTTAGCATGACGCGCATAAAATGCCCAGGCAGGCAATTCGCCAAACATCGAAAACTCAGGATAATCTTTAACTTTTTCCGGTACCTGATCCAATCGGTTTAATGGCACATAAGCCATTCCTTTAGTCGCTCTGCCGGGATATGAAACAGTAATATTTTCCAGACTTACATTCTCAATTTTATATCCCGGAATCCCAACAATTGATGATGGAAACGGATTATGGAAAAAATCGACTTCGGGACCTCTTAAATCATAATTGATATCCGGTCGCCCAAAAGGCACCTGCACTTTTACATCTTTTATAGTTACATTTTTGATGCTTCCTGCTTTTTCGCCGCTTCGTTGTCCTATTCGAATAAAAATGGCATTCCCTGTATTTACCGCATTAATATTCGAAACCGAAATATTTTCTATGGCAGCTCCATCAACCGATTCGATAGCAATTGCGGAACGAAACGTATCATGGACTTCAATATCTTTTATCACCACATTTTTAAATCCGCCGTAAGATGCTGTTCCAAATTTTATGGCACTGGCACTGGATTTTATCGTACAATTAGCAATATAAATTCCATCATTAGCATATCCCGGATAATAGGATTTTAAACAAATTCCATCATCGGCAGTGTCTAAATCACAATTAGTAACCCTGACATTTTTACAATCAGTGATGTCAATTCCGTCATTATTCCAATACGAACGATTGACTACTTTTAATCCGTTTATATTGAGATTAGCACACAATTCGAAAGACAATCCCCAGCAGGAAGCAGCACCAACTTCCAAACCTTCAATGGCTACATTTTCACACTGAGAAAAACGAAATAACTTAGGTCGCATCGTCTCATTAGGTCTGTTTCGTCGAATGGTATAATTAGGATCTACCACAATTCCGGCATGATGCAGGCTGTCAATATGTAGAGCCAATTGTAAACCTTGTCCGTCTATTTTTCCTTTTCCATACAATTTCACATTCGTAGCTTTATGTGCTAAAACCAAAGCCATTTGGGAGTTATCATCTTTTTTGGGAGAATCCGGTCTTCCCGGAAATTCCATTTTGATATAATCGCCGGGATTCGTACTTCCTAACAAAACTGCTCCTTCATCCAGACGTAAACTCACATTCGATTTCATTTGAATACTTCCCGATAAAAAATCCCCTTTTGGAAAAACAACACATCCACCTTTGTTTTTAAAAGCGGCATCAATCGCTTTTTGAATAGCAATGGTATTCAGGGTTTTTCCATCTGCTTTTGCACCATAATTAGTAATTAAAAACTCTTTTGAAGTTTTTGCTGTTTTTTGTGCTTGGGTTTTGAATCCCAACAAAAAAACGCCTACTAATAAGGCTATAAAAAACAGTTTTGGAATTATTTTTAACATCATATTCATTTTTTACATTTTCTTTACTGAAACTCAAAAACACTTAAAATTCAAACACTTAAATCTTTAATAAAACAATATTTTACTTAAAAAAAAGCACAAAAAAAGTACACAGATGACACCGATTGATTAAGTATCATCTGTGCACTTCTTTTTTGAGTTTCAGAATTTCAAATCCTACAAAAAATCAAGCGCTGTATGTATGCTTTATTTTATGTAAGCTTCTAATTTATCTAAAGTATTTATTTCTTTTTCTCTGGCTGATGCTGATGCAATTTCAGTTGCTAAATATTTTGTTGGCTTAGAGATTAATAAATACTGTGTTCCATCATCGGTATTTTT
>Ga0307414_10001449_pt1 | contig 12323 bp, 13 predicted proteins | sample DK1Ometagenome_FD_203804 | JGI IMG/M metagenome (GOLD analysis project Ga0307414, IMG submission 203804) | Maize rhizosphere microbial communities from greenhouse at UC Davis, California, United States - DK15-O-3 | ecosystem: Host-associated > Plants > Roots > Rhizosphere > Soil | place: USA...
TCGCGTTGGCGAGCGCCGTCATGTACCTGCGTGTAACGGTCCTCGTCGGGCTCCTCGCAACCCGGCTGCTTGTACCCTTCATCATGATTATTGCGCCTGCGCTCGTCATTGGCGCCGCGGCAGGTCTTTGGCTGTTCCGCAAGGCACCTCGATCCGAGGGTCCGGCTCCGCCCGGTAATCCAATTGCGCTGCTACCAGCCTTTGGCTTCGTGCTGTTTGTGGCCCTTGCCGCCGTCGCCGGAGCATGGGCACAGGGGAGGTTCGGGCAGGAGGGACTTGCAGTACTCCTCCTGATTATCGGGACGATGGACGTAGATGTCGCCATCGTGACTGCTGGGGGCTTGCCGCATGAAGCTATTGGCGAGTTATTTGCAGCGACCGCGCTCGCCGGCACGATCCTCGCCAATATGTTCGTGAAGCTCGGCATTACCATTGTCTACGGCCGGTCAAAGGGCGCGACGGCTGCCATCGCGCTTGGTGCAAGCATGGGCGCTCTGGCAGCGAGCATTGGCGTTGCCCTCATGATGCTTTGGTGACGGCATCCACGGGGTTGCCTCGAGCGCTGCCCCCGGCCGATCAAAGCAGACGACCAGCAATGACACCGCGGGTCAGCGGTGCGAACGCCGGCCAAGCAAGGCTCGCAAGCAGACGCGCTGCCTGCAAAAGAAGTAATGGCGCCACGCTCGTGGTCGTTGCTCAGTGCGAGGAGATGTCGAACCTTCTCGATCGGGAAGCCGGCATCTCCTGCTCGCCCGATGAACTTTTGCGAGTGCCGGGAAACCGACTGAGCTGTGGTAGACATGGATCGCCTCCTCTCACCGCCCGACAATCCTCCCCGCCGGACGGAGCTGATATACGCATTTCCCCGAAGCTTCCGCGAAGCTTGTGATCTACATCAATGCGGTCTTTCGCTCTGAAGACCAAGAAATCCGCTCGGAGGAGTTATGGCTCGGCCTCACCATATTGAACGCTACAGCGGTGTTTCAATCGCACTTCATTGGCTCATGTTGCTGCTAATCGTTGCTGCTTATGCGGCAATAGAGCTCAGGGAGTTTTTCCCAAAGGGGAGTGGGCCGCGTGAGGCACTGAAGATGTGGCATTTCATGCTGGGCCTATCGGTGCTTGGGCTTGTCTGGCTGCGCGTAGCTGCGAGGCTGATGTGGAGGGCGCCACCTTCTTCGCCGCACGAGCCTACATGGCGCCATGCTGTCGCGATGGCGACCCACCTTGCGCTTTACGTCTTCATGTTCGGCATGCCAGTCGCCGGATGGCTGATCCTCAGCGCCGAAGGTAAATCTATCCCGTTCTTTGCAACAGAACTGCCCGCGCTGGTTGGCAGAAACGTCCAACTCGCGGACCAGGTCGAGGAGGTCCACGAACTCGGTGGAACCATTGGCTATTGGCTCATAGGCCTTCACGCGGCCGCATCGCTGTTCCACCACTTCATCCTTCGGGACCGCACTTTTGCGCGGATGATTCCGCTCCGCACGTAGAGCAGAGAAGCCAGGCCAGGAGAGATAGCTATGAAATCGTACTTGAAGCTATTGTTCACCACTGCACCGATCATGTCCTTGTTGACGGCCTGCGATAGGGCACCCGACGCACAGCGCGAACAGCAAGCCAGGCCAGCGAGTTCCGTTGCGATCCAGACACCGGAGTCGATAGCCATCGAACATGGCGAGCTGCATGAAGCCCTGGACAGCATGGCTGCGGAGCCCGGCGAGATGGCCGCTGCTGCTCGCGATTTGGAGGGTGCACTTGCACCCCATTTCAAGCGCGAAGAGCAGATTGCGACGCCGCCCCTTGGTCTTTTGCCGGCCCTTGCGAAGGGTGACGCTACGGCGGAAATGCGGTCTGTCTTGCTGATGACCGACGCGCTCGAACGTGAGTTACCTCAGATGCTTCGCGAGCACGAAGTGATTCGACATACGTTGACCAAATTCCGGACGGCAGCCGAACGCAACGGCCGGCAGGATTATGTGCGCTTTGCCGACAATCTTGCGGCTCACGCTCGCGAGGAGGAGGAAATCCTCTATCCCGCAGCTATCGTGGTCGGGCGCTATGTGAAGCGAACTGCGCCCAAATAATGCCTGCGAGATATGTCCCACAATCGGCTGGCGCGTCTTCGGCTGATCGGCCCTGGCCCTCATCGACATATGGTCGCTCGTGCCAGCGGGAAATATTTCCGTGCACCACTGACGATAAGCCTCGTTCAGCTTCTCGTGGCAAGTCTTCGCTTCAGCCTAGTGCGTCACGTAATGTCGACCTTCAAAAATGACGTGGGGGACTGAAGTGTCGACCAATTTCCTCACCTCTCTCGGTGATGCCGCAGGCGGCGCCGCCATTACAACCTTTAGGACGCGAGTGACGGGGTCTGGCAGTGCAGGCCGGTTGGTTGGCAAATATCGGAAAGCGTCGCGCCGACTTCCGAGGCGTCCGGGTCGCGGTTGGCGGCATCGCCGAGCCCGATGATCCCGACGAGGCGATCCTGATCGTCGCAAACCGGAAGCCTGCGAACTTGCTCGTTTGCCATTGTGCCGAGCGCTTCCTCGACGCTGTCGCCTGGGGAGCAAGATGCGACGTCTCGGCTCATGATGCGACGCACCGGCATGTCGGGGCCAACCCCACCGGCAATTCCGCGGACTGCAATGTCCCTATCAGTGACCATGCCGACCAGCTGGCCTGCCTCGATTACCGGCAAAACACCGACATCATTGTCGACCATCGACTGCGCAGCTTCAATAATCGTATCGCCCGGTCCGATCGAATGAACCTTTCGGGTCATAATGCTCTCGACTTGCATGGACCTCTCCGTTGTTCAGCCCACGATCCTTGATCTTGGTGGGCTACCTTCAGCAGCAGGCCCGAGGCTAGGCTATCGGGCAAGGCCCGACGATACGAAAAATCCCCTATCTCGAGGCAATTGCCAGTGTCGCTCAATTTGCCAAGCCACGCCCAACAGCTTCGTGCGCGCGGTTGGCCACTTAGGGCGTCGAATTGCGCTTTCCCTATGCTATGCTGGGCGCCTCCAACGGAAGGATGATTCCATGCAATTCGGAGACCCGGCCAGAGAGGGTGAAGTGCAGGGGCGGGCGGCGGTTGGACACCTGCTTATTCTCGGCCATCCAGCGCCCGGCAGCTTCAATCATGCGGTCGCTGCGCGCTATGCCGAAGTCTGTCGCTCCAACTATCAAACGGTCGAGATTCGCGATCTCTACGCGATGCGGTTCGACCCTTTGCTCAAAGACATCGAGCGGCCACAACGGCGTCCTGGTGTCTCCAGTCCCGATGTCCGGCACGAGATCGGCCTCATAGAGCAGTCAGCGGTAATTACCTTCGTGTATCCACTCTGGTTCGGCACGCCGCCAGCCATCATCAAGGGCTACATCGACCGCGTCTTCGGCGCAGCCTTTCTTCTCTCCGACCTAAAAGGTGAGCGCAGGCGCGGCTCATTCGCTGGCAAGCCACTGTGCCTGTTTACCTCGTCCGCAAGCACCGGTCCTTGGCTCGACGAGCAGGGTATCATGACCTCTCTGCAGCAGTCCTTCGGCCACTATCTCGCGTCGGTCTTCGACTTCTCGAACACCCATTATCTCCATGCGGCATCGGTAGTCGATGACATGGGGGCAGCCCTCGCCGAGCAACATCTGTTCGATGTGGGGGAGAAAGCGCGGCTCATTTGCGCCGAGGCAGCGGCCGCATGGCATCACGCAGAAATTTAGCTGCTACGGGCCACAACGTGCAACGCCATTTCCTCGTAATTGCCTTTATCTTCGCACAATCCGCTGAGCCGGCCGCAACCGGACTTGACGGACATTGGCGCAACCCCAGCGGAAGTGTAATCATCTCGATAGCGCCCTGCGGCGACTCCTTTTGCGGACGGGTGCAATGGGCTTCCGAAAAGGCCGCTGCGGATGCGCGCAAGAGCGGGACGGATTCATTGATTGGTGCTGAGCTGCTTAGTGATATCGTGCCACGTAGCGAAGGCCGCTGGAGAGCTCGGTTATTTGTGCCGGATCTCAACAAAACGTCCAGCGTCGAGCTTCGCTTTGCAGGTCCCAATCGCATGAAGGTCACTGGATGCGCGGTTGGCCGGATTGTATGCAAATCGCAAATTTGGACGCGGACCCAAGGGGAATAGACGGCATCCGTCAGCCACGTCGCTCGCTCAGCTGCATCATATGACGGGCTTGATTGTATCTCCGTAGCCCCAATCATGTTGCTGCTCTTCGGCGCCTAGGAGATGGCCGTCTTTCCCCAGCTTGAGCAGAATGGAATGACCGTAGCCCTTCGAATAATCGAGCAATCGGATGACTTCTGGCATGGCGATCATTACTGCCGACCTCTCAAGACGGGGCGCTTCCAGCTTGTCTAAGGCCGGCCTTTTTTCGAGGAGCAACCGAACAACCCGCCGTCTTTCCTTATCATCGCTGATCTCCGATGCGCGTGCAGAAATCGACAGAGCCTTGATGCTCGCAGGGTCAATGACGTCTCGGCCCACCGCGAGCGAGACGCGATCGTCGTTCATTATATCGACCAGCTTCTCGCTCGTCCGCGATACAACAAAATAGATGCGCAGGTCTTCGTTCGCGATCCCGACCATTGTGCAGTGCGGCCAGCCGTCCAGTCTCGTCGTGGCAAGCGAGGCGAGACGATTGTCTTTCAAGATAGCTACAGCAGTTTTGATCATAATCGTTGGCCCCGTCCTACGGACATTATCATTCAATCTGACTATTAGTCACAAGTGCCAACTCCGCGTTTGGCCGGAAGCCGACTGTTAGGTTTATGCCCATGCTGTTCTAACGCCACAATAGTAGAGACCACCTAAGCATCAACTTTTAGGATCTAAAATCGAACCGAAAAATGACCGATAAGGGCGCATTTCAGTCGTTGTCGGCTCTACGAATTAGAGACGCAGGCCGAGTCAACCCTATCTCTTGTTGTGAACGCGCAAGTTACAACAAGACCCTGTTGCATTCGGCGATTTTCGTGTCACCTGAGTCAGCCCTCACGATGGAGGGTTCCGATGGTAAGTCGAGATTCGAAGCGGCAGACAAGATGCGTTAGACCTGCCCGGAATGCGGCCAATGACGATTTGTATCCCGTTACGCCTGGTGAGGCAGACCTGCCCCAGCCTGGTTCACCGGCCAACGACAATCCTTCGGTCAACGATCTGCCGGCTTGCCTTGCGGTCACCGACGAGGAAGTAAGATTGCTTCATCGGTATCTGGGTCGACCGATTCTCGCCCTGTTTGGATGAGGAGTAACATGCGTTCAGCTCTCCCCGCATCTGGATTTCCGCAAGTGGCTTCGCGTGCCGCTGCCTATGTCCGCGTCTCCACCAGCCGCCAGGCCGAGCATGAAACCAGCCTCGCGGATCAGATTGCGGCTATCACGGCTTACTGTGAGTCTCGCGGCATCCTGCTGGTCGATGTTTATCGAGAGCCGGGTGCGTCGGCGACCGACGACAACCGGCCGCAGTTCCAGTCGATGATCGAGGCGGCGACATCACGCGAACGACCTTTTGACCTGGTGATCGTCCACAGCTTCAGCCGTTTCTTCCGCGAGCAGTTCGAGTTCGAGCGGTACCGGCGCAAGCTCGCCAAGGCCAAGGTCGAGCTGGTCTCGATTACTCAGGACGTAGGGGAGGGGACCACCGGTGACCTCGTCCGCTCGATTCTCAGCAAGTTTGACGAGTATCAAAGCGCGGAGACCGCCAAGCATGTGCGTCGGTCGATGGTGGCCAATGCCCGGCAGGGCTTCTGGAACGGTTCAAGGCCGCCGCTCGGCTACAAGGTTCTGGTCGCGGAGCGTCGGGGCGATAAGGACAAGAAGGTCCTGGCCGTCGATGAGACAGAGGCGCCGCTGGTTCGCCGCATTTTCTCCCTTTACCTCGAAGGAGACGGGGAGAGCGGCCCGATCGGGATCAAGAAAATCGCATCCTGGCTCAATGCACGAGGTTACCAGTATCGCGGCAAGTCGTTTCACGTTTCGAACGTGGATGCGGTTCTCAGGCGCACGACATACGCCGGCACCCATTACTTCAATCGCACGGATTCTCGCTCAGGCGGGCGGCGTCCACGCGAGCAATGGGTCCCGATGGAAGTCCCATCAATCGTCGACGAACAGACTTTCCAGACGGTTCAGGCACGCATGGCCGAGCGTAATCCCAAGCAAACACCGGCCCGCATTGTCTCCGGGCCAACATTGCTAACCGGAATTGCCCGATGCGGCTGCGAGGGTTGCCAGGGCGCGCTGACCATCCGCACCGGAAAGTCCGGTCGCTATCGTTATTATGCGTGCTCCCGTCGCGCCACTCGCGGAGAGACTGCCTGCTCGGGGCGCTCGATCCGGATGGAGAAGCTCGACGGCATGGTGCTGGATGCACTGGAGCATCGCATACTGCATCCAGATCGACTGCCACAGCTGCTCGAGGCCTTTCTCGAAAAAAGCGACGTGTCGGATAGCAGGCGGCGCGAGGAGCTAGCCTCCCTTCGGACCGAGAAGACCAACAGTATGGGGGCGCTGAATCGCCTCTATGAGCTGGTCGAGCAGGGGCTGGCGTCACCGACGGAGCGGGATTTTGCCGAGCGCTTGACCCATCACCGAAACCGCATTGCCTCGCTGACCGCGGATATCGACGCTCTGGAGCGACAACTGAAGTCCACTCAGCGTACGATTACGCCGCAGGTCGTTGGCCGCTTCGGGAGCCTCCTCCGTGACGGACTTCGGGGAGATAATCCCGCCCTGCGCCAGGCCTACGTCCGGCTGCTGATCGACCAGGTGGTTGTCGAGTATGAGGAGGTCCGCATTCGCGGGTCTCGGAAAGCACTGGAACGCGCCGTCGTCGCGACTGCTGCTAGCACTCGCAAAAAAGTGCCCAGTTTTGCACGGGAATGGCGCACCCAAGAGGATTCGAACCTCTGGCCTCTGCCTTCGGAGGGCAGCGCTCTATCCAGCTGAGCTATGGGTGCGTCGCGGCCCGCTTAGCGGCGAGCGGCTTTTCAGGCAACTAGCGTTCGACGCAGAGCGCGATGCCCATGCCGCCGCCGATGCAGAGCGTGGCAAGGCCCTTCTTCGCATCGCGGCGGCCCATTTCATGGAGCAGGGTGGTCAGCACCCGCGCGCCGCTGGCGCCGATCGGGTGGCCGATGGCGATCGCGCCGCCGTTGACGTTGACCCGCCCCGGATCCCAGCCGAGCTCCTTGCCGACGCTGAGCGCCTGGGCGGCGAAGGCTTCATTGGCCTCGATGAGGTCGAGGTCCGCAATCTTCCAGCCCGCTTTTTCCAGCGCTCGGCGGGTCGCGGGGACCGGGCCGATGCCCATGATCGACGGGTCGACGCCCGCCGAAGCCCAGCTGGCGACGCGGGCGAGCACCGTCGCGCCGCGCCGGGCGGCTTCCTCGGCGCTCATCAGCACCAGCGCGGCCGCGCCGTCGTTGAGGCCGCTGGCGTTGGCCGCGGTGACCGTGCCGTCCTTCTTGAACGCCGGGCGGAGGCCCGCCACGGACTCGATCGTCGAGCCGGCGCGGATATATTCGTCCTGGTCGACGACCGTGTCGCCCTTGCGGCCCTTGATCGTGACCGGCGTGATCTCATCGTTGAAGCGGCCTTCGGTGCGGGCCTTTTCGGCGAGGTTCTGCGAGCGCACCGCGAAGGCGTCCTGTTCCTCGCGCCCGACCTGATATTGCTCGGCCAGGTTCTCGGCGGTGATGCCCATGTGATAGCCGTTGAAGACGTCGGTAAGGCCGTCCTTGATCATCGTGTCGACCAGGCTGAGGTCGCCCATCTTGGCGCCCTGGCGGAGCGTCTGGCAGTGGGCCGACATCGACATGCTTTCCTGACCGCCCGCGACGACGATCTGGCTGTCGCCCAGCGCGACGGCCTGGCTGGCGAGCGCGACGGCGCGGAGGCCGGAACCGCAGACCTGGTTGACGCCCCAGGCAGGGATTTCCTTGGCGATGCCCGCGGCCATCGCCGCCTGCCGCGCCGGGTTCTGGCCCTGGCCAGCGGTCAGCACCTGGCCGAGGATGACCTCGCTGACTTCCTCGCCCGAAACCCCGGCATCGGCCAGCGCCGCCTCGATCGCGACCCGGCCGAGCTCGTGCGCGGGGGTGGAGGCGAACGCGCCCAGGAAGGAGCCGACGGGGGTGCGGCGCGCGGCGGTGATGACGACATCGGTCATGAAAGGACTCCGGGCATAGCGTTTGTCTCAGCCTAGCACCGTCTTCGCAGCTGCGAAAAGACATGTTTGTTGCGGCGCGGGATGTGCGGGACTAGGCTCCCTTCAAAATCCAGGAGCGATGCATGGCCAAGTCGGCTGAAAAGGTGACGATCAAGAAATACGCCAACCGGCGCCTCTACGACACGGAAAGCAGCAGCTACATCACGCTCGACCGGCTGGCCGCGATGATCCGCGAAGGACGCGACTTCGAGGTGGTCGACGCCAAGACCGGCGAGGACATCACCCATCAGGTGCTGACCCAGATCATCGTTGACGAGGAATCGCGCGGAAGCACGATGCTGCCGGTCAATTTCCTGCGCCAGCTGATCGGGCTTTACGGCGGACAGATGCAGGGGGCGGTGCCGCCCTATCTTGAAGCGGCGATGGATGCTTTCCAGAAGAACCAGCAGGCGATGGCGGGTGCCTTCGCCCCAACCATGTTCGCCGACCTCGCCAAGCGGAACATGGCGATGTTCGAGGAAGCGGCGTCGGCCATGACGGGGAAAAAGGCGAAACCGGCGCCAAGCGACGGGGCGCCCGACGAACTCGCCAAGCTGAAGGCCGAGCTCGCTGCGCTCCAGGCAAAGGTCGATAAGCTCGGCAAATGATTCGACTATTCGCGCTGTCCGTGGCGCTGGCGGCACCCGCCGCGGCGCAAGTCTCCCCCATCACCTTCGAAGCCGGAAAGCTGCTGGCGATCGCGCCTGGGCAATGGACCTATGTAGCCACCGCGACGGGCTCCGAGGCGCGCTACGGCAGCTACCTCGCGATTCGATGTGATCGCACGACGCGGACCGTGACAGTGACCCGTCCGGGGGTCGCTCCCGGCGTGCTGTCGATCGTCACCGACTCCACCACCCGCAACCTGCCTGTCGGCGGCCGCCTGCTGGCGAACGACCCGATCCTCGACGCGATGGCGTTCAGCCGGGGGCGGTTCATCGTGTCTGGAGGGGGTACGACGCTGGCCATTCCAAGCTGGCCAGAAGCGGCGCGAAGCATCGAAGATTGCCGAAGCTGACCACAATTACAAGTCTTGTTTATGTGTTCAAACCACCACATGTTGCGAGTGGCAATAACGCAGCGAAAGGAGGTGATCCGATGTCTCATGGTTCAGCTAAGAGGTCGGATTTGTTCGCTTGGAAGGTGATGGCCTAACCAGCCATTGAGGTCCTTCCGGGCTCGAGCGCCCGATCGCTGACCATGTTGAGGGAGCTGTCGTATGGTGCGGCAGCTCCCTTTACCTTGTCCGCTTTCCCTGATTATTTCGGAACCGTTTCTGCGCTGGACCGGTTTCAGTCGGGACAATTCAAAAGGGAGGCAGTGATGGCCAAAGCATCGACGCGTCGCGGAAGCGGCAAGAGCAGTAGCAGCGGTGGTTCGAGCAAGACCACGCTCGACAAGATCGCCAAGGCAGCGATGAGCCGCGAGATGCTGGCCGCCGGCCTCACCGCCGCGGCGGCGGCGATCGCGGCGAGTCCCAAGGCGCGCAAGGCGATCCGCGACGCCGGTCTCGACGCCGCCGACAGCGCCAGCCAGGCCGCGACGACGATGATGACCAACGCCTCCAAGCTGGGCTCGCTGATCGCCGAAGCCGTCGCGGACGCCGCCCAGCGGGTAATGTCGGGCAATTGGGTTGATGAGCCGAGCGCCGCTGCTTCGACCTCGACGGCTTCTTCGCGTCCGGCGGCCAAGCGCGCCGCCCCCCGCAAGAAAGCCGCGACGCGCAAGGCCTCGGCGAAGGCCGCCGCCAAGCCCGCCGCGGCGCGCAAGCCCGCGACGAAGCGCCGCTCAAGCGCTACGGCTCGCAAGCGGGCACCGGCCAAACCGAAGGCGACGCCGGCCAGCTGATCGACAGGCGTTGCAGCGCCAAAGGGCCTCGGCATCCGTCCGGGGCCCTTGGTCTATGGAAATGCCGCTAAGGGCGTGTCATGGCGAGCCTCATGAATCAGTCGAAATTCTCGGTCGTCATCCTCGCCGCGGGGCAGGGGACGCGGATGCGCTCCGACACGCACAAGGTGCTTCACCCGATCGCTGGCAGGCCGATGCTGCTGCACCTGCTCGCCACCGTCGAAGCGATGGGAGCGGATCGGCGTGTGGTGGTCGTTGGCAAGGGCCGCGAGCAGCTTGAGGCGGCGCTGGAAGGGCATGGCGTCGCGACCGCGCTCCAGGCCGAGCAGAAGGGCACCGCGCATGCCGTCCAGATGGCGGAGCAGGCGCTGGCTGGCTTCGACGGGCCGGTGCTGGTGCTTTACGGCGACACGCCGTTCGTGACTCGGGAAACATTGGATCGGATGCTGGAGCGGCTGCAAGCGGAGGATGCCCCCGGCGTGGTCGTGCTCGCCAGCTCGCCCGAGGACGGCAAAACCTATGGCCGGGTCATCCTCGGCGAGGGCGACCATATCGAGAAGATGGTCGAATTTAAGGACGCCAACGAGGCCGAGCGGGCTGTGAAGCTGTGCAACAGCGGCATGATGGCGGTCGGATCGGCCGACCTGTTCCGCTGGCTCGACAAGGTTGGCAACGCCAACGCCGCGCATGAATATTACCTTCCCGACATCGTGATGGTCGCCAACGATGAGGGGCGTCACGCCGTCGCGATAGAGGGCGAAGCCTTCGAGACCGCGGGCGTCAACAGCCGTGCGGAGCTGGCGCACCTGGAGCTCGACTGGCAGCGCCGCCGCCGTGAGGAAGCGCTGGAAAAGGGTGCGACCCTGATCGATCCGGAAAGCGTCTGGTTCTCCGCCGATACGGCTCTCGGCCGCGATTGTACGATCGAGCCGCATGTCGTGTTCGGGCCCGGCGTGAAGATTGCGGACGGCGCCACCATCCGCGCTTTCAGCCATATCGAGGGCGCGACTATCGCTACCGGTTGCGAAGTCGGCCCCTTCGCGCGGCTACGCCCCGGTGCGGTTCTGGGCGAGGGCGCCAAGATTGGAAATTTCGTCGAGGTGAAGAAGGCGCATCTCGGCAAAGGCGCCAAGGTCAACCATTTGAGCTACATCGGCGATGCGGAGATCGGCGCGAAGGCCAACATCGGTGCCGGCACCATCACCTGTAACTATGACGGCTTTGGCAAATATCGGACCGAGATCGGCGAGGGTGCCTTCATCGGCTCCAATACCGCGCTGGTCGCTCCGGTGACGGTGGGCGAGGGTGCGATCGTCGGCGCGGGTTCGGTAGTCACCAAAAATGTCGCTGCAGACTCCCTCGCGGTGGCCCGCGGCGAGCAGCGCGGCTTCGTTGGCTGGGCCAAGCGGTTCCGCGAAAAGAAGGGCGCGAAGTAAATGTGCGGAATTGTCGGGATTGTCGGGCGTGAGACGGTGGCGCAGCGCCTGTTCGACGGGCTGAAGCGGCTCGAATATCGCGGCTATGACAGCGCCGGCATCTGCACCGTCTATAACGGCAAATTCGAGCGACGCCGGGCGGAGGGCAAGCTCGAAAATCTGAAGCGTGAGCTCGATGCCGACCCGCTTCATGGCGACGTCGGGATCGCCCACACCCGCTGGGCAACGCATGGTGCGCCGACGGTCGACAATGCCCACCCTCACATCGTCGGACCGGTGGCGCTGGTCCACAACGGCATCATCGAGAATTTCAAGCCGCTGCGCGATGAGTTGATCGCGGAGGGCCGCGAGTTCCTTAGCGAAACCGACAGCGAGGTCGTTGCTCATCTCGTCGCGCGGGAGGTCGAGCGTGGCCAGTCGCCGACCGATGCGGTCGCGGCCGTCCTGCCGCGCCTCCACGGCGCATTCGCTATCGCTTTCCTGTTCAAGGATTATCCCGACCAGGTGATTGGCGCGCGAATGGGGGCGCCGCTGACGGTCGGATACGGCGGGGGCGAGAATTATCTCGGCTCCGACGCGCTGGCGCTGGCGCCGCTGACCCAGCGCATCGCCTATCTCGACGAGGGCGACTGGGTCGTGGTCGAGCGCGACAAGGTCCAGATCTTCGACCGCGACAATCGGCCGGTCGAGCGAGAGATCGTCGAATCTGGCGCATCTGCCGCTCGGATCGACAAGGGCAATCACCGGCACTTCATGCAGAAGGAAATCTTCGAGCAGCCGATCGTCGTCGCCCAGACCTTGCAAAGCTATGTCCG
>Ga0307414_10001450_pt1 | contig 12311 bp, 12 predicted proteins | sample DK1Ometagenome_FD_203804 | JGI IMG/M metagenome (GOLD analysis project Ga0307414, IMG submission 203804) | Maize rhizosphere microbial communities from greenhouse at UC Davis, California, United States - DK15-O-3 | ecosystem: Host-associated > Plants > Roots > Rhizosphere > Soil | place: USA...
GCCGAGCGCGAGCACGACCAGTGGCACGCCGTGGGCCACGAGATCATGTCGCCGCTGCAGTCGCTGATGCTGCTGCATGCGGCCGATGCCGATCCGAGTCGGCGTTATGTGCAGCGCATGCAGCAGGCAGTCAAGGTGCTGTACGGCCAGGCCTCGCCCAGCGAGGCGCTCGCCGCCGCCACGCTGGCGGTGGGGCGGCTGGACCTGGATGCCTTCCTGCGCGGCGTGGCCGACAACGCGGCCTATGCCGGCATCAACGGCGTGGTCTACGCACCGGCCGCCGAGCCCGTCTGGGTGCTGGCCGACGAGTACCCGCTGGAGGACGCGATCACCCATGTACTGGGCAACGCCGACCGCTACCGTGTGGCCGGCTCGCTGATCACGTTGACGCTGCGCACCGAGGCCGGGATCGCGACGGTCGACATCCACAACCAGGGCCCGCAGATCGCCGACGGGCAGCTCACGCGCATCTTCGACTACGGCGTCAGCGACGCCGACGGCGAGGACGGCCAGCGACGAGGGCAGGGGCTGTTTGTCGCCAAGACCTATCTGGCGAAGATGGGTGGCAGCATTGCGGCGCGCAATGCGGAGGATGGGGTCGTGTTCGAGATCGGGTTGAGGCGGACCTAGCCGCCCTTGCGCACTCGATCGAGCAGGCTGCGCGTCGCCAGCTCCGATGTCAGCGACACCTCCAGCGGCACACGGCACAGCCCGGCGTGGGCGTACTGCAGGTTCTCGTAGACCTCCGCCGCGGCGGGGAAGTGGTCGAGCAGGCTGGGCAGCGCCTCATGGCCCTGCTGTTCGCGCAGCTCGGCCATCAGCTTCTCGACGAGCAGCCGGTATTGGTGCGGGTCCGCAGCCCGGCCCTGGCCTTCCAGACTTTGCAGCAGCTGCGCCAGGCGGGCGGTGGACAGCAGTTCGTTGGGGACGGTGAGCGTGTAGACGGAGGGCATGAAGTCACCCGAAAGAAGCGTTTCCTGACCCCACATGGCCACGGCGGCGGGCTTTTCAAGGCGGGCGCACACAACGTCTGGGCCACGGTTGCATTCGTTGCAATGCCGACCGTGGGAACCGACCACCGCCCGGCTTGAAACCGCGCGCGGCGGCGTCACCTTGGCACATTCACCGCTCCCCGACGCCTGCATGAAGTCACTCGGCCAACGCGCCTGCGGCCTCCGCCTTGAACGCATGCGCGCCTCGCCGCGCTACCGCGTGACCGACACCGGCGAGGGATTCCACAACGTCCATCCCATCGCGCCGGGCCTGCGCGACCGCACCGAGCGGCCATCGCTCGGCGACTTCCTGTTTGCCGAGGGGCGGCGCAAGCCGACGGCACCGCTGCCGACGATCAACCCGCTGGACACCTGGCTCAAGCCCGCCGGCAGCGGCCTGCGCGCGACCTGGCTGGGCCACTCGACGGTGCTCATCGAGATCGACGGCCTGCGCGTGCTGACCGACCCGGTCTGGGGTCAGCGCGCCTCACCGACGCAGCTGGCCGGGCCGAAGCGCTTCCAGCCCGTGCCGCTGGCGCTGCAACGCCTGCCCGCGCTCGACGCGGTCGTGATCTCGCACGACCACTACGACCACCTCGACATCGGCACGATCACGGAGCTGGTCAAGCTGCAGAACGTGCCCTTCATCACCTCGCTGGGCGTCGGCGCCCACCTGCAGGCCTGGGGCGTGCCGCCGGAGCGCATCGTCGAACTGGACTGGTGGGAGCACTGGCAGGCGCCGCACGCCGAACTGCGCATCCACGCGGCACCGTCGCAGCACTTCTCGGGCCGGTCGCTGAAGGACCGCAACGCCACGCTGTGGTCATCGCTCGTCATCGCGACGCCCAGGCACCGCGTCTTCTTCAGCGGCGACACCGGCCTGACGCCCGAGTACGCCGCCATCCGCGAGCGTTTCGGTCCGTTCGACCTCGTCATGCTGGAGGTGGGCGCCTTCCACCCGTCCTGGGGCGACATCCACCTCGGCCCGGAGAACGCGCTGAAGGCGCTGCAGCTGCTCGGCGGCGGCGCCTTCCTGCCGGTGCACTGGGGCACCTTCTCGCTGGCGCTGCACGACTGGGATCAACCGGCGGAGACGTTGCTGGAACTGGGGCCGAAGCAAGGCGCGCAGTTGCTGATGCCGCGGCTGGGTGAGGCGGTGGAGCCGGCGCATGGCGAAGCGGCCCACCCTTGGTGGCGGCAGGCCGAGGCGCCGCAGCGCGCGCCGCAGCGGCCGCCCGAAGCCGGCGATGCGAACCAGGCGCCGAAGGCGATGCCCTGGCCGCTGGACTGACCCGCGACGCTCAGGCCGCATCCCACGGCGGCGTCGGCCCACCGAAGCGCGCCGCCAGGAAGTCGACCAGCAGCCGCAGTGCCAGCGGCTGGTGCTGGCGCGACAGGAAGATGGCGTGGATGCCGAGCGTCTCCGGCTCGTGCTCGGGCAGCACGCGCACGAGCCGGCCGCTGGCGAGGTCGTAGCCGACGAAATAGGTCGGCAGCATCGCGATGCCGCCGCCGGCCAGCACGGCGCGGCGCAGCACCGCCGTCTCGTTGGTCGAGAAGCTCTCGGCAAACGGCAGCTCGGTCACCTCGCCGCCGCGCCGCAGGCGGAACTGCGCCGCGCTGACAAAGGCATGGCTGAGGCAGCGGTGCGACAGCAGGTCCTGCGGCGCGGCGGGCTGGCCATGCTCGCGCAGGTAGGCCGGTGACGCGCACAGCACCGAGCGACAGACCGCCAGCGGGCGGGAGATCAGCGTCGGCTCCAGCGCATTGGTGATGCGCACCGCAAGGTCGACGCGCTCGGCCGCGAGGTCGACGCTGCGGTCCGCGGCCAGCAGCGCGAAACTGACGCGCGGATGGGCGCGCTGGAAGTCGATGAAGGCCGGCGCGAGCTGGGCCTCGGCGAACGACGGCGAGCAGGCGATGCGCAGCCGGCCCGAGGGCTCGCGCCGCGCGGCGCCGGCCTGGTGCTCGACGTCCTGCGCCAGGTCCAGCAACTGGCGGCAGGTCGGCAGCGCCGACTGCCCCGCCTCGGTCAGGCTCAGGCGGCGTGTCGTGCGGTGCAGCAGGCGCGCGCCCAGCCAGGTTTCCATGGCCGCGAGGTAGCGGCTGACCATCGCGGTCGACATGTCCAGCTGCTCGGCCGCCTGCGTCAGGCTGCCCTGCTCGACGACGCTGACGAAAACGCGCGCGGCGGTCAGTCGGTCCATCAATTGCCTCGATTGGTGCAAAGAACATTCGATCGGAACGGACTTTATCAACCGAAAGGCGGTCAATACATTGGCCTCATCGTTTCGCAACCCTTGGAGTCCGCCATGTCCACGACCCGCTTCTTCCGCCAACTTTCGCGCCTGCTGCTGCCGGCGTTGGCCGTCATCGGCGCAGACGCGGCGCTGGCCCAGACCGCCGCCGCGCCGCTGACCGTCAAGGTTCACAACGCCGGCCCGGGCAGCTTCCACGTCAATGCCGTCGTCGTCAGCGGCAAGACGGAGGCCCTGGTCATCGACACCGGCTTCACGCGCGCCGACGCCTTGCGCGTGGCCGCCGACGTGCTGGACAGCGGCAAGACGCTGAAGACCATCTTCATCAGCAACGCCGACCCGGACTTCTACTTCGGCGCCGAGGTGCTGAAGGGCCTGTTCCCGCAGGCGCAGCTGCTGACGACGCCGGCCGTGCGCGAGAAGATCCAGGCCAAGCTGGCTGGCAAGGTCGCGTTCTGGGGCCCCAAGATGGGGGCGAACGCGCCGCGCCAACCGCTGGTGCCCGAGGCGATGGCCGGCACGACGCTGAGCGTGGACGGCGAGACGGTCGAGGTGCGCGGCACCACGGGCCTGCTGGCGCACCGGCCCTATGTGTGGATCCCGTCCATCCGCGCCATCGCCGGCAACATCGCCGTCTTCGGCGGCCTGCACGTGTGGACGGCCGACACGCAAAAGCCCGCCGAGCGCCAGGCCTGGCTGGCGCAGCTGGACGAGATGCAGGCGCTCAAGCCGGCCCTGGTCGTGCCCGGCCACATGGCCGCCGGCACGGCGCTGGACGAGAGTGCCATCACCTACACGCGCGGCTACCTGCAGCGCTTCGAGGCCGAGCTGCCCAAGGCCGCCGACGCCGCCGCGCTGATCGCGGCGATGCAGCAGGCCTACCCCAAGGCGGGCATGGGCATGGCGCTGGACATCGGCGCCAAGGTCAACAAGGGCGAGATGAAGTGGTGAGCACCGCTCGCCGCCGAAGACCCTGTTGAGGAAGGAGCTCCCATGAGCGAGCTCATCGAACGCCGGCGGATGCTGCTGGCGGCCGCCGTTTCGCTGACCTGCGCGGCGACGTTGCCGGCGCTGGCGCAAGCCGCTGCGCCCGCCGCGTCAACCGCCGCCCTCGAACGCGATGGCGCCGGCCAAACGCTGCAGGACCTCTACCAGGCTGCGCTGAAGGAAGGCGGCACCTTGACCGTCTACGCCGGCGGCGACGAGGTCAGCCAGGGCTTCGGCATCAAGGCCGGATTCGAGAAGCAGTTCCCCGGCATGAAGCTCGACCTCGTCGTCGACCTCAGCAAGTTCCACGATGCCCGCATCGAGGAGGAACTGCTGCGCAAGGACTTGAAGGTCGACGTCGCCCATCTGCAGACGCTGCACGACTTCGACGACTGGGCCGCCCGCGGCCTGCTGCTGCCCTACAAGCCGATCTGTTGGGAGCAGGTCCCGGCCGCTTACAAGGACGCGCAGAGGCGGTTCACGGGCCTGTTCATGCTGACCTTCGCGAACAGCTACAACAAGACCCTGGTCACCGCCGACAAGGCGCCGCGCGACTACGCGGACTTCCTCAGGCCGGAGTTCAGGAACCGCATCGTCATCGCCTACCCGCACGTGCGCAACCGCGCGCGGGTCGAGCGGCTCAAGAGCCTGTTCGAACGGCTGATCGGGCCGGTGCAGGGCATCTCACCGTTGAAGGACTGATCCCGCCATGACCCACCCCACCCTGCATTACATCCACGACCCGCTGTGCGGCTGGTGCTACGCCATCGCGCCGCTGATCCAGGCCGCCCGCGGCGTGCTACCGCTGCAGTTGCACGGCGGCGGGCTGATGACCGGCGCGCGCCGCCAGCCGGTCACGCCGCAATTGCGCGACGACGTGATGCCGCACGACCGCCGCATCGCCGAGCTGACCGGCCAGCCGTTCGGCGACGCCTACTTCGACGGCCTGCTGCGCGACACCGGCGCCGTCTACGACTCGGAGCCGCCGATCGCCGCCTTGCTCGCCGCAGAGCAGCTGGGCGGACGTGGCGCCGACCTGTTCGCACGACTGCAGACGGCGCACTACGTCGAGGGCCGGCGCATCGCCGACGCGGGCGTGCTGCTGGACCTCGCCGCCGAGATCGGCCTGCAGCGCGAGGCCTTCGCCCAGACGCTGGCCACGGCCGAGGGCGCCGCCGTGCAGGCCCACATGCTGGCCGCCCGCGCGCTGCTGCAACGGCTGGGCGGCCAGGGTTTTCCGACGCTGGCGCTCGAGGTGGACGGCGAGTTCCGCCGCATCAACGCCAACGCCTTCCTCGGCCAGCCGCAGCGTTTTGCCGACTGGCTGCGCGCCGCACTGCCCGGGCCCGTGGCGGCCGAAGCGGGGCCGCTGTGCACGCCGGAGGGCTGCGCGCTGCCGGCGCGTTAGCTTCAGCGCGGGGGCTTCAGCGGGCCTGCGCCGCGATCCACGCGTCGATGCGCTTCGCCAGCACCGCCAGCGGCAGCGCGCCCTCGCCGAGCACCTGGTCATGGAAGGCGGCCAAGCTGAACCTGGCGCCGAGGCGCTCTTCCGCGCGGCGGCGCAGCTCCTGGATCTTCAGCGCGCCGATCTTGTAGCCCAGCGCCTGGCCGGGCCAGGCGAGGTAGCGGTCGATCTGCGCGACGGCCTGCGGCTCGCTGGCGCCGGTCACGTCCATCCAGTACTTCAGCGCCCGCTCGCGGCTCCAGCCCTTGGCGTGCAGGCCGGTGTCGACGACCAGGCGGGCCGCGCGGCTGATTTCCAGGCGCAGCTCGCCGGCGTAGGCCACGGGGTCTTCGTACAGGCCCAACTCATGGCCCAGCGTCTCGGCGTACAGCGCCCAGCCTTCGCCATAGGCATTGATCCACTCGCGGCGGCGGAACTCCGGCAGCGACATCTCCATCTGGCGGCCCAGGTGGAAGTGGTGGCCCGGCTGGCCCTCGTGCAGGTACAGGGCCGCCATCGTCGTGACGGCATAGGCCTTGGGGTCGTCGATGACGACCCAGAACACGCCCGGCGCGCTGCCGTCGGCCTGGCCGACGGTGTAGTGGTCGGAGGCGGTCGCCCGCGTCAGCTCGGGCTCGGGGCGGATGTCCATCGCCATGCGCGGCAGCTGGCCGAAGAGCTTGGGCAGCTGGGGCGCGACGCGGGCATGCAGGGCCCGGTAGTGGTCCAGGATCTCGGCCTCGGTCTTGAACGGCAGGAAACGCGCATCGCTGCGCGCCCAGGCCAGCAGGCCGCCGCGTTCGAGCGGGTCGCCCGTGTAGCCCAGCTTGGGTGCCAGGCGCGTGATCTCGCCCTGGATGCGCGCCACCTCCTTCACGCCCAGCTGGTGGATCTGCTCGGGCGTCATGTCGGTCGTCGTCTGCTCGCGCACCCACTGGCGGTACCAGGCGCGGCCATCCGGCAGCGCCGACCAGCCGATGGCCTCGCGGCGCGCGGCGGGCAGGTAGTCGGCCTCGACGAAGGCGACGAGGCGGCGCAGCGCCGGCGCCGTGTGCGCCGTCCATTCGCGCCGGTAGGCGTCGGCGAGGCGCTCGCGGTCGGCGGCAGCAAGTTCGGCCGGCAGGTTGCGCGCCAGCGCCGTGAACGGGCTGTGCTCGGCATCCGCCTCGGCCAGTGCCTTCAGCAGCGGCAGCGTCGCATCGACGACCGGACGCGACTGCACGACGCCGCGCCGGATGCCCTCGCGCATGTTGGCGATGGCCTGGTCGCACCAGGCCGGCAGCGCCGCGACGCGCTTCAGGTAGGCCTCGATCTGCGCCACCGTCTTCAGCGGCTGGCCGGCCTGGCCGCTGGAAAGGAAGGCCAGCTGCAGCGGCACGGCGCCCATGTGATGCAGCGGCAGCAGGTGCTCGGGGAAGCGCTCGAAGGCCAGGCGCTCGCGCAGCTGGCGCTCCAGCAGCTCCCGGTTCAGCCGCTCCGCCGGCGGCAGGCTGGCGGCGGGCAGCGCGTTGAGTTCCTTCAGGAAGCCGCGCCAGGCCGCAAAGCGCCTGGCCCGTTCGGCCGGCGCGATGGCGAGGGCCAGTTGGTCGTCGAAGCGGTTGTCGCCACTCTCGGTGGCCAGCAGCGGGTCGAAGCGGGCGCGGGCGTCGTAGTAGCGCGTCGCGAGGTCGGCCAGCCGCTCGGCGGGCGTGGCGGCCCGGGCAGGAGCGAGCATCCCGAGGGCAAGAGAGAGGGCGAGAACGAAAGGGAGAGCGAGGGCAGGCAGGCGCATCGTCGTCGGGCATGAGTGTGCGATGGCGGGCATTCTGTCGAGCCGCTCGTCCGGGTGATGTCAGCAGGGACGCCGTGTCACGTTCGCAGACATACACTGCAACGGCCGTCGCGTACTGCTCAATGGCGCGACTTCGGTGGCTGGACGCCGCGCATCACTTCCGCGCTCCCAGGCTCGCCGGCTCCCGCCGGTGGCATCGGTCGTCATCCTCCTTCAAGCGGCGAGCCCCACCCCGACCCTCCCGGACTGCCTCTCAAGCCGGCGCACCACGCCGCCACCGGGACTCGACGACTGCCCCAGGCCCCGCATCGCCCGCGTGATGCCGCCTTCCTGCATGGCCCGACTGCGTCGCAGCGATGCGGTGCCCTGCACCTGCTTTCTGGAGATCAAGATGCCCCTGACCACCACGCTGCCCGGCACCACCCGACGCGAAGCGCTTCGCGCCGAACTGCTCGCCACCGTCGACCTGCTCAAGCGCCGCCGCGCCGCCGACATCGACGCGATCGACATCGAGGACTACGTCGCCCTGCACTGGCTCGAATGGCACGGCGGCTCGCTGCGCCTGACGACGACCGGCGAGAACGTCTGCAAGCACATGACATCGCTGTTGGCCCGGCCCGCATTGCGGGCCGCCTCATGACGGACGCCGGCGTCCTCCCCACCCCCGCCGACGCCCCGGTCGCCGCGGCAATGGCGGCCCTGGACCCGCTGCTGCTGGCCACCGTGCACCTCGCCACCTTTGCCGGCAGCCACGGGCTGACGACGGCCAGCGGCTTCTTCTTCCGGCGCGAGCGCCGGCTCTACCTCGTCAGCAGCCGCCACGTCTTCATCGATGACGACAGCGGCCACCACCCGGACCGCATCGAGATCGAGCTGCACGCCGACCCCGGCAACCTCGCCAACGTCACCGTGCTGTCGGTGCTGCTGTACCGCGACGGCCTGGCCAACTGGCGGCAGGGCGCCGACGACGGCGGCGACATCGACGTGGCCGTGCTGGAGATCGACCCGACCGCGCTGCCCGAGACGGTCGAGCTGGCCGCCTTCACGCCCGGCAACCTGCCCGGCGCCAGCGACGTGGTGCCCATCGGCCAGCCGGTGCTGATCCCCGGCTTCCCGCTCGGCTTCCACGACGCGCTGCATCACTTCCCGGTCGTCCGGCAGGGCGTCGTCGCGTCGCCCTATGGCTGGCGCTTCCAGGGCCAGGGCTGGTTCCTGACCGATGCACGCACGCACCGGGGCATCAGCGGCGCGCCGGTCGTCGTGGCCGCGCCGGGGCGCCAGGGCCTGCCGTGGCTGCTGCTCGGCGTGCATTCGACGCGCTTCGACATGGGCGGCCGCGACCTGCTGGAAGACGAGTCGCTGGGCCTCAACGCCACCTGGTATCCGGACATCATCACCACGCTGACCCAGCCTGCCGCACCGGCCCCACCGGCGACGCCGACGGCGCCCGCGCCCCGCAAGGCCAGCGTCGGCTGAGGCACACAGCCGGCGCGCTGTGTTCCACTTCCGCCGTGAAGTCTTCGTCCCTCGATTCCCCCGACGCCCGGCCCACGCCGCCGGCCTTTCCCCTCCCCCAGCCGCTGCACGCCGCCCGCTTCCCCGCGGGGCTCGCGCCTGAAGACTGGGCCCGCATCCGCCAGGCCGCCCATGCGCTGCCCCAGGTGCTGGTGCCGGCCGACCTGGACGGCGGCAGCGACGAGTCGCTGGACCGCCTGGGTTGCATCCAGATCTCCAGGGCTGCCGGCGGTGGCCGGCCGAGCCGCTGGATCCTGCCGCAGCACATCGCCGTCGCGCTCGCCCAGCTGGACGCCACGCCGCTGACCAACACGCTGCGCCCGCAGTTGCAGCAGCGCATGGCCCAGCTGGAAGGCCTGGGCCTGCGCCGCGAGGGCCTGGTGTTCACGCGGCTGTGCGTGCATCCGATCGTGCTCGCCCATGAGGCCTGGCGCATCGACCTGTCGCACCGCGTGCCGGTGCCGGAAGAGCCCATCTGGGCCTTCTTCCGCGACGGCGACGCGGCCGCGCTGCGCCACGCGCTGGGTCAGGCCCCGGCGTACTCGTACACGGCCGAGCTGACGCTGCACCTGAACCACCTCCTCGCACGCAGCGAGGCGATGGGCCATGCCAGCCAGCTCGCGTCGCTGCTGCCGCGGCTGCAGGCGGAGTGCGGCGTGCCCATGCCCTATGAGGACCTGAAGGCCGCGCTGACCCGCGCGCAGGACCGCTGGGAGCAGCAGGTCGAGGAGCAGGACACCCTGGCCAGCCTGGGCCGCGAGCTGGCCTTCCAGGGCTACCCGGACAGCTTCGACGCCGCACGCAAGCTCGGCCGCAAGGTCACGCTGTACCTGGGCCCGCCCAACAGCGGCAAGACGCATGCGGCCTTCGAGCGGCTGACGCAGGCGCTGGACGGCGCCTACCTGGCGCCGCTGCGCCTGCTGGCGCTGGAGGGACGCGACCGGCTCGTCGCCCGCGGTGTGCCCTGCTCGCTGCTGACCGGCGAGGAGAACGTGCCGGCCAACGGCGCGCGCGTCGTGTCCAGCACCATCGAGATGGTCAACACGCGCGACACCGTCGACGTGGCCGTCATCGACGAGGCGCAGATGATTTTCGACGACTCGCGCGGCTGGGCCTGGACGCAGGCCATCGTCGGCGTGCCGGCGCGCGAACTCATCATCATCGGCTCGGCCTACGCGGCGCCCGCCATCGAGCGGCTGCTGCAGCTGTGCGGCGAGAAGCCCGAGAAGCGCGTCTTCGAGCGCAAGCAGCATGTGCAGCTGATGCCCGCGCCGGTGCCGATGTCGCACCTGCATGCCGGCGACGCCGTGGTGGCCTTCAGCCGCCGCGACGTGCTGATGCTGCGCGACCAGATCGCCCAGAACGGCCATGCGGTCAGCGTCATCTACGGCGCACTGCCGCCCGAGGTGCGCCGCCGCGAGGCCGAGCGTTTTGCGGTCGGTGCGAGCGACGTGCTCGTCGCGACCGACGCCATCGGCATGGGCCTGAACCTGCCGATCCGGCGCGTGCTGTTCTCGACGCTGACCAAGTTCGACGGCGTCGGTGACCGCGAGCTCAGCGTCAGCGAGGTGCACCAGATCGCCGGCCGCGCGGGCCGCTACGGCATGCACGACGAGGGCTTCGTCAGCGTGCTGAAGGAGGCCGAGGCCGATGCGATGAAGACGCTGCGCAGCCTGCTGCCCAAGGAACCGCGGGCGCCGCGCGACTTCAAGTGCCCGGTGGCGCCCAACTGGCGCCACGTGCAGACGATTTCGGCGCGGCTGGGCGTCAACAAGCTTCACGACGTGCTGACCGTCTTCATGCAGCAGCTGCGCCTGGACGACGCGCACTTCGAGGTGGCCGAGCTGGAGCAGATGCTGGGCCTGGCCGAGATGCTGGACCGCAACGCCGGCTCGCTGCCGCTGCAGGAGCGCTTCCGCTACGCGCAGGCACCGGTGGACGACCGCCTGCCGCAGGTCGTCGAGCAGTTCCAGGCCTGGGCCGCCAGCCACGCCCGCACCGGCAAGGCCGGCACGCCCTGGTTCCTGGACGACGTCGACGAGCACAGCCGCCTGGACCGCATGGAGCAGGCGCTGCGCCAGTGCACGCTGTGGCTGTGGCTGGACCTGCGCTTCCCCGACGTGTTCGGGCACGTGGAAGCGGTCATCGACCTGCGCGGGCGGTTGAACGACGGCATCGAGCGGCAGTTGAAGGGGAAGAAGCCGTTGTGGCAGAGGCGGGGACGGTAGGCTGGCTGCAATGCAGCGATTGCTTGTGCTCGTGCCGCTCCTGGGGTTCGCCAGCGCGTTTGCGCAGGGCATGCCCCCGCCCACCCGGACGGTCTACAAGTGTGAGGAAGGCGGCAAGGTTCATTACTCCGACTCGCCCTGCCTTGGGGCGAAGAAGCTGGCCGTCGAGCCGACCCGAGGGCTCAACAAATCCACGGGCCAGGAGCTCCAGGGCACGGACGTCCGCAATGAACGCTTCCGCGAAGGCTTGGCCGAGGCCGTCAAGCCCTTGACCGGCATGGACGCAAAGCAGATCGATCAGTTCGGACGCCGGCAACGATTGAGCCCCGAAGCTCAACGTCAATGTCGCGTCTTGGATCAGCAACTTCCTGCTGTGGAGGCCGCAGAGGCCGCTACGGCAGGCGCCTCTGCCGCTTCCAGGCTTCTGACAGCTCAGCAGCGGCTGCTGGAACTGCGTGCCGAGTACCGCAGATTGCGCTGCGATTGACGACCTGCCTCCGCGACACCCCGCACGAAATAGCGGTTAGGCCTGCTGACTGAAAATCACTCACCTTTGCAATTTGAGTGCCGCCATGATCGGAACCGCCGCGGTTGTCGTGTTGACCCTTGTCCTGGCCGGCTGCGCCAGTGCACCGATGAAGGATCCCGGCCTGAGCGCCGAGGCAGACCGCAGCGAACAACGCGCCGTCGCGGCCGCAGAAGGACGGCATGCGCGACGTGGCGCACGTGCAAGACGCGCGAGCTGACCGGCTGCGTGCCCAGGCGAGCAACTACGGCTTCGGCGACTGGATCGCCGATGTGCTGATGAACCTGATGCTGGGCGACGGAGCGTCGAGTCCGAAGAAGCGCTGAACGCGCACCTTGTCCTCCGGTGCACGCTTCACCCCGAACTGGGGGCGCCCACGCTCGAGGAGGCGCGGGCCAAGGAACGGCGGATGACCAAGGCCTTCGAGGCGGCCAAGGCGGCGGCTTCGGGCGCGAAGTAATTCAGCCGGCCACCACGCCCAGCTTCATCAAGTCCCGGGCCGTCGCCACGATCGCCTCTCGCGGCGGCCGCGGCACCCAACCCAGTTTCTCTCGCGCGTGGCTTGACTCCTGGTGTCGCACCGAGCCCAG
>Ga0307414_10001451_pt1 | contig 12308 bp, 10 predicted proteins | sample DK1Ometagenome_FD_203804 | JGI IMG/M metagenome (GOLD analysis project Ga0307414, IMG submission 203804) | Maize rhizosphere microbial communities from greenhouse at UC Davis, California, United States - DK15-O-3 | ecosystem: Host-associated > Plants > Roots > Rhizosphere > Soil | place: USA...
AATGAGGGCATCGTCTGTATACAGTTCCGACAATTGCGCATTATTTTTCTCATTTACATATTGGTTAAACTGCTGATTTCTGAGGGCTACTTTTTCTTTCATTTCTTTAACTTTATTTGAAATGCTAAATTCGGCGCTATTAATTGTAATGTCAATATGGGACAAAATTGTCCTATCCTGCGACCAGCAGAAGACATTTCTAAATCACCTTTGCAGATGAAACGATCATCAGCGTACTGCTTACAAACAATGATATACCGATGAAAAATAAGATTCGTGTAACCGATAATAAAATCTGTCCCCTGGAACATGCCGTAAATGCCATTAGCGGGAAATGGAAGATTCCTATTGTCTGGCACTTGCAGCAGGGACTTAGGCGACCAAGTGAGTTCTTTTATCATATTGCCGATATTAACCGCAGAGTCTTAAGCCGACAATTAAAAGAGCTGGAAGAAAGCGGTTTAATTAGGAAAATCATCCTAAAGTATAAACCGCTTGAAGTCGAATATCACCTTACTGAAACTGGTGATCAGCTGGTTGAAGTTTTGTGGTTGCTGAATGCATGGGGAGAGAAATTGTTGGGTCAGGAGCCGAGCTCCAGCTGATTTTTTACGAGTTCATAATAGGCACCTTTGGATTTGGTTAAGGAGGCGTGATTGCCTTGCTCCACAATCGCGCCTTTGTTCAACACGATAATTTGATCTGCGTTTCTTACTGTACTTAAGCGGTGGGCGACAACAATAACGGTCCGGCCTTTAAAAAAGGATTCCAGGTTCTCCATAATTTTCTTTTCATTATTTGCATCTAAAGCATTGGTTGCCTCATCAAAGAAAATATACTCCGGATTTTTGTAGACCGCTCTGGCAATCAATATTCTTTGCTGCTGCCCCTGACTGATTCCTTTGCCTGCAGCTCCGATTTGGGTGTCTAAGCCAAGAGTCTGCTCTTCGATGAAATCACGGATATTAGCTGCATCTATGGCATGTAATAGCCGTTCTTTATCAGGATACTCATCGCCAACGGCGATGTTTCTTCCAATCGTATCCGAAAAGATAAATCCATCCTGCATCACAATTCCACACCTGCTTCTCCAATAGCTATTGCTGATTTGTTGAAGATTAGTCGATCCGACACTGATCTCTCCGGTTGAGGTCTCGTAAAATCTCAATAATAATTTTAAGATCGTAGTTTTTCCACTTCCACTCATTCCCACAATCGCAGTGGTCTTTCCTTCGGCAATATGGAAACTGAGGTTTTGAAAGACGGGCTCATTACCTGCTCCGGGGTAGGTGAAACTCAGGTTGTTGAGGCTAATGGTTTTCTGTTCAGGAAGTTCTTTGATAAAGGAACGGCCGACAGGTTCTTCGTCTGATAACGCATGAATTTCATTGAGTCTTTCGAGGCTGATTTTAGCATCCTGAAATTGTTGGACAAAGCCTAATAGTTGTTCTATAGGACTGTTTAGTTGACCAACAATATATTGTATGGCCATCATCGCGCCCATGCTGAGCTGTCCGTCGATAACAGATTTGGCAACAATCAGGGTAATCAGAATGTTTTTCCCTTCATTGATGAAAAAAGTACCGAATTGTTGATATTGGCCAACGACAAGGCTTTTAATGCTGAACTTGAATAGTCCAGCCTGTATTCTTTCCCATTCCCAGCGTTTTTGCAATTCACAATTGTTCAGTTTTATCTCCTGCATTCCTGTGATCAGCTGGACCACATTGCTTTGATTTTCCGAGGAAATGTCGAAACGTTTAAAGTCGAGTTCTCTTCTTTTTTTAAGGAAAAATATGGTCCATAAACTATACAAAATATTGAATATCATGAAAATGATGAAGATATTCATGTTGTAGTAAGCGAGAACAAAGGTGAAAATAAGCAGATTGAACATTGAAAAAATAGTGTTCAGCGAAGAGCCGGTAAGAAAGCTTTGTATCCTCGATTGGTCAGTCATCCTTTGCATAATGTCGCCAGTCATTTTGGTATCAAAAAAGGCCATTGGCAATTTCATGAGCTTAATCAGAAAATCGGTAAGGATGGTAATATTGATCCTGGTACTGATGTGCAGCAGAATCCATGACCTGATGAAATCTATGCTGAGCCTTCCCAAAAAAAGCATGGTTTGTGCAATCAGAATGATATAAACGAAGTTTAGGTTTTTGGTATGTATACCGATATCTACTACAGCCTGGGTGAGGAAGGGCAAAACCAGTTGCAGCAGGCTTCCGGCAGTAAGGCCTATAATCAGTTGCCGGATTAAGGGCCCGTATTTCAAAAGATGACTTAGGAAATAGCGTAAATCCAGTGCGCTGGAAGGATCTCCCTGTTGCTGGTAAAAATCAGGGGTGGGTGAGAGGAGTAAACCAATTCCTTTCAGTTGATCCTCATTGTGTGGACTTGCCCAGGAGTCGGCCATTTCAGCCTGGGTGTACTGAAGCCGTTCTCCGGCAGGATCTGCGATAAAAAAAACGGGCTTTTGAGTCTGAGCACCAGTGATCCTGTAAAGAACAACAAAGTGGCTTTGTTTCCAGTGTAAAATGCAGGGAAGCTCGATCTCTGCCAGCTGTGCCAGACTCAGTCTGACGCCAGTAGCCTTGAAGCCTAAGTTTTTTGCCGCCTCACTGATGCCCAGTAAAGAAACCCCTTCTCTGTTGATTCCTGAGATTTCCCTTAAACGTTGTAAATTATAGTTCCTGCCATAATATTTTGCAATCATGCGCAAGCAGGTAGGCCCGCAATCCATTTGATCAACTTGTTTATAGAAAGGAAATTTTTTCAAGATGCAGGCTTATTTAGCAACAGGTTCAGGTTTACGCTTTAGTGTCGAACGGTAAAGGTCATAACAAATCGCCTCTTTTTTTCTTGGGTTCACAGGGAAAAGCCTGTTCATTGACATATGTATCAAACCAAAGATTACCTTTTCGGTCATTTCGATTCCAGGAATAATGTCTTGTAACCTCTGCTGTCTTTCCTCGAAAATGGAATGGATATCGGGATATAAACCCGCTTTGCCAGTCATCATTTCCGTAACCTTCGCTTTGTTCTGCTCATAGAAAAGATTAATCCCTTTAAAATCAGCATTACTTAAATGATATTCTTTTCTGAATTGTGTATTTGTATTTTTGATGAAACTGTTTTTTTTATCGGCTTCTTCCAGGCTAAAGATCATAGATAGATAGCAATGGATATTGTACAATCCGGCCAGCCAGCTGATCTTTTTTTCTTTATAGGCTGAGGATAGCAACAGTCTTAGTTTTAAAATGGCTTCACTGTCGATGTGAAATAAATCTTCAACAAGGTTCATGTTTTGATGCCCGTATCGCTCCGTTTCCGGGCTATACCCATCGTAGGCGATTTTGCCTATATAGCCAAGATGAATGAGGGTTTTAAAGTTTTCATTCAATAACGCAATCGCAATGCCTATATCCGTCGGATTCGAGAATTTAAATCTTAGTCTGAAATGAGGTTCAGGATCTTCATACCGGATGTAGAACCATTTCTGAAAAGAACTGATCTTCTTTATTTCTGGCAAAAAAGTATTCAGGGTTTCAAGAATCAGTGCTTCAGCATTCAGGGAGTTGAAGTATACTTTTAAATAAACCCATTCTTCTCCGGGTAGATAAGTTTCTTTTTCAGGCTTTAGGAAGGGTTCTTGAAGAGGGCTTAAACCATGCTCATTATGGGGATTATAATAGGAAAATAGTAGTTCGTTGGTATAACTATGCTGACCATCGAAAACGTATTTGTTGCTGGGGTTATTGACATCTTCTGTAAAAAGAAGTGCATCTTTCTTTTTGATGTCCTTATAAAGCATCTTTACATACAGTTCTGATTCCAGGTTTAGCAATAACAGGTTATCCGCATCTCCGTAAATGACCTGCCCGGGAACTTTGTGCTGTTTACAGACTAATTGCAGGCTGTTTTTAAATGCTTCAAAGGATTGCAGGTTCAAGGTTTCTTTTCTGATGTTCCAGCTTGCCGGAGCCATAAGAATGTTTTTATCGATTACCAGTCTTGGCAAGTGGTCGAGTTCCCGGAGCATTCCCCAATCCCATAATAAGGTGTTTTGGTTTCCCTGATGTTGATAATCACCCAAAAAACTAATTATCGGAAGTTCATCAACACCGTAATTATAGGCGGTGGTCATGTACGGTACGATTTCTTTTTCCAGCTTTTTAGAAAAGAGGATCAATCTGTTCTCTTCATCCAGATTCAGGTAGAGGTCGTCCAGGTCCAGGTATTTTGAGATATTGGAATTTGCCGGAGCGTCGGCTACATGGAGGCTCCAGGATCTGTTGAAATTCTTTAGATTAACGTTGGCAGTTTTAATCTGTCCGATATGTTCCACTTCTGCACAAATAGCATCTTTATAGAATTCTTCCTCTTTTCTGACAATCTCTGTGATCAATTGGCCAATTGATTCATTGAGATGGGAAAACCTTCCATAGACATTTGCTGCGGAAGGAGCATGAAGATCAAAAGGATAAAGCAGGTAATCTCCGTTGTCTAGGGATTCTGCGCTATCTGTACTTAATTTACACAAGACCGTATGTGTAAGTGGAAGCCGGGCATTGGTGTTTTTTTCGAATGGCTTCAGTTCTTCAATCGATAAGGAGATTTCATTCGTCCCGTTTGCTATCGCTTCTTTGTATTTTCCCAGTAGAAAACGGGACCAGTTGTTGAAGAAATATTGTAATGTATCTGATTCTTCTGAGGCAGAGCCACCTAATCTCGGCAGCAGTTCATCGCTTTTGTTCTGGTTTATGTTCCTGCTAACAGGATATCCGATTCCGGTATCCGGATCAAGTGCATGAAGAAGGGGGATAGACCTCCCCTCATATCGTCTGGAGAATTCTTTTTTGAATGTCTCCAGTGTCGGTCCTCTGTAGCTTTCATGGATTTTACTCATAGACTTCAGGACCCTTGCCAATTTGGTGGCTACATTTTTATTGATATGGACGTCTAATGTTTTAAAACAATCGATTTGTAAAAACGGACTGCCCTCTTCCAATCCTTCCGTCTCCATCAGAAGTTCCCTGATCCGGCTAAGGTGTGCAATTGCTGCGGTTGGAGAACTGTTCCTGAGTTGCTGCATTTCTGTTTTTAAGGCAGCAATCAATGCGGCTATATCTACATAATCTGCTGTGGCAAAGTCAGGACTGTTTAAAAGTTCAGAGAGCTTATCCAGGACATTGACATCATTCATCCTCAGGTCAAGTTCTGATAAAAGCAATCCATTTTCCAGCAGGTCATCAAGATATTCATAAATATCTTCTACATCCAGTTCCGGTTCAATAGACAGGATATAGTTACTGATTTCTTTTTTGTTTTTTCCTGGTTTACAGAATTGTAAGACTTCGTAAATGATCTCATCAGGATCCATCGAAGATAATTTAAACTTCCGTATGTTTTTTTCTATCCTCTGCTCTATGTACCTGATTTTTTCATTAAGCGTATAGACCGAATTATTGGTGTACAACCGGCTCAACATTAGTGTACGGGGAATCTTTTTCAGCTGTTCAATGAGCAAATTTGCAACCTGGGAGTCAAGCCTGCTGTGTTTTTCGAGGTTGCCTTCTGAAGGATTAATCGCAGCGCTGTTTTGAGCTAAATTTAGAGCGGTGATGTAAGCCATAGTTCCATATGGAGTGGCCCGCTGACACAATCTGTTCAGATATCTTAAAAGACTGATTTTTACCTTCTCATCATAAAAAATACCTTCTTCATTTTGTTCTCTGATCACAAGGGCATAAAAACCAGGGGCAGCAATGTATATAGATTCTAATAGGACTTCAAGGACGTATTTGTCCAGAGGCTCATTGTTGCTGATCTTCTTTTCAATGTCCTGAAGGAGAGAGACAGGTAAAACGGGGAGTCTCATGATTGCTTTTTGAAAGATATGCATGGCTTAGCTGAATTGTTTTTTTAATAAATGAAGGACCTTGGTTTTTTCTCTATAGTTTTTTCCAAGATTAAGGATCACTATTTCCTTTATCGCAGTTCCTGAAGTCAGCTCCAGGATGCGTTCATGGAGTTCTTTGGGAGTGCAGCTCATAATTTTCTCCGGTTGAAGCTGACTTTTTTCCTGAAGAGACTTTAGAAATGCATTGTTTTTTGATTTATTTTCAGAGCAATAAACGGCAATAGCGATTGCTTTTTTACAGGCCTTATCCGGGGTTTTAATCAATTCCTTTTCCGTCGTTCTCAATGTAGTTGTGGTATGGAACAGGGAGCGGCAATAATTGATTTTTCCTGGAGGATACTGATGGATATCTTCAAAGGAGGAGTTGAGCATCCATAGCGAAGGTTTACTCGTTTCTGCAATCGGGGGAGGAATGGTTAATCCCGAAGGCGCTTCCAGGTTCAGGGCATCCAGGAGGTTTAAAAGCTCCAGCACCTTTTCGGGAAATGAAGGTTCTTCTTCGTAATGCGCACCTAATAATTGTGCCCCCAGTTTAGCCGGAAGGAGCGTTTTACACAAACCAAGGTCAATTCTGCCTGGGAATAAAGTAGCCAACAGCTTATAGAAAGTGGCGATTCTGTAGGCAGAATGATATTTTAAGAGTACACCACCGGTTCCAACGCTGATCTTTTTTGTGGATGATGCCAGCATAGGGAGTAAAGCTTCAGGATTACTGAAAGCAACATTGTCATGGTAATGCTCTGCGAACCAGATTCTTTGGAACCCAAGCTCATCTGCACACTGTACATATTTCAGCAGACCAGGATAATCGTACTGATTTTTGTATAATTCCCCGAATTCGAGTAAGCCCAGTTTAATCTGTTTCATCATGTGTTACAATAAGAGCATTTTATCCCATGTAAAGCTTTTGCTCTCCTCTAGTGAGAGGTTTACCAATCCGATCCCCATATATCCATAAAGCAGTCCGTAGTCTTCCTGTTGATCTGTAAGTTCACTGATCAGGTTTTGCTCCTCCAGATATAGCGCGGTTTGTTCCCTGGTGATCTTTTCCCAGAACTTACTTGCCTGTTTCAATCTGTCGTCTTTAAGCTGCTCAAACAACTTTAAATAAATATAACTGATCCCGCAGGTTCCATGACAAAATGAGGGGTCGATTTTTCCATTTTCTTTTACCGTTCCTGACTGTCGCAGGTCGATGGCGGTAGAGTGGATGGCAATCTCCATGGCTTTCGTCTGGAAATAGTCCCCTTCCTTTAAAATGGAAGCTACTTTTGTAAGTGTAATTGCAATGCAAATGTCTCCATAACACCAGCCGAGTCTGGCATAGTAGGGATGATTACCTGGATCAGCTGTATTTTTAAATTTAGCGATCGGAAATTTGAAAAGGTCGTTTTCTTTTTCCTGAGAAAGGAGCCATAAGGAAGCTTTTCTAATCAGCGTTTTTGTTAATGTACGTAACTCCTGATCTTCAAGTATAGGATATGCTTCACAACAAAAAGCAATAATGCCCGTCACCCCATGAGCCAATCCGCAATCATAGACAACATGTTCACTTTTATTTTTGTCAACATGAGTGATGTTCCGGATGTCTACCCAGGTGTAATTTCCATCTTTATCTGTTATTTTTGATTTATCTAGTGCTTTGATGATTTTTTCAATACCTCGCTTTGCAAATGGTTTTTCTTTTTGCTGAAGTAAAAAAAGTCCTTTTCCAATAAAGCCATACAAGGGGTCGTAGTTTTCAATTTCAATATCCGCATCCAGCGATTTTTCTACGAATTCCTGTATGTCCGGATCAATGATGTCATCCAGTGATTCTTCAAGTACGCCAATTTCAGAGAGGTGGCCAAGTACCCAAAAGAAACCGGAGAAACCGCTTCCATGAGTCGCATCGAGGTTGTCATTTCCGGAGATTTGCTCCTGAAAAGTATCAAGTGCAGCCGCGATCAGGTCATATACCCGCTCTAGATATTGTGGATTGCGGTAAGATTGATAGAGGTATCCATAATATAAAATCTGTCCATAATTACCTGCCAGAAGACTAAGGTTGAAAAATGGATTTTCATGAGATTCCACGTAGTGAAAAATCTCTTCCGCAGATGTTGACTGTTGGGTGTTGCTCGGTTTAGTTGACATAAAAGCTGTTGGTTCCAGTTGTTTTGTTAATATGTAGGATGTAATCGAAATCGGCCAGGATATTGCCGGCTTGGAATTGTTTATCGGTATACCCAAAAGGTAAAAAACGATACCTGTTGGCAGGAATTTTCTTAGTTGAAATCAGTCTCGTATTCAACAGGAAAGCAGGCTTGTGTGTTCTTGAAAAATAATATTCAAAGCTATCTGCCAAAGGTTGTTGAATGGGGTTTTTACTGCTTACTTTTTGTTGCTGATCATTGTATGCGGTGTAAAAGCCTTCGGATGTAGACATGCCCATGCTTTTGTAAGCAACACCCAGCTTCTTTTTCAGGAAGAGTCCCATGGCATTTGAATATGGATTCCGGGTTTTCTGTATATGACCATTATGGGCGAGCAGAATGATTTTACTCTCTGCTGTGACTTCACCTAGTACATTTTCAGCCATTAAAGAATCTCGTGTATTGGACATGATCTTTACATCGTGTTTGTTTTTTTCAGGATCATTTAGCAGTAAAAACTGTTGATAATTTTTGATGTTTTTAACCAGACCGGAATCTAAGGTACCGTCCTTTGTCTGGAGATCCTGATAAGCCTTCATAAACTGTTTGCTCATCGCATTCAGGGTTTGGAAATCTTCCGGACTAAAAGTGTGGGAAGACAATTGATAGTCGAGTTGTTTATAATATCCGATGATTTTAGCAATAGAATCTGTATTTGGAATTTTTCTTGTTTTACTGTAAGCAGATAGGTTTTGTAAAGTCTGATATGGGCTTTGAAAATCGAATCCGAAAAATCGGATCTGTCTTGTGTTTTTTTTGTTGATTTCCCTTACTGTTTCAACGAGTTCAATAAATTCTTTACACTCATAGTTATACAGCTGAAAGCTTTTCAGGATCTCGGGGAGTCCTGGTTTTCCGTTCAACAGGTAGGCGTTTAACTGAGCTACTTCGGCCATCGGTGCCTCCAGGCCTATCTTATTGATTTTATATTTCGCTGACAAGTAGCTGATCAATCTGGTTTTTGCCCGTATAAATTCGCTTGTCCCATGGGATTGCTCTCCCATTCCAAAAACTTTAAAGTCCCCAAAGTCAGGAAAGGGAGGAAGCTGTTTTTGCCGGTGGGTATTAAGCAATTGCTCATGGTTTAAATTGATGGATTGCTGTGCGATCGCCAACCTGAAACTTTCGGGGGATTGAGCATAGATCTCCGATATCTGTAGAAAGAGACAAATGAGGAGTACAGTTCTGATCAACTTTTTATTCAGGTATTTCAACATGGCGTTTTCAGCTGTTTGAAGATGCGGTATTGTCTTTTGCTGTGCGAGAATGGTTATCAAAAGGATAACCATTCTCTATTAATCATATATCCGTGTCTAACTATAATCCTCTTCACTTAATTGTTGAGCGCGTAGGTGATTTTTCTTACTCAGGGATAATTTATTTAACTTTTTCATTTTGATTAGTTAATTTGAAAAGGTCATTTTGATTAATGATTACGATCCTAAGCCGAATCCAGGATCCATCGGATCTATTCCAGGATCAAGAACCTTGTTCGGTTTACATGGACATCCGCTGGTACAAGTTCCGCATCCGGCAGGATTTCCAGAGCAAAGGGTTATCGTTGAGGCTCTTGTAGGACATCCGCCGCTACAGGTTCCGGTGATACCACCAACAACATTCTTCATCACTTTTCCGTCTAAAGTTTCAATAACTTCTTTACTCGCTGATAATTTTTTTAGCTTTTTCATACTGTTTAAATTGATTGGTTAGATTAATTGTTTTCCCCTATAGCTTCTTAAGAACGAATTTGTACCGGTTGATCTCCTTGAGACTGGCCTGGCTGCTTTGTTTTTTCTTTCTGTTTTCTTTTTAAAATAATGGTGGTTTATCTAATATATCGAAATTTTAAATATTTCTTGATATAATTTATATTTTCTTTTTGTGAACTGTTTAATTTGTTTTTTCATTTTTATATGTATTTTATAGTGGTATAATTCCTTTAATGAACGTTGTTTGCTATATTTGATGTTCTTTTGAATCTTTTTTTAATTAGGGTGGAAAAAATCAATTCAGCGGTCAGCACAAATTTTGCCGCTTCAAAAAGTAGAGTAGAGTTGTGGATTGGAATTTTTTGATCTAAATTTAAAAAGGAGTAATAATGGCCATCTCCGGATAAAGAAAGGATATGAGATACGAACAAATTCCTGCTCCGGCATACCTAAGCAATCATGTACGTTACATCTGGACATTGGAGGTTGGTGCTATGAGTCACCAGTTCAAAATCATTGCAGATGGTAGCCCTGGTTTAATCTTTCAAAATGGACCATCCGGGTTGTTTCAACAGAACAGGAAGGAGCTGCCCAGTGTCTTTTTATATGGGCAGGCAACAACTCATGCCGAAATCTCAATGGGGAAATCTACGATCATCGGCATTTGCTTTTTTCCGGCTGCCTTGAAATCCATTTTTGGCTTAAATGCAAATGAACTAACAGATACCTGTATGGATCTGGACCTGTTTGCTACCGGACAGGGCTATGATTTAAGGGAACAATTGCTGAATATGGGGAACGTATCCGGGCAGGTCAATATGCTTTGTGCCTATCTTTTTGCACAGATTTGTAAAAATGATCATAAGACAGATATGCAGACCGATTACGTCTTGTCGATGATGATCCGGTCGAAAGGAACAGTTTCCCTGAAGGTGCTGCAGGAAGCGTTGAGAATGTCGGAACGAAGTCTCGAAAGGAAGTTCAAAGCGCATGTAGGTATTTCTCCAAAAATGTTTTTAAGAATCTGTGGTTTTCAGGCTTCTTTGAGTCAGCTGAAAAATAATGAATACGAAAAGCTGTCCGACATTGCTTATGAAAATGGTTATTCCGATCAGTCCCATTTTATTCGGACTTTCAAAGAATTTGCAGGTTTCTCCCCTTATCAATATCAAAAACAGACGGATAATGTTGCCGATAACTTCCCCGAACTGATAAAATAGTCCCCTTGTCGGTTTTGTTCTATTTTTCCAGTCAGCGCAGGCCTAATTTCGTCTAAAAAAAGACAGATATGAAATTACTTATTTTCGGATCAACAGGCGGTACAGGGCGCCACATTCTGGAACAGGCGCTCGAACAAGGACATACGGTAACTGCATTTTTGCGTGATCCATCAAAATTATCCCTCCAACATCCAAACCTGAAAACTTTTCAGGGAGATGTGATGAATCCAGATTCACTGGTTCCAGCGATCCAGGGACAGGATGCAGTTCTATCGGCCCTGGGTTCTCCGGCAAATAAAGTTGGGGTATTGCGTTCTCAGGGAACGAAGAACATTATTGAGGCGATGGAAAGTACAGGTATCTCCCGGTTTATTTGTCAGACTTCCCTGGGCTATGGGGATAGTTTAAAAGTGTTGGACAGGACGTCATTTGTTTTCAGGTACATCATTGTTCCTTTTGTACTTAAGAAAACATTTAAAGATCATGAGCTTCAGGAAAACCATATTAAAAAGAGCAAGCTGGACTGGGTGATTGTCCGTCCGGGAAACCTGACAGATACCGCAAAAACCGGGATATACCAACATGGTTTTGCTGCAACGGACAAAAATATCCGGGTAGAAGTTTCCCGCGCTGATGTGGCCGATTTTATGTTGAAACAATTAAATGACCGGACCTATGTGCATCAAACGCCAGGTATATCTTATTAAATCTGAATTTCTATGATCAGGTATCAATCTCATTTACTGGCCCTGGCCACCATTACCACTGCCTTAATGGCGGGCTTGTTCTACGCTTTTTCGGTTTCCATAAATCTTGCTTTTAGACATTTGCCGGATATGCAGTATATCCTGGCGATGCAGGAGATCAATAAAGCAATTGTGAACCCGGTGTTTCTCTTTGGTTTTTTAGGGAGCCCTTTATTTTTGATCCTTGCTGCACTGGCTTATCGCAAGCAACCCCGCTCTCCTAAATTTGGGTGGATATTCGCGGCATTAGTGATCTTTATGATCGGGAGTTTTGGGGTAACCATTCTGGGAAATATCCCTTTGAATAAGCAGCTGGAAGGATTTTCTTTACAGGGATCATCGGTTGAACAGGCTAAATTGATGCGTGGTGCTTTTGCTGAATCCTGGAACAACTGGCATACGATCAGGACCATTTGTTCGGTGTGCTCATTGGCATTATTGGTGATTGCCTGCTTAAGGGAAGATTAAAAGGCTCATGGTTGCGCTTCATGATCTTTTTATTCGGCTGG
>Ga0307414_10001452_pt1 | contig 12304 bp, 17 predicted proteins | sample DK1Ometagenome_FD_203804 | JGI IMG/M metagenome (GOLD analysis project Ga0307414, IMG submission 203804) | Maize rhizosphere microbial communities from greenhouse at UC Davis, California, United States - DK15-O-3 | ecosystem: Host-associated > Plants > Roots > Rhizosphere > Soil | place: USA...
TGGTGAAGACCATCGTCCCGCATTTCTTGCACTTGTGCCACAGGTTCTCGACCGTCTGCCTCTTGGGCAGGAAGGGGATGCCACTGCGGACCCTGCTCAACCAGCTCATTGCTGCCTCGTTTCCTTGAGCGGGCGGCTAGGCCTGCCCTGCCGCGCTTGTCCAGTCCCTAGAGCGCCGCCGCAATGTCGCGCAGCGCCCTCGCCGGATCGTCGGCGGCCGTGATCGGTCGGCCGATGACAAGGATCGACGCTCCGTCATCCAGCGCCTGGCGCGGTGTGACGACCCTCTTCTGGTCCGACACGTCGCCGCCCGCGGGCCGCACGCCGGGAACGACGAAAAAACCGTCAGGCCATGCAGCGCGTGCTGCCGCGACTTCAGCGCCGGAGCAGACGATGCCGTCCAGCCCGGCCGATTGCGCCAGCTCGGCGAGCCGCTCGACCTGCTCGCGAGGCTCGGACGTCACGCCGATGGAGCGCAGGTCTTCGCCGTCCAGACTGGTTAGGACGGTCACCGCGACAACCTTCGTACTCGCCGGTGCCGCAGCCTTCGCCGCTTCGAGCATGGCCCGTCCCCCGGCGGCGTGGACGGTCAGAACGGTGGGCTCCAGCGGAGCGAGCGCCTCGACCGCCTTTGCGACCGTGTTCGGAATGTCGTGAAGCTTCAGGTCCAGGAAGACCGGGAGTCCAAGCTCGAGGATGGCGGCCACGCCCGCTGGGCCGTTGGCGGAGAAGAACTCCAGGCCCAGCTTCACGCCGCCGGCGTTGGCGCTCACCTGCTCGGCAAGGAGCTTCGCACGCTCAAGGCTGGGCGTGTCGATGGCGACGAAAATCGGGTTCATGCGGCTGGAACGTCTTCGACGCTCGGCTCGGTCCGCAGCGCCACCTGTTGCCGCTCGATATTCTGAAGGCGTTGGCGCTGCCTCCACAACTTGGCCCGGTAGATCAGAAAGGTCGGAAGCCATCCCAGGAGGAACATCGCGCCGATCAGCACGGGCGCCTTGATGTCCACCTGGATGTCGCCCCAGAGGTTCAATGTGACGTCGTGCCAGTTTCGGCTGGCGAGGATCGCGAGGAAAACGGCGACCACCACCCAGAACAAGGTCTTCAGGAACTGCATTGAACGGCGCTTTAAGCGAGCCGCGTCGCCATGACCAGCGCGGCATTCGTCGTGAGGCACGGTCGTTTCGCCGCAGCATTGCTGAACGACCGTTGAGCGAATTGGGCGTGAGGGTCACACCGGCGTTGGGAGAGGGGAGTTTTCGTTGGAAAAGTCGCATGTTCTGGGCCTAGGTGCCTTTGCGCTGCTCGCCACGGCTGCGCTCGCCATGCGTTCGCCCGACGAGCCGAAGCCCGCTCCCGCCGTCCCCAATTCGCATATCCGCCTGGCGGCGCTGTCGACGGCGGCTCGTCAGGACGTCAATTATGCGGCCATCGATCGCCGCCTGCAGCAACTGAGCGAGCAGCGCTCCGTCGTGGGCCTCGCCGTCGGCATCGTCGAGAACGGCCGCATCACCTTTCTCAAGGGCTATGGCGAGACGGAAGCCGGATCGGGCGATCTCGTCACCCCGGAAACCGTGTTCCGCTGGGCGTCGGTTTCGAAGGGCGTCGCCGGAACGATGGTCGCGAAGCTGGCGGAGCAGGGGAAAGTCAATTTGCACGGGCCCGTCTCCAGCTACGTGCCGACGCTGAAGCTTCCCGCCGGCGCCGAGAATCGGGCGACGGTCGGCGACATGCTGAGCCACCGGCTGGGCCTCTATCGTAATGCCTACGACAACAAGCTGGAGGAAGGGCAGGATACCAAACTCCTCCGCCAGACGCTTGCGCAGCTGAACCTCATCTGCCCGCCAGGTACCTGCTGGAGCTACCAGAACGTTGCGTATGACGGCGCTTCGGAGCTGGTCGAGAACATCACTCATCAGCCCTACGAACGGGCGGTGAAGCAGATGCTCTTCAACCCGATCGGGATGACGCATGCGTCTGTTTCGATGCAGGGCCTGACGAGTTCCAGGAGCTGGGCTCGGCCGCACAATGCAGGACGACGGCCGCTCGAACTGAACGACAATTACTATCGCGTTCCCGCGGCCGGCGGCGTGAACAGCAACATAAAGGACATGTCGCTGTGGATGATCGCGCAGATGGGCGAGATGCCCGACGTGCTGTCGCCTCAGGTCCTGAACACGGTCCATGCGCCACTGGTAAAGACGCCGGGTGAGCGCCAGCGACTCCGCAAGTTCCTCGAACGGCTGGGCGAAGCGGACTACGGCTACGGCTGGCGCAGCTACGATTATGCCGGCCACCGCATCGTCGGGCATCGCGGCGGCGTTGCGGGCTATCGCTCCTTGATCCTGTTCGACCCCAAGAAGAAGAGCGGCGTGGTCGCGCTGTGGAACAGCAACACGAACCAGCCCGGAGGGCTCGAGTTCGAAGTCATGGACATGATCTACGGCCTCGAATTCCGCGATTGGCTGGAGCTTCAGCGGTCCGCCCGTCCCGACACGCGCAACATCGCCCGCGCCGACAGGGAAGAGGACATTTCCAGTGGCGACGGCGACGCTGGTTCGCGCAAGCGCTCCCGCGGCTAGTTCCGGCGGGCCTCCGACTTCGCTTTCCGTATCTCTTTCTGTTGCTGCAGATGGGCCATGTATCGGAAGCCCATGCCGGCGATCGACGTGGCCATTCCGCCGATCAGTGCAGCCAGGTGCCAACTCGGCTCGTTCGGCTTCGGCCAGGCCACGACGCCGAGGAAGAAGACGCTGACGATCGACACGAGGTAGCCGATACCCTTCCAGTCCGGACCTGAAGGCCTTGGTAGATCCTGATAGCGCATCGGCTCAGGAACAACTGATCTTCCGAATAGGTTTCACCTTCACAACAGGAGGATAGGACCATGGCCAGTACCAAGTCGCAGGATGCCATCGCGCTCCTCAAGGAAGATCACCGGAAGGTCGAAGATCTCTTCGAGCAGTTCGAAAAGGCGAAGGGCGACGGCCGCAAGGAGAAGCTCGCGCTGGAGATCTGCAAGGAGCTGACGATCCACACGATCATCGAGGAAGAGATTTTCTATCCCTCCATCGAAGGCAAGGTCGAAGAGGACCTGCTCAAGGAAAGCTTCGTCGAGCACGATGCTGCCAAGGTGCTGATCGCGGAGATCGAGGCTGGCGGACCGTCGGACGAATTCTACGACGCGAAGATGAAGGTGCTGAAGGAAGAGATCGAGCACCACGTCGAGGAAGAGGAGAAGCCCAAGGAAGGCCTGTTCGCCCAGACTCGCGAGGCGGACGTCGACCTCAAGGCACTCGGCGAGCGGCTCGCGACGCGCAAGGAGGCGCTGCAGAAGGAAATTGAGGCGCAAGGTCTCCCGGCGCCCGAGACCACCACTCTAGAAGAGGTTCAGCTCTAGGCCGCGAAGAACATCCCGGGACCGTCCCGCGAACATTCCGAAACGACGCGACAAGTCGTTTCGGCGGCGGGACGGTTTTTCCCTCGAGGACTCGGTGCCGCAGTGCCAATCATGCTAACCGACTCCGCATTGGCGCCACTCGTTCCGCAGGCATGACGCCAACTGACAGCAAGTGCGAAGCTGCCGCTTGCAAAGTTGGAGTTGGCCATGACTTCCGATCCGATGGCCTATCACCGCCAGCGCGAGCAGCACTGCCGCGAAATGGCGGAAAGCGCGACGGACCCCGACGTCCGCCGCCGTCATGAGGAACTCGCCGACCTGCATGCGAGCAGGGCGTACGAGGATTTCGATTCGCACCCTTGATTTCGCGGCTCGCGCGGCCCTCTAGTCCTGCATGACACAGGCGCCGGAAATCCGCGGCTTTTTCGACGACCAGACGAACACGATCACCTATCTGGTCTGGGATCCGGAGAGCCGCGAGGCCGCCGTGATCGATCCCGTCCTGGATTATGACCCGGCGGCCGGGACGGTCGACACTCGGTCGGCGGAACGGGTGCTCGACGCCGCGGCCGAGAGCGGCCTTTCGATCACCCACGTGCTCGAGACCCATGCCCATGCGGACCATCTGTCCGCAGCGCCCCTCTTCAAGGCGAAAACGGGCGCGAAGATCGGGATCGGCGCGAGGATCCGTGACGTGCAGAAGGTCTTCCGGCCGATGTTCTGCGCGGACGATCTGAAGGTCGACGGAAGCGACTTCGACCTGCTGTTCAACGACGGCGATCGCATCCGCGTCGGCGGGCTGGAGATAGAGATCATCGAGACCCCCGGCCATACCGCGGCGGACGTCAGCTACCGCGCCGGCGACGCCGTCTTCGTGGGCGACACCCTGTTCATGCCCGACTATGGCACCGCGCGGACGGACTTTCCGGGCGGCGACGCGCGCCAGCTCTTCCGGTCGATCCAGAAGCTTCTCGCGCTGCGCCCCGAAACGCGGCTTTTCATGTGCCACGACTACAAGGCGCCGGGCCGCGAAGACTATCGCTGGCAGTCGTCGGTGGCGGAGCAGCGTCGCAACGTTCACCTGGCGGCGTGCGTCAGCGAGGACGAGTTCGTGCGGATGCGCGAAGCGCGCGATGCGACGCTTTCGACGCCGAAGCTTCTGCTCCCCTCGATCCAGGTGAACATCCGCGCGGGGCGCCTCCCGCCGGCGGAAGAAAACGGCGTGTCCTACCTGCGAATCCCGGTTCGCCTGAAGGGCGGCGCGCGGCCCGACTAGGACCTATTTCGCGGAAAGCGCCGTCAATCCACAAAGTTACACACAGAAGAGTCCGACTCCCGCGAAATTCGTGCTAATCTCCGGTTTCGGTACGCGCGACTCGGGGCGTTGAAGGGTCGGCCAGTCGTAGGTGGGGGAAGTTTTCGAACGGATCCTGTCTGCGTGCGCCGATATCAAGGCTTTCCGCGCTGACCGGCGTTGCAGCTCTCACGAGTTCGTGACGCAGGCATCGGAAGGTGATGGGGCGAGGGCCTGACACCCCACCCTCCACCCGGACGGCTTTCGTTTCGTCACCTTCCGAATCCAAAGGGCCGCTGCAGCGGCCCTTTTTATTTGTCCCGATCGGAGAAGTAGCGCTGGCCGCGGGCTTTCATGGCTCCGGTGTTTAGACGCTCCGAAGTCTCTTCCGCGGCGTCGGGCGTGAGGCGCACGTCGACGGCATCAGGTCCCTTGACGGAGACGACGCCGTCTTCCGCGTCGATCTCGCTGGCCTCGTCGTAAATCGTTCTGTCGGGCATGGTTCTCGGCTTCGGCTGTTGAAGGGCGCACTCTTAACGGCCGAATGGGCATACCCGTTTCTGTTGTTGCGCCCGCGAAGCGGTTGGGTGTTTCGGCCAAGCTTCAAGCCTGCGGCCCCGCCGGAAACCGACGAGGCCGCAAGCTCTTAGGCGCCGATCAGTACGGGGGTGCCGAGGTCCGTCACCTGATATAGCTTGGCGGCGAACTTTGCGGGTAGCCGAATGCAGCCGTGGCTGGCCGGGTGGCCCGGGTTATGGCCGGCGTGAAGGGCAATGCCGTACGAGTCGATGAACTGCGCGAAGGGCATCGGTGCATCGTCATATTTCTTCGACCGATGCATCGTCTTCTTATTGAGAACGGTGAAGATGCCGGTCGGAGTGTCGCGCCCAGGCTCGCCGCTCGAAATGGTCGCAACAGCCATCAGCGTGTTGCCGCGGTAGAGATACGCAAGCTGGTCGGACAGTCCGATCACGACCCGCTCGGCTCCGGCGCTCGCCGGGACGTCCCGCCAAAGATATTTGCCCGGCGCGAGATCGGTCTCGCCGAACGCATCATACATGTCCTGACGAGCGATCGATGCGGCGCTGGTGGCCGTCATCTGCGCTTCGACCGTTTCAACCGATGCACTCGCGGGGGGCATGCTAAAAACGCAGACGGCCGCAGCCGCAAGCGCATACGCTAGCTTACTCATTTTCCTGCTCTTTTTATCTTGACTTTTGCTCCGTTAATGCACCGCTCCCGAGTCGAGTTCCCTGTTGTTCTTCTTCGGGTCAGGGATAAGTCGCCGATTCGATCGCTCTGAAGTGACCGGCCCGTACCGTTTCAGCACCGTATCGGCGCTGAGCAACCTTTCGTCGTTAACCGCCCGAAGAGGTCTCGCCCGTTGCGTTTCGATCAGCAACAGGGGCAGACATGCGCCGAAAAACTCAGGAGGGTGTTAGTTAATGCGTAAAGTTTTCATGGCGGCCGCGGCTGCGTCGATGGTCGTTCCCGTCATGCCTACGCCAGCAATGGCTCGCTCCGGCTATAACGGAAAGATTTGGCAGGATTCCAACGGGCGCTACCGCTGCAAGCGCTCGAACGGCACGACCGGCCTGATCGTCGGTGCCGCGGGCGGCGCACTTCTCGGACGTGCGATCGACACCAAGGGTGAGCGCGCGACGGGCACCATCCTGGGCGCCGCTGCCGGTGCTCTTCTCGGACGCAGCGTCGATCGCAGCCGGGTCCGCTGCCGCTAAACCGTTCGGCCGGCGTCCGCCTCGCCCCGGAGCGTCCCCTGCGGACGTCGGCCAACCACTTCGCTGTATTGACACAGTAATACACCAGGCATAGTCTGTCCGGACAGGGAGGACAGCTATGTACAGCCAAAACGAGATCGACGAGGCGGTCGCGGCCGGCGCGATCAGCCCCGATTCAGCGACGGCGTTGCGCGCATTCGTCGAAGGGCAGCGCGCTTTGCCCACGCCGGACGAGGAGCAGTTCAGGCTCATCACCGGCTTCAATGACATCTTCGTGGCGATCGCCGCGGCGATCCTTCTGTTCGCGGTCGGCTTCATCGGACAGTGGATCGGCCAGCGCACCGGCACGGCCATCGACGGCGACGGCCCCTCCTATCTCGGGCCGCTGCTGGTCGCGGCGACCAGCTGGGGCCTCGCGCTCTTCTTCACCGCCAAGCGCCGTATGGCCCTGCCCTCCATCCTGCTGCTCCTGGCTTTCGTGATCAGCGTCTTCGCGACGGCCGGGATGGCGCTTGTGCTCGCCGTCGGGCCCGACAATCTCGACAACAGCCCGCAGCTTGCCGGAATGCTCGCCGCGGCGGCGGCCGCAGTCGCCGCCGGTGCCGCCTGGCTGCATTGGAAGCGCTTCCGTGTCCCGATCACCGTTGCGGCTGGCGCGGCGTCCGTCGCCGGCATCGCCGTCGCGCTTCTGGTGGCCGCGCTGAACCCCGGACCGGAGACGGAAACGCCCAAGAATATCATCCTCGGCTTCGTCCTCCTGCTCGGTGTCGGCACGTTCCTGTTCGCCATGTGGTGGGACAGCTCCGACCGCGCGCGGATCACTCGTCGCTCGGACGTCGCCTTCTGGCTTCACCTGTTGGCGGCGCCGATGATCGTGCACCCGGTCTTCACTTTGCTGGGACTGAACGACGGCACGGCGACGGTCGGCGAAGGGCTCGTCGTCATCCTGCTGTACGTGGTGATCGGCCTCACCGCGCTGGCGATCGACCGTCGTGCCCTGCTCGTTTCCGCGCTGGCCTACGTGCTTTACGCCCTCAACAAGCTGTTCGAGCAGTTCGGCGCGGTCGAGCTCAACGTTGCGCTGACTGCGCTGGTGATCGGGTCGTCCCTGCTGATGCTTTCGGCCTTCTGGCACCAGGCCCGCTCCGTGGTGGTCCGGCCCCTGCCCGAAACCCTGCGCGAGCGCCTGCCGCGAATTGACCGGGCGGCAGCTACTCCTCAACCAGCCGCATAAGCCGGCGCTCGATCGGGGCCAGGATGCCGTGCAGCTCCTGGCCCCTCTTGAGCACCAGGCCATGCTCGCCGACCAATGCGAACGCCCCCTGCTTCAACCGAAGCGCGGGACGTTTCTCTATGCGGACTTCCGGCCGCTCGGACGTGCGCCGGAACGCGGCGAAAACCGCCACGTCGGGGCCGATGTGGATGGCATAGTCACGCCAGTGGCCCGCCGCGACCATCCGACCGTACAGGTCGAGGATCCGCTTGATCTCGAGACGGTCGAAAGTGGCAATTGGCCGCCGGTCCCGAGGATTCGGGAACGGCGAAATGACGCTCAAGCGCTCTTCACCTTCGGAGCGGGCTGCCGGGCTGCCTTCAACGCGGCCACTTCATTGCGCAGCTCGGCAAGCTCCTGCTCAAGCTCGATCAGCCGGAGCCGCGAAGGATCGCAATCCTCGCCGCAGGGGGTGCCGTAAGCCACGAAGCCGGGGCTGTAATGTACCGTATCAATTGGAACAGGCCGCGCCGGGATGCCGACGACCGTCGCTCCCTCCGGCACGTCCTTGGTGACGACGGAATTCGCGCCGACCTTTGCACCTGCACCGACCTCGATCGGTCCAAGCACCTGGGCGCCGGACCCAATGACCACGCCGTCGCGAATAGTGGGATGGCGCTTGCCGCCAACGCCGGTTGACGGATTGGTGCCGCCCAGCGTTACGCTCTGATAGATGGTCACGTCATCGCCGATCTCGGCCGTCTCCCCGATCACTGTGAAGCCGTGATCGATGAAGAAGTTGCGGCCGATCTTCGCGCCCGGGTGGATGTCGATCGCCGTCAGGAACCGCGCGACATGGTTCACGAGGCGCGCGGGGAAGTAGAGCTGGCCCTCCCAGAGCCAGTGGCCGATGCGGTGGAAACCGAGCGCGATGACCCCGGGATAGAGCAGGACCTCCCACCGGGACCGGGCCGCTGGGTCGCGGGCCTTTACGGAGTCCAGATAGGCCGTGAGCCCTGAACTCGACTGCTTCGTCTCTTCCACCACGTTCGACAATTTAAGGTCGCCTCGCGTCAAATAAAAGCCGGATCGAGTTGCCGCACCGCAACAGCCGCTTGCAGTCGTTGAAACTGTTGGGCAAACGCGCCGCTACTGCTGAGGAGGAGGACGACATCCTCGAGACTATTTTCGCTGATCCTTCAGCGCTCCTCATCTTCGCCCTGATCGGTTTTGCCGCCCAGCTCGTGGATGGTGCGCTGGGCATGGCGTTCGGGCAGCTCTCGAGCACCATATTGATCAGCATCGGCGTTCCGCCGGCTGCCGCGTCAGCGGGCGTGCACACGGCGGAAACCTTCACGACCGCAGTTTCGGGGATCAGCCATGTTGCGCACCGGAACGTGGATTGGCGGCTGTTCTTCCGCATCGTCATTCCCGGGGTGATCGGCGGCGTCCTCGGCGCGTACGTCCTGACGCAGATCAACGCCGACACGGCGAGACCTTTCGTGCTCGCTTATCTGACCGCTCTCGGCCTCTATCTTTTCTATCGCGGCCTGATGCACAAGCATACGGAACGGCGCCCCAAAATCGTGTCCCCGCTCGGCCTCGTGGGTGGTTTCCTCGACGCGGCTGGAGGCGGCGGCTGGGGCGCGATCGTGACCTCGAACCTACTCGTCCAGGGCAGCAATCCGCGCAAGACGATCGGAACGGTGAATACGGCGGAGTTCTTCCTCACCGTCACGATCTCGGCGACCTTCATCGCCGCTTTGGGCTGGGAAGCTTTCACCATCGCCACGACCGGCCTGCTCATCGGCGGAGTGCTGGCCGCGCCGTTCGGCGCGATAATCGCCAAGCGCGTCAATCCGGACACGCTGCTGACGTTCGTCGGAGCGCTCGTCACGGCGACGAGCGCCTTCGCGCTGTATCGCGCGCTCACCTAGCCGCGCTTCATTCGAGCCAGGTACTTGGCTCCACCGAGTCTCCCGTATATCCAGTCAAAGAGAGATTTTGCCCCGGAGGGTAAGACGAAAGCCGAGTTCGCCTATTCCGCCGCTTACGCGGCTTGTGCGCTGATCGCGCTCAGGGCCTCCAGGGGCCGCGCAAACCCTGCTGCGGACGAGACCGCGCCCTTCTGGCTTCGGATTGCAATCATTTGCGCCGTTTTCGCGCTGCTTCGATTGATCGACGCGCAGATGGCGGTCAACGACGCTTTCACCGACTTCTCACGTTCGGCCGGGCTGACCGACTGGGAGCGCCCAGGGCCTTACATCATGATCGGCGCGATCCTGGCGCTCGGTGCCGCAGGCGCTGGACTATTCGTCTTCCGACTTCGCAGCCTTCACCGATCGGTGCTCTGGGCAGCGATCGCCATCGTGTTGCTAGTGCTTATTGCCTTGGCACACAGCCTGTCGCTCTACGTGCCGAACCTGATCCTGCAGTCAGGGGCCGGACCGCTGACCGTGAGCCGGTTCCTGGAGGCGCTGCTCCTCTTCATCATCGCTTTGTCGGCCTTCTGGTTCGTCAAAGATATGCAGGGCCGCGGAGGCCCTGCGAGAGAGACATAGCGGAACTCTAAAGCGTCGCGTGAACCGTCGCGACGGCCTTCAGAACCGCCGCGATGCGCACGGCAGACTGGATCGTCTCCGGTTTCACCCCATGCTGCAGAAGCACGCGCTCATGGCTTTCCATGCACATGCCGCAGCCGTTCATCGCTGATACGGCGATGCTGAACAGCTCGAAGTCCTCCTTGGCGATACCGTGGCTGCCGATCAGGTTCATGCGCAGCTTGGCCGGCATCGTCCCATATTCCGGGTTCGCGACGAGGTGGACGAAGCGATAATAGACGTTGTTCATCGCCATCAGCGCAGCGGCGCCGCGCGCGGCATTGGCGAACTGCTCCGAGAGCTTGCCGGACACCTCCGCCTCGACCGCATCGACTAGCGGCTTGTGACCCGATCCGTGCGCGCAGGCGAGCAGGAGGCCGTTCTTGCGCTCTTCGCCGAGCGTCTGGTCGTTGAGAATTGATGAGGCGTTGAGCCTGAGGTCCTTGGCATAGTCGGGCAACGCCTCGACGAACGTCTTGAGCGACATGGATTGATCTCCTGGAGATGAAGAAAGGGGCGCGGAAACGGCGAGTCCCCGCGCCCCCCAGAGGTTCTACGTACGGCGGAAAGGGGGCTTAAGCCGCCGGGCGCAGCACCTCTTCACCCTGCGTCCAGTTGCACGGGCACAGCTCGTCCGTCTGGAGCGCATCGAGGATCCGGAGCGTCTCCTGCGGGTTGCGCCCCACGTTCAGGCCATTGACCGTGACATGCTGGATGATGTTGTCCGGATCGACGATGAAGGTCGCGCGGAAGGCGACGCCCTCCTCCTTCGAGAGGATTCCGAGAGCCTCCGCGAGCTCCTTCTTGTTGTCGGCGATCCACGGGAAGTCCGCAGCGGCCAGACGCTCGTCCGACTTGCGCCACGCGAAGTGGACGAAGTCGGTATCGGTCGACGCGCCGATCAGCTCAGCGTCGCGGTCCGCGAATTCGCTCTTCAGCTCGCCGTAACCCTGGATCTCGGTCGGGCAGACGAAGGTGAAGTCCTTCGGCCAGTAGAAGATGATCTTCCACCTGCCGTTGCTCTGGCCGAGGTCGATGGTCTCGCCGGCGGGCAGAGCGGACGTGCCCTGCTGAACGGGCACCTTGATCGCCGGAAGCTTGTCACCAACGGTCAGCATTCAATTCTCCCTTAAGCTTGTTGCATTGCAGTGAGTTCGTGTTGCGGTGCAGCATCTAGGAAGCTGGCTTCAATCGTTCAAGTCGATTATATCGATTGAGTTGATTGGATCAGTCGATGATTGCGCATCTGCCCACCGTCAAGCAGCTTCAATATCTGGTCGCCCTTCGCCAGCATGGACATTTCGGCCGCGCGGCGGAGGCCAGTTTCGTCACTCAGTCCACCCTTTCGGCGGGTTTGCGGGAGCTCGAGAACCTGCTGGGCGTGGTGCTCGTCGAACGAACCCGCCGAGTGGTCCGTTTCACGCCCCTCGGATCGAAGATCGCGGAAAAGGCGCTGCGCGTCCTTCGCGAAAGCGAGGAGCTGACGGACATGGCGCGCGCCGAGGGCAAGCCGCTGCATGGCGAGCTGAGGCTGGGCGTCATCCCGACCATCGCCCCGTTCCTACTGCCCGCCATGCTCCCGCGGCTTCGCGGGGAATGGCCGAACCTCAAGCTTTTCCTTCGCGAGGAGACGAGCCAGGCCGCCTGCGACGCGCTCCACCGGGGTCAGCTCGACTGCGTGCTGCTCGCCATGCCCTACAGCTGCGGCGATGTGGACAAGGCGCCCTTGTTCGACGACCGCCTGTTCGTCGCCTTTCCGCGCGGCGAGGCGCCGCCCGAAGCGATCGTCGAGCCCGGAGCAATCGATGAGCACCGCCTCCTGATGCTCGAGGACGGACATTGCCTGAAGGATCATGCCCTCGCCGCCTGCAATCGCCCGGAAATGCGCGCGGAAGCGACGATGATGGGCACATCGTTGCACACGCTCGTGCAGATGGTCGACAATGGTCTCGGAGTGACGTTCGTGCCGGGCATGGCGATCGAGGCGGGTATCCTCGAAAACACCGGCGTCGACGCCCGGCCGCTCAAGTCGGACCACGGCTTCCGCAGCGTCGCCTT
>Ga0307414_10001453_pt1 | contig 12302 bp, 11 predicted proteins | sample DK1Ometagenome_FD_203804 | JGI IMG/M metagenome (GOLD analysis project Ga0307414, IMG submission 203804) | Maize rhizosphere microbial communities from greenhouse at UC Davis, California, United States - DK15-O-3 | ecosystem: Host-associated > Plants > Roots > Rhizosphere > Soil | place: USA...
CCTGCTGCAAGGCGCGAAGGTCGGCAGAGGTAGCGCGCGAGCAAGCCAGTCGGATCGCCTGCCGCTCTATGGCGATGCGCGCTTCCATGACGTCCTCGACCACTTCCGACTGCTGCGCCAGCATCATCGTGAACAAATCGCCTAGTTCAGCAAAGCCGGGACGACGCACCACGCTGCCTGAACCGTGGCGGATTTCGATCACGCCAATGGCGGCGAGGCCGCGCAGCACTTCGCGGATGACGGGCCGGCTGACACCGAGCCTTGTAGCCAGCTCACGCTCGGGCAGCAGACGATCCCCCGCCTTTAGCTGACCGGAAAGCAGTTGTTCGCGCACGAAGGCAAAGACCTTTTCATAGCCCCTTGCTTCGGGTTCGTCCGGCCGCGTTAGCCCTGCATTCATGTCGTGTCCCAAGATTACTGTTCCCGAATGGCCGCCCATCCGATCCCTGTCAAGCTGCGCCGCAATCGGCAAGGTCTTCCCTTGTCAGATTGGTAATACCACGGTATGAGCTCTTTAACAAAGAGGAGAAGCCGCATGAGCGAGACCCTTTCGGCAGCAGACCTGAAAATTCCCCATCGCAAGGCAATCGGCCTGGCATGCGACCATGCGGGTTTTCCGATGAAGGGGTTCATTCGAGATCTCCTGGCGCGGTATTGCGATGAGGTCATCGCCTTTGGCGCGACCTCAGAGGAGCCGGTTGATTTTCCGGACGTAACTCGCGCTGCCATCGACCTCATCCTCACTGGCAAGGTCGAGCGCGTGGTGCTGGTTTGTGGCACCGGGGCAGGGGCTTGTATCGCTGCAAACAAGATCGCCGGCATCCGTGCTGCCGTTGCCCACGACACCTATGTCGCCCGTCAATGCGTCGAGCACGACGACGTCAATGTGCTGTGCATCGGCGCCTGGATCGTGGGGCCGCAGATCGCTGCCGATGTGGCGCGCGCCTTTCTGGCCGCCGAATTCAGCACCGAGCCGCAATTTCGCCGCCGTGTCGAAAAGCTGACCCAAATGGACCGGGCACGCGGCGCCTGAACGAATTCAACCAAGGGAGGGTGTCATGGACGCCAACAAGCGTAGGGAAATTCTGGAAACCGTAGCCAAGCTGAGGGTCACCGACATCCGGGATGGCATGGATTGGGTAGGTCTGCACCATGTAGGCACTGTCGATCCGGAAATTCGGCCGCTCTACCGCACAAAGGCTGCCGGCTTTGCCCAGACCTACAAGCATATCCCCACCCAGATTCGGGTGCCCGAGCTTTCTCCCGCAGACTACACCAAGTGGGCCTACGAATACTGGTATAGCCAGCTCTGGAACATGGGCGATTTCCGCGAGCAGGTGGGCGAGGGCGATTTCCTGGTGATCGACACTCTAGGGCAAAAGACCCCAGCTATCGGCTCGATGGATTCCATGGTCTGGGCCGCGCGCGGCGTCAAAGGCGTGCTGACCAATGGCGGTGCCCGCGACACGGATGAGCAACTCTACCAAAAGGCCATGCCGTGCTGGCACCGTTGGGTCGTCCAGCCCATGTACCAAGGCCGCGTTGAATTCGGCGAGCCCAACTCCACGGTCGAGATTGGCGGCGCAACAGTACGCCCGGGCGATCTGGTCGTGGCGGATGGCGACGGCGCAATCGTCGTGCCGCAGGACGTCATCGATGACGTGCTATATTACGCCAAGCAAGAGTCCGAGAACGACCGCTATGATCGGGGCATGCTCTTCGAGGCGCTCGGCATCGCGCCTGACGAGTCGACCCAGTCCATGTTCCCTGACATGCCGCCGCATCCCTACAAGAAGAACCGGGAAGATTTCATGAAACGGCTCGGCCGCAAATAGGCCAGACCGATCGTGTCAAGAGGCGCCCCTACGAGCGCCTTTTTTCGGCGGTGAAGCAAAAAAGAGGGCGCCGAGCCCGCAAGGTTCGGCGCTCTTTCCCTGGGAGGACAGGGAACTAGACCAATTCGAGCAACATGCCCCAGTCGGCTGTATCAGGGCGCGACGGCAGGACCAGAACCGAACTGAGCGGTACAGTGATGACCTCGCCCGGCTCGCCCCATTCGCCGCTTCGGGGATCAAAGAAGCGCGGCCGATATTGGTCGCCCGCAGCAACGCCGCGCAGCTTGGCTTCCATCGGCGCGTCGGCCTCGAAATACAGCATGAACCAGGAGCGGTCCGCCGTCCGGGCGCAATAGCTCCAGCCCTTGTACGAAAACCCAGGTCCTGTCTTGTTGGGCACGACGAGTTCGGCATCAGGCTCGAGCTCCAAATAGCGTTGCCCCTGAATCGTCGCGAAGGTCTTGATGTGCTGGATTTCTGCAGCCGACTGCCAGCCAAAACTGTCCCACATCTTGTAGAGCGCCTCCGGCTCCGTGTCGGACTGCCAGATCCCTTCAGCGCCGTAGATGAAGCCGGCCAGCCCGCCCGAGAGGAAACTGCCGTAGAGTCCGGAACGCACATAGATGCGATCATCCTCGCTGTCGGGCGGCACTCGCAACGGATAGGGCTGCCCGAGTTGGTGCAGGCCGGCATAATATGGCTCGCCATTGATGGCAGGCTTGCGCTCGGCGTGGAAAATCTCGGTCAGGTACCAATATGTATAGTGCTCGCGCACATTGCCTGACTGGTGCAGATCGATCCAGCTCTCTGGCCCGAAATTGACGAGAGTCGACGGGTTCGGATTTGCGGTGAGCAGGCTGCCAAAGGGCGGCTTGCCATAGCGTTCGATGGCCAGGTTGATAGGCACATTGTAATCTTCGGCCGGAATGGTCTGCTCGAAGTAGTCGTAGTGGATTGGGCTCAGCAGGGCGATGTGCGCGCCATAGCGGGCGATCAGGTACTGCACGTAGCGCGAATACGATTCCGGCCAGTCGTGGAATTTCTGCCAGCACTGGCCGGCATCGCGACGGGAAAACTCGATGAACGGCACGATGCCCTGAGCATTTAGATAATCGATCTTTCGGTCAAGCGACTTGAAGTAGTCCGGATTGATTCGGTCCATGTCGGGAAAGACCTGCTCAAACCCAGGCACCTTGCCGGGAAAGGCGAAGGGGCGGCCGCCTTCATTGTGCATGTCCTTGGCCGATTGTGTGCCGGGCTGCTTCCAGGCAGCGCGCACCCAGGTGCCATCATCCATCTGCAAACTGTTGGGCGCGCCGTCGTTGGCCCAGGCAGGCTGCGCTGCGATCAAGCCGACGCAGTTGAATCCCTGCGCCTTGCGCACCGCCACATAATCGTTGAGGGTCGCATCGGGACCGAGTGGTCCGGCACGTCCTTCACCTTCCGCAAGTGGAAAACGGAAACTGGGGAGGGACCACCAAGTATCGCCCAGAAGAAAATATGGTGTGCCGTCGGCATATTGAAGGCCGCGTCCGTCCGGCGTAATTTCAACCATGCCGCGTCGGTTGGGATTTCCCTCGAGCGCCTGCTGGCTCCAGGCGTCTGCAACGAAGCTGCCCGACTGGCCTGACAAACCAATATCTGCTGGAGCACTGCCGCTGGTCCAGCGCCATTCCCCCGGTGCGGTGGCGAGAACGCGCACTATCCACTCGCTTCCGCCATTCCAGAAACCATAAACACGGCGAGAATATCCCGGACCTTCAAGATCCACCCATATCAGAGCGTCAGCGTAGGCATTCTCGAAGCTTTTGCTCGCGGTGAAGGCGAGGTCGAGCTTGCTCCACACCTTTACGGTGCCTTCTGCATTGGTCACGATGTCCTCCAATGGCCCTAGCGGCCGAGCCATTCCGGCTTGGTCTTGTTAACGAACGCCTCGACGCCCCTGCGGAAATCTTCGCTGCCATAGGTCAGCGAAATGAGATCGTCCGCCGGGTCGATGTCTCGGGCGAGAAGACGGCCGAAAGCGGCTTTGCTGACGCGGAGGGTGATGGGCGCGTTCTCAAGTAGCCGCGTTACGACTTCCTCGGCAGTTGCGTCGAGTGACTCTGGTTCGGCTAACCTTGCCAGGAACCCGGAGGCATGAGCCTCCTCGGCGTCTATGAATTCGGCCAGCAGGAGCATCCGCTTGGCCCGCGCCTCGCCAAACCCACCGAGTACACGCGCATAGGTCTGCATGGAGACGCAATTGCCAATGGTGCGCGCAATCGGGCTGCCGAACTTGGCCCGGCGACTTGCTACGCGGATATCGCAGCACGCCGCGATGTTGAGCCCGCCGCCTGCTGCCCATCCGTCGATGATAGCGACCGTGGGCACCGGCACAGCCAGAAGCCGCTCGAAATAGCGGTTCATCTTTGCCTCATAGGCAATCCCGTCCTGCCCGCCGGTGAACTCACGAAACTGGGAGATGTCGGATCCGGCAACGAATGCTTTGCCACCTGCACCGCGCAAAGTCACCACGCGCAAGCCCGCATCGGCACTAACTTCGGTGAGAACCGCGTCCAGTTTCTCCCACATCGACCAGGTAAAGGCGTTGTGAGCTGCTGGTCGATCGAAAACGATGCGGGCGACAGGACCTTCGCGCGTTAGCCGCACCTGTCCCTGGTCATTGTCCTGGCTCATGCGGAGATTGTCCCCGACTTGGGGTCGAGCAACCCGAGTTCGGCAAGAATCTCGTCATTGTGCTGACCTAACAGCGGGGGAGGACGCCTGACGCTGGCTGGCGTTTCGGAAAGCTTGGCCGGAAAGCCCAGCGCCTTAAACTTCCCTTCAACTGGATGATCGATCTCGATGACAGCCTGGCGATGGCGCACATGCTCGTTGTCGAGAGCGACACTGTAGTCGTTGATCGGCCCTGCAGGCACGCCTGCGGCCAGGAACATCTCTACCCATTCTTCGGCCGGTCGGGTGCGGAAGATGGGTCGCAATTCGTCGGCCAATTCGCTGCGCAACTTCACCCGGTCGATGGCCCCGGCATAGCGAGAATCATCCTTGAGTTCGGGACGCCCGATCACGTCGCAAAAGATCAGCCAGAGTTTCTGGTTGGCAGCGCCGACAACGAAATTGCCATCCGAAGCTGCAAAAGCCTGATAGGGCGCGCTCATCCGGTTGGCGGTTCCGAGAGGGCCGGGCGATATACCGGTGGCCCAATATTCGGTGCTTTCCCAGACCGAAAGCGAAAGCGCCGCATCCAGCAGTGAGCTATCCACATATTGTCCGCGACCAGTGCGCTCCCGCCCGATCACGGCAGACAAAATGCCGTAGCAGGCAAACATGCCAGCACCCAGATCGCCGACCGGAATACCAGATTTAACCGGCTCAGCTCCGGGAATGCCCGTGGCACTGATGATACCGCCCATCGCCTGCGCGATCAGGTCGAAGCCAGGCCGCTGCGACCAGGGGCCGGTCTGTCCGAATCCGGATATACTGGCATAGATCAGTCGTGGATTGATGCGGGAGAGGGTCTCGTAGTCGGCACCGAGTTTCTTGGTCACGCCCGGACGACTGTTCTCCACCAGAATGTCTGCGGTTTCCGCCAGCCGGTGCAGCACACGCTGTCCTGCTTCGGTCTTGAGGTCGAGCGTAATACTGCGCTTGTTACGATTGAGGGCAAGGAAGCCAGGGCTGTCTTCTCCCTTCATGCGGAATCCCATGGACTTTCGTGTCTGGTCGCCCACACCGGGTGGTTCGACCTTGATAACGTCGGCGCCCATGTCCCCTAGCAACATGCAGCAAAACGGTCCCGCCATAACCTGACTCAGATCCAGCACGCGCAGGCCGGAAAGAGGCGGCAGGCGTGCCGTATCATCGGTTGAATTGCCCGGACCGGCGCCTTGCGACATGAGTTCCTCCCTTGGATCGGCGTGGCACAAGCAATCAATGGCTTTGACCACATCTCTTAATCTTGCATACAAGACTTTGATTCGAGGGAAATCAAGAGGCCATCTGTGCGATCTTGATTTTTGTATCGGAGATGCATACGAGAAATGATGGATAAGGATGCCGATATCGCTGATTTCAGTGACCAAGGGGCAGTGCCGGCTAGTCGCCGGAAGGGCCAACTGCATACAGAAGCGGCGGGCCGGCTGCGTAATATGATCCTCTCGGGGGAACTGCCGCCCGGCGCTCGCCTGCGCGAACTGCATCTTTGCGAGCAACTTGGCGTCTCCCGCACCCCGATACGCGAAGCACTGAGGACACTGGCTGCCGAAGGGTTGGTAGACCTTCTACCCAATCGGAGCGTAGTGGTGTCGCAGTTGCACGCTCCCGATATTGAGCATCTTTTTGTCGTGTTTGGGGCGATTGAGGCGCTGGCTGCCGAGCTGGCCTGCCAGCGCATCACGGAAGGAGAAATCGCTGAAATTGGACGGCTTTTAGCCGAGATGGTCGATTGCCATGCGCATAAGGAGCGCGCACCCTACATGCGGATCAACCAGCAAATCCACCAGCGGACAGTGGAGATCGCAGCCAATCCGGTGTTGCATTCGGTCTGGCAATCTCTGGTGCCCCGCGTGGAGCGGGCCAGAGCACTTCCCAATCTCGACACCGATCGCTGGACCGGCGCCTTGTTCGAGCATACCAAGATGTTCACCGTGCTGGCGGCTCGCGATGGAAAGCAGCTTGCGCAACTAACGCGCGAGCATTTCTTGAACAGCTTGCCCTTCCTGCAAAAAACGCCGGAGTAGCTGCTCTCGCAGTTCTTAGCGGCGGCGTGCTTTGTAACGTGCATGTCTTCGCGCAAGCGAAAATATGAGAACACACGTTGACTTGATCAACTCTTGCATACAAGAATGGCGCGTGGATAGGGGAGGAGCCCTGTCAATAACCCCATTTTTGTGGCGCATGCGCGCGCCCGCCAGCAAGGATTTGCCATGTCGAGCTATGAGCCCAAGGATTCCCAAGGCAATGCAGTGGATCCCTATCACATCCGCAAATATTTCGAACCGCTGCGCGTGGTCGATGTCGTCGACGCTATGGATGGTTTGGGTTATTTCAACATCGGCCTCGTGTCGCAGGAAATTCGGCCGCTCTGGCTGGGAATGAAGTTCTGGGGTCCTGCCGTGACCCAGCGGTGCGTGCCGGCGAACAAGCCGATGTGGCCGCTGCAGACAACGGAAGAGATCGTCGGCGCGCATGGACTCTGGTTCAAGCGCCATGGTCACAATGGCCGCGGCCTGAACGATCTGGTCAAGCCCGGCAGTGTGGTTGTCACCGATGTCGGAAGTTCCGGTGAAGTAGGCTTCTTCGGGTCCGAGAACGTGCTGGCTCTGCAGGCACATGGAGCCGTTGGCATCGTCACCAACGGCCACTGCCGCGATACCGGCGAAGTGACGATGCAGAAGACGCCGATGGTTTGCCGCGAGCGCGGGCGGACCATCATTCCGGGCCGTATCGAGGTGGTCGAACTCAATACAGTGATTGGCATCGGCGGCGCGCAGGTCCGACCCGGCGACATCGTCGGGTGTGACGATGACGGGCTGATCGTCGTTCCAATCGAGATCGCCAAGCAGGTGGCCCTGCATGCCAAAGCCGTTCTGCTCGCTGATATGAATGCGCGCCGCAAACGCTACGATGCCCTCAATCGTGCCCATGACGAAAGCGTCGACACCGACGCGATCGACCGCTTTTACGCCGAACTCGGCGCTTGAGACTGAAAGCCGAGGGGCTGGCAACCTGGCCCCTCGAGTTTGGGAGAGGACGCGATGCGGATCATCGACGCGCACCAGCATTTCTGGGATCTGGACGCCAACTATCTTCCATGGCTGACCGACAGACCGGTCAGCTTCCGCTACGGAAATTACGACGCGCTAAAGCGCAACTACTTGCCGGCCGACTATCGTATTGACGCCGGCGACTATGAGCTTGTCGGCAGCGTGTTCATCGAAACGGAATGGAACCCGGCCGATCCTTTGGGGGAGGTGGCCTGGGTTTCGAAGCTTCGCGCGCGCGAGAACTTACCCAGCGTCATGGTGGCTCAGGCATGGCTCGACCGCGACGATGCGGAACAGGTACTTGCAACGCACGGGCGAACCCCTTTAGTCCGCGGCATCAGGCATAAGCCGAAGGCGGTCGGGCAACCGGCTGACGTGGTCGTCGGCGCTCCCGGTTCGATGGGTGACCCTGCATTCCGCCGCGGCTTTGCGCTGTTGGCTCCCAACCGGCTGAGTTTCGATCTTCAGACGCCGTGGTGGCACCTTGCCGAAGCCGCGGAGCTGGCCGAGGACTTCCCGCAAACCCAGATCATCATCAACCATACCGGGTTGCCCTCCGACCGCAGCGATGTCGGAGTGCAGGGTTGGCGGACGGCCATGCGGCGTGCCGCGGAGTGTTCCAATATCACGGTCAAGATTTCCGGGTTGGGGCAAAGAGGTCGACCCTGGACCGTCGAGGCGAACCGCCAGATCATTCGCGACACAATCGAGATTTTCGGCACCGACCGGTGCATGTTCGCCTCCAACTTCCCTGTCGACAGCCTCGTCGCCAGCTTTGCGACGATCTTCGACGGGTTTCGCCGAAGTGTCGAAGATCTGCCAACGGCAGAACAGGAAGCGCTGTTTTGCAGCAACGCTGCCCGCCTCTATCGCATCGACTTATCCGAGAGGATTTGAGCCATGTCGGAAACCACGTCCAAGAAACCGCGCTTGGGAATGGTTGGGCTCGGCATTATGGGTGCGCCTATTGCACAACGCATGCGTGAGCAGGGGTATGACCTCACTGTCTGGAATCTTGAACCGGAATACTTCGACAGGGTGAAGGACAGCGGTGCCGAATGGGCGAACTCGCCGGCCGAGGTCTGGAAGGCGTCCGACATTGTCCTGGTTTGTGTGCTGGGTGACGATGCGATCGAGAGCGTCTGCTTCGGACAATCTGGCTTCACAGCCGCCGGTAGAGGCGCCGATATTCTCGTCGACCTCTCGACCACCTCTCCCGAAGCGACCTTGAAGCTGGCGTCGCGCCTGGAGAAGGAAACGGGTGCCCAATGGTTGGATGCACCGATGTCCGGAGGCCCTGGGCCCGCCAGGGACGGAGAACTGACGGTGATGGCGGGCGGGAGTGAAGCCGCTTTCCGAAAAGCGGAGACCCTTCTGCGCAAGATAGGGCAGAACGTCACGCGCATGGGCGACCTCGGCTCCGGCCAGAAAACCAAGATCCTCAATCAGGCCATTGTCGGCGCAAACTACATCCTGATGGCCGAAATACTGGCCACCTGTCGTGCTGCAGGCATCGATGCTGACTTGCTACCGGTTTGTCTCAAGGGAGGCCTGGCTGATAGCGCCATCCTGCAGCGCATCTATACGCAGATGAGCGCCGAGGATTTCGATCCGCCACGCAGCTATGCGCGACAGGTCAACAAAGACCTGAAATCTGTCACGCACTTCGTGGATGATCTGGGATTGAACCTGCCGCTGATCGATGTCGCCGTCCGCCAATACCGCCTCTATGCGGAAGCTGGCAACGAGATGGAGGATGGTGCTTCGGTCTCGCGCCTTTATCAACGTTCCGACGTCGAGCAATGAGGTCGTTGCCATGCTGTTTATCGTAAGTGGTCGAGACAAGACCGGTGGCATTGCGGCTCGGCTTGATCTCCGGACCCAGCACCGCGCCTATTACGCGGCACTGGGTGACGATCTGGTTCTTGCCGGCCCGTACCTCGACGCTGCGGGGGAACCCATCGGCAGCATGATTGTGATGCGCGCTAGCGATCAACCGGCCGCAGAGCGTTTCGCCCGGGCAGACCCATACTGGACCAAGGGCGTGTTCGAGAGCTTGGACGTTTCCAGATGGGACTGGTTCATGAAGCGTCCTCCCGACCTCACGCCATGACACTGGGGTTGCATACAAAAAGCAGCTACGCGGCAACTGGATATAAAAACGTGAGCCAAGTTTAGGCGGAGGCGGTGCGGGGATTCAATCCGTGGTAGCGTACCTCAATGGCTAAATTGCCTCTTCTGCCTGCGTTTTGGCGTCATTTGGAAAGCTGAAATTAGCAACTTAAAACCGTTGACAGCTGGATATCTTGCATACAAGAATAGCGGTGCAGTGAGGGATGGCAGTGTCCTGAGGAGGGGTGCTCTGTCTCGGCAAAGTCGGCAGTACGGCTCGTGAGCGTCATCGCTCCGGGTGTGCCTGCGGGACAGGATGCAAAGGGAGGAAAGTATGCCAAAGAAGTTTTGGACTGGAACGCGCCGGCCGTTGATCGCAACCTCGCTGCTGGCTCTGACCTTGGCAGCCGTGCCGGTTGGCGTCAGCGCACAGGACAGCGATCTTACGGGCGAAATCCGCTTTAGCTGGTGGGGCGGTCAGGTTCGCAACGACAAGACCGACCAGATCATTCAGCTTTTTGAAGAGAAGAACCCCGGCGTCTCGGTAATTCGAGAAAACGCCGATTTCGCGCCCTATTGGGAGCGGCTGACCATCCAGTCCACGGGCAACAATCAGCCTTGCGCCATCACCATGCAGTCGCGCTGGATGGCTACCTATGCCCGTCCCGACATTCTCTTGCCGCTCGACGAGATGGTTGCCGACGGAACCCTGGATGTTTCCGGCATTCCCGAGGCTGTGCTCAATGCGGCCCGTGGTCCTGATGGCAATCTCTACATGATCCCCCATGGCGTGTTCTATTTCGCGCTGATGTATAATGAGCAGATGCTCGAAAACGCAATTGCTGCCGGTGTGGAGCCGATCGAGTGGCCTTATAGCTGGGCCGAATATGCTGACCATCTGAGGGCAATCCAGCCGACCTTGCCGGAAGGTGCAGTGGCCACGCACAATATGGGCCGCGAACCCGACGCTTTCGTGCCGTGGGTGCAGTCGCATGGCGAACAGGTTTTTGACGGCTCCAAGGTCGCCTTCTCTCGCGAAGTTGCTATCGAGTGGTTCCAGTATTGGGAAACGCTACGTAATGAAGGTGTGACCGAGTCTCCAGAAGGCATGATCAGCGAAAACAGCGCCCTGGTCGAGGAATCCAATCTGGCAAACGGACGCGGCTATGCCACCAATCGTCCGCCCAACCAACTCGGTTCTGTGCAAACCGTGACCGATACGGTCAATCCCGGCGCAACCATCAACACGCGTCCGTATCCGACGGGTGAAGATGGGACTGTCGGTATGGACCTGGGCTCGAACGGCATCGCAATCGGCGCGAACTGTGCAGCGGAAAACATCCCAGCCACTGCCGCCTGGATCAATTTCTGGACCCAGGACCCCGAAGCTGCCGGCATCTACGAGTCGGACAATGGCGTGGTCGCCATTCCGGAGTTGGCCAACGCCCAGGCACAGGACCCCGACACCCAGCCAACCCAGGTGCGTCACATCGAGCTCTATAACGAGGTTGTCGATACGGCCAAGCCCGTGTTCTGGCCGGCCGGCGGCTACCAGGCCATGACTGACGTGCTCAACCGCTCCTATGACGCGGTGGCCTTCGGCCAGTTGAGTGTGGAGCAGGGCGCTGATCAGCTGATTTCCGAACTGCAGCAGCAACTCGACCAAGCGGCTCGCTGATCCAGTAATCGCGGTGCGGGCTGCCAAGGCGGCCCGCACTCAAAGCGTCATATCAGCGTGGACCTCCTGTCGCGCTTTTTGGCAGCTTCGACTCCGACGCGAGGTGACTTCACGATGAGCACGACAGATGCCACGAACAGTCCGGTACTGCCTGCTGCCGAGGTAGGGCGCCCGGTACGCACGATCCCACAAAATCGAACAGGCTCTGCCTTCAAGAAGGCGGAAAATCGCGCAGCTTACCTGTTTCTCTTGCCTTGGCTCGCCGGCATCATCCTGATCACCGCGCTCCCCATGCTGGCTTCGCTCTATCTGAGCTTCACCGACTATGCCGTTATCGGGTTTCCGGCCTGGATCGGCCTCGACAATTACGTCCGCCTCTTCACCTCTGATCGGCGCTTCGTCACCTCGATATGGGTGACGCTGAAATATGTCGGCTTCTCGGTCCCGCTGGTTTTGCTGTTTTCGCTGGCTGTCGCGGCCGTCCTTAATCGGGGCCTGCGTGGCCTGGCAATATACCGTTCCCTCTTCTATGTGCCGTCCCTTATCGGGGCCAGCGTCGGCATCGGCCTGCTCTGGAAGGAAGTTTTCGGCGAACGCGGCATCGTCAACGATATTCTGGGCTGGTTCGGGATTGCCGGTCGCGGTTGGATCAACAATCCGACTTTTGCGCTGCCTTCGGTGATCGCTCTCAATGTGTGGACCTTCGGGGCTTCGATGGTGATCTTTCTTGCAGCGCTCCGCCAGATACCGGAATCCTATTATGAGGCTGCCTCCATCGACGGTGCCAATGCCTGGCAGCGCTTCCGTCGCATCACGCTGCCGCTGATCACGCCGGTTATTTTCTTCAACACCGTGCTGTTGCTGATCAATTCGTTTCAGTCTTTCACTCAGGCCTTCGTGGTTTCCAAC
>Ga0307414_10001455_pt1 | contig 12297 bp, 10 predicted proteins | sample DK1Ometagenome_FD_203804 | JGI IMG/M metagenome (GOLD analysis project Ga0307414, IMG submission 203804) | Maize rhizosphere microbial communities from greenhouse at UC Davis, California, United States - DK15-O-3 | ecosystem: Host-associated > Plants > Roots > Rhizosphere > Soil | place: USA...
TATACTGAAAATTTTCATTAAATGGTTTTTCACATGCGCTATTAAAAACAAGTACTACTCCTGATGAGTTTAAGGAATAAGCTTGTGTTTTTGTAATAGGATCCCTGCATCCTGAAATTCAAAAGAGCTAAGAAGATAGTCCTCCAGCTGGGAATAGGTAGCCGGAGAACTTTCTAATCTTTTGATAATTAAGGCATATCTTGTCAGATAAAAATCTTTTTTCATTCGTCTGTATTTTATGGCGACACTGCCGCGTTTCATGGTAAAATTTTATAAGACAAATATATAGGGTTAATGCGACAAAACATGTCGTGTTTTATTTTTTGTGGGAAACTGTTTCAAATTTATTAATTTTTAGATATTTAATTTTTTTTTCAGATTATAGGGAACTGGGCTAGGAAAAAGTTTTTACCAATGGTTAATATCTTATGTGAAATAAAGAACCGCAACGGGTGGTTGCGGTTGAATCATTTATTATTAACTTAATTAAAGTGTAAAGATGAATTGTATCCCAGTGTTTTAAAATTTTTATAGTATATCTCAATATAGAATAAATTTTTTGAAGCAAAAATGCAGGTAGGATATTTATTTTCAATCCAAATTAGTTTTTCATTATTATGAAGATTCTGTCCTTTATCAGTATAATTTATTTTTAGAGAGTCTAGTAATTTCATAGCGTCTTCTAGTGATGTAATTACTCGCCTCTTTCTTTTATTATCATTTGGTAGAAAATTTTCAACTAGATATAAACGTGAAATTAAAGAATCATTTCTATAATGATAATAAACGAATTCATTATTTAATTCTTTATCAAAATATTCTAAAACCTCGGGATTTCTTGTAATATGTGTGTTTAATCCTAATGGTTTATGTTGTTTGGATTTTATAATATAATCTGGCTTTACATTACTGAAAAAAATATTTTTCCCTCCCTTTTCAAAATTGTTATAGTAATAAAATTCTGTTTTATCATATTCATATAATTTCTCTTTTCTTATTTGTTCAATAGATTTTGCTGGAAGTTCTATCAAATCATAGGATTTGTTATTTATGTGGCAAGATTGCAGGCATACAATTAATAAAATTAAAAATACCAATCTATCCATTGTAAAATATTTTTTGGTTCTTCCTGTAATAGTACAAAATTTCTTCCATAAGAAAATCATCATTATCTATTTCAATTTCTGTTTTGCTTCTTGTTTTTGATAAGTATCTTTTTTGTAATATATAGGAAATAAGGGATGATAAACTAAGTGTAAACAAAATTTTTAAATACAGTATAGTTAGATATTGTGGAAGTACTGCTATGAAAAGAATAACATCAATAGATTTTGTATTTGGAGTCAATATAATAAAACCGCAAAGTGTTTTAACTTTGCGGCTAGATTTTATTGAGTAGCTCAAAATCATGAGACTTTACTCTGCGAAAAATGTTTCTTCAGAAACAAATAAACAGAAATACTGCTTATAAAAAGTGCAGGTAAAATTGCATATAATAAACTAATTTCTAAAGATTCTTCTTTTTGGTTTGATCTTAATATTATGTTGAAAGGAAATCCTCTACTATAATATATAAGGTATTTAATAAGAATATATGATAGAAAAACAGAAATAATATATGAATAAAATGTATTTAATTTTTGAAATGTTTCTATTATCAAGAAAATAATTACAGGTAAAAGAAAATACATTGGGAATCCATCAAACCAACCAAAAATACCATTTAAAGGGCTTAAAAGTATTTTACCTATAAATTCCCAATTTACAGGCCATTCCCTATACCATTGTTCAAGAGACTGTAAAATTAATCCAAAAACTAAATAATAAACGATAATATGAATTATCCAAATTTTTAACTTACACACTTTGTGGGGTATTGTCATCATTTTATTAGGTAAGGAATATGTATTTTTAAAGTTAGGGAATGAAGTATTCTACTTCTTCAGAAAAATCACTGTTTCCTAAAACTTTATCCTTTGAAGGATATGTTTTAAAACGTAATAACTTTTCTTTCCCTTTATCTCCGATAAGATAGAAAATTCCATGTTGGTCATCATCTTCTATTTGTAAGGAAAGAACAACTTTATTTAATTTTCTATTTTCAATAATTTTTGAGAAATTTTTAGGAACGTTACATGAGTATCATAATAAATATCACTATTTTTGGATTTCCAAACAGCAACAAGATCAACAGGAAGTTTTCTTTTTAGAAGACTGTCAATAGGTGTTCTATAATATAATGTCCCATCTAAGGAAGAATATTGAGGGTCTGTAACTTCATTTTTAGGATTAGGCTTATCAAAATCAAAAACAATATCATACTCTTTCTCATTATTTGCCCATGCCTCATAAGGTATGCCGTGATGTTGCCAGTATGTTTTATATTTATCCCAATATTCTGATTTTTTATTTCTAAAACCTTCTCCAATAGTATTATCTGTTTGACCTTTTAATTTTGCCTTTGACACTTCTATATTCACCAAATCATCTGCTTTTGGGTCTATCGTCTGAAACCAAACCCGTACCCAGCCTCCCGGTGCCATGCCTACTACCAAATGCCCTAAATTGTCTTCATCATCCAAATTATACTCATTGAACAAATTCCTTATTTTTTCTTGTGGAAGTGATACTTTTCCTCCGTATATCAAATTATCAGCTGCACTAACATAACTAATAAATACCTCTTTTGGAGCATCTTTCCATTTCCCCCCAACCACACTACCATAGGTCTGCCCCCAACCGTTATCAAAATTGGTAAGGCTTCCATGTCCTGCATTGCCAAAATCTATTTTCACGTCACCCACAGGATAATACTTGGGAGCCGAAATTCCCGGCTCCCAGCGGTATTTATTTTTATTGCAAGACTGTAACAGACTAAGACTTATCATAAGCATCCAAAACAGGAGTGTAGTATTCTCTTTTATAAGGCGGGGTTTTAAACTCATTTTCATCGGTAAAGTGGGGTACATTGGCATAGGTAAAATTATAATGATCTAGTACATCTGCTAAAGGTGCATTGAAATTTGCTGATAAATGTATAATTTCCCATTATAAAAAATTAACACTCCAAAACAATTTTAGTTTTCTCATTAACATAAGTATTAACTAATCAGCTGAGCGGTTTAAATTTAAAAAGAAATATTATTCTTTACTCTTCTTATGCTTTCATTAACCAAAGCTGTAAAATCCCAACCATTGGGTTTTAATAACGGCTCTGATCCTCTTTTGCAAGAAAAGGCATTAAGAGATAAACTTTAGGATCTTCATTAGTACTCTTCAATTATCTCTAGGGATTGAGGACCAACTATGAATTCCATTTTTAGGGTTTTCTCATCAAACGCAGCAGAAAAAAAAGAATCACTATCATATTGTTGATTACTAATGGAAACCATGTAAGAAACTATATGCATTTTCTTAAAACTACCATCTCTTTGTTTGATCTCTTAAACTTACATAATTTATCGAATCTGGATAATAAGATTCTTGCTTTTTTTCCAAATAATCTTTCAATTTTTTTTCTAATTGTTGCTCAATCATAATTTTATATTTTGGGTATTTTAATATTTCTTCATTCTAACTTTATAATAACTTCAACATCAAGATAAATGAAGGCATGATATAATTCCTCATCATTAAGATTAAAATTTTGGTTTTTCTTTCAGATTGGATAGTATTAGAAAACAAAAAATCCACTTCTTACTATATTTCAGAAATGGATTTGATAAATTATTCCAGTATAAAAGTTTTATCTTTATAAGTAGAAATATCAGTAGAATTAATATTTACTATCAATGGATAAAAACTACTAACCGGAGGATTAACATGTCCTACAGAATCAATTGTAAAATTTAGATTATTATCTGAATTTACAAATTTTTGACCTTTAATGAGTTTCTCTCCTTCTGTAAGTTCTACATCAAAAATAATTTTTGATGGGTTGTTTAATTTATAAACATTTACAACTTTAATTTTCATATCCCAATATTCTAAGTTCTTCGTTAAAAAATTCTAGTCTTTCTTTTACAAGCTTTACTTCTTCATTAGGCAATTTCCATTCAACTGCTCTTTCAATTAATTCTTCAGCAGCTTCTTTTTCCATAAGATTTTTTGCAATTTCGTTACCATATTTTTCTACCCAATTATCATATTTTCCTGTTCTATATTGTGTAGCATGAATTAACTCTTCATATACAGCCGAAGTTGTTGCACTTTTATTAAGAAGTATTAATTCTTCATTAAATGTTATAGCCTCTATGGCTACTCCTTCAACTTTTTCTCGAGAGACAATATATTCAAAAGATTCATCATTATGAAGTAAAGCACCCCCTAAATCTTCAAACTCTTTTTGAAGCTTTTTAAGAAGATCTAAATTAATTGGTTTACCCGTAATAGTTGAAAAAAGTTCTACTCTTTTTTTTCTTCTTACTTCTTTAAATTCTTTTTCTGTTAATTCAAAAGCATCATCAATTATTTTTTTTATTTCCTGCCATCCTTTTTTCAAAAAGTTCAACAACTCCTGGAAGCCTTTGATAGCATCTTTAATAGATTTTACTACAAATTTAGCAAAAGTTCGTACCACTCTTGCTGTACCTTTAGCAATTCCCCAACCTAGTCTGAAAATTCCGAAGATAGCCTCTTCCAGTTTTTCTATAATTAACGGGACTGTTACTGTACCCCCTGTTAAAATGATAGTTAGAACAACCTCAATAATCAATGAGATAATAAAACCATAAGCATATCCAATAAAATACCCACAAGCAACAGGATCAAAAGTAAGGTTTATTTCTTTTAGTTTTTTATAAATAGATTTAGCAATTTCAGTGAAATCAATATCTTTAATAGACTGGATTATTTCATCAAACTGTTCCAAAAGGGTAGGAAGATATTTTTCAATATTTTGTGCAAAATCCTTACCCAATGTGATCCCATCATAGATCATTTTTACCATTGCAAATAATCCGAATACAGCATCTACAAGGCCATTCCATATACCGCAAAGTAAAGCGTTGTATACTTTTGTTCCATATTTTAGAATCTCCAGATCAGATATGGCTTCCAGGTTGGAAGCTACATCATGCATGATATAGTAAGCATCTAAATAAGATTTATATAAGATCTCCAATAGGCCTTTAGGCTGACTGTCATGCTTAAAATCTTTTTTGATATTCAACAATGATTTTACAAAATTGTTTTGTTCTGTAAGCATTGTTTTTAAATGGCGGCTTATCTCAGAGAAATTTATTGCTCCGGAATCATCTTTTCCGGATGAAAGAAGGGGATTGTACTTATAATTCCCATCAATTTCTCCATTTTCCAGTCTGGGTGCTTTTGGCTGCCATCTGTTTTCCTCAAGTCTTGCTTTTTCAATAAATACTATAATTTCTTCAAGAACACTACTGGTTGCTGCTCTCAAAGCATCATTGGTCAGAATTCCAAGACTGGGATGAATCAAAGAAATTCCACTGGAAAAAAAAGAAGCTACTTTGAAATATGTTTTGGCGGCATTGATGCGAAAATCCTCAATATAACCATTCGTTAAAAGACCTTTGATCTGATCGTCTGTTAATTCTGGGACTACAGCTTTGACTTCCTTGTAAATTTCAGTATTATCATATACATCATGGGCAAGTCTTTTTTTCGAATTTAGGAAAGATAATACATCCTCTGAGATCTTCATGGCTCCATAAGTTCCACTGACGCTGTCTTTAGAGTTATCTTCTACGAAAATCAATATTTCCCTGCCTTTTGGGTTTGAAATTTCAAAACATTCTTTAAGCTTTGTGGCTTCTGTGGAAGAAAATATAATGACTTTAAAAGCAAAATTTTTCACATCTTTAACTCCATAATAATAAAAATCTTTTACTGTAGTTTTAATCACGGATGTTAAGTCACTTCTGCTGTCGGGAATATAGGTGAAGGTTCCTTCAACAGGAGGATCTCCATCAGGATAATATTTATTCTGTATATCTTCAGCAGACTGGTTGAAAAGCTTTACTGTTGCGAGAGGACTCACATTGCTCATTCCTCTGATATTTTCTCCTATTGTAAAAGCATTTTTAAGTGAAGGAAATGCAGGATAGGAGAACTTATTGTCCATTGAAAGAGCTTCCTCACCAACATCAAAAACATCTTTGTATTCTGTTTCTTTCATTTTTTCATAATTTTAAAATTGATAAAAAAGGCAGAATACTTAGATTCTGCCATTTATGAATTATTTTATTTTGCTTTTTTAAATTAATTAGTTAAATAACAGTTGATTACATTAATGGTGCATTTGTGAAGCTTTAATCTATTCTGAATTTGAAGGCTCAGACTTAATGCCTCAGTAGACCCGTCAAATGTCTGGGTAGATAGAATATTTGAGCTGTTGTCTATGATAATAAATGTATATAATGAACCCACTCTTTGAAGGATAAAATCATAAGATTTACTTCCTGTTGCAGAAAATGTAGGGAAATTAATAGAGTTCAGGAGTGAAGCTCTCTGATAAACCTGCATAACCGGACCATTATCTCCATTGCTTGCTTGCCAGCGTGAGAAATTATGAAATCTCATAAACGCAAATGAGTTGGTAATCAATTCGTTTGAGTTCGAGCTTAATGTTACTCCTGCATATATATTTCCTCCAGTGGTAACAGAGCTCTGGTTAGAATTCGCAACATTTTCAATCTGAAATTGAAGATAAAAATCTTTATTAGCAGGTATTAGCTCAGAGCTTTTTAAGGAAGCAATCATATTGTAATTACTGGCCAAAGCCTCAATTGAAGAATCTGTACTTATCTGTGCTACACCTCCGCTTCCAAAATTTTCGGTGGAAGTATTGTCATTAAACGTTTTTAGATTCCATGCCAGTGCTCCGGTATTAACCATCTGCATATTGTCGGTGATCGTTATTGTTTTCCCTGATACATAGTTGGCCACACCATTCCATATTTTTATTTTATAACTACCAATAGGTAAACTATGAAAATTAAAATAAAAAATAAGGTCAGTGCCGTTTGTTGAAAGCTGTACCTGGGAGTTGGGTACAATTGCTACTGCTGTAGTGCCATCATTCGCTAGGATTTCTATCGAAAAGCTTGTTGGATTGAGGTTCAGATTTGCCCCTTTCAGTAAGATCCATGTGTTATTGTCATTATTAACATTAACTACGGTGGGAGAGATCAGGCCAACACTCATTGTTGCAGTAGTCCAGCCTCCATTCATTTTGGTTTTCCATGCTGTTCTTTCGGCTTCGGTCATTTGGTTGGGCATATCTATTAAGAAGCTTTTACTGTCTACAATAGCGTTTAAGCCATTGTTATTCTGTACCACCATTTTCTGAAAATTGCCGATCTCAGCATTTTTATTTGGAAGGCCGGATACTGTATAAGGATTTCCTAACGTATTGATTGCAAAAGGCGCATTAATAGTATGATTTCTGATGGATGTACTTGATAAATCTGTATTCATCATATTTTTACCTAAATCTCCAGCGGGCAGTTTTGCAGTATTACCGTTGACATCGAGTCCTACGACTTTTGTAAAATTCTGGGTACTTCCGTCAATTAAAGGAGTGTTAAGTTTATGACCCAAATCCACATTAATGCTTTTATTGAACTGGGCTTGAGTTAGAAATCCCTCAGCCAGTAGATCAGGATCTGACATTTTAATAATATCATCATTAAGATCTTGAATCGTTAGCCCTGTTTGGGGAGTTTTTATATCACCATTTTCATCAATGGCATAGTCTGTATAAGTAGCTGCACCTGGTGCAGCTACTTGGTAAATGGCATTTGTTTCTCTTTCTCCCTCTGGAGGTAATGCATTTACTCTGATAATTTTTCCTATATTGGACATATTGTTGTTTTTAATTAATTGAGATTGATAAACTTTATTCCCAGTCTCCGGAAATTACTTTTTCAGATGATGTTCCAGATTCTTGAACTCCCAGGAGGTTGTCGTTCTTTACAAAATCTGTATCTTCAGTAACGACATCCGAAGGAACTTCAAAATCTTCTGGATTTTCAAGAGTAAATGGCAAAGCATTTAGAGTATGTAACCCTGCAGAACCCTCCTGTAAAATATTTAATGATGTAGGAAGGGTAGTGATCCATGGTTTTCCTTGTTTCATACCCATTGGCTCACGCAATTCATCTACAATACTCAGATACATAGGATCTCCGATTACCGGTACTTCACCTCCGTTCCAGATTCGTCCGGTAGACATAAAGAACTGTACAGCATCTTCAAATCCGGGTTTTACTGTAACGATAACTCTGGCCATACCTGCCTGTAGAAAACTTCTGAATAATGGATCTGTATTTTGTGAAAGATACATTTCCTGCCATCTTTTTCTTTCTCCCCAATAGTATGGGTAGAAGGTGTAATCCATGATACTCCATTCAAAAGCCTGTTCCATAAACTTGGCTAATGCTGTATACTGCTCAAGTTCTTCACCCAGAATTACCTCAAAGTTGCTCATCTTATCCCCAACAGTAAATGCTTTTCCTAAAGGTGCTATATAGTCCTGTAACAAATAGGCAATACAGTTGTGCTTCAGAATTACAGATTCCATATCACGGTAGAAATTACCAAGACCATCTTTTTTCTCGCTGGCTGCATCAGATTCTTCTTTGGCTTTATCATCAAGTTCTTTCTGCTTGACAAGAAAATTAGCATAAGCTTCTTCATAAGCTTTAATGACTGCATCAAAGTTTTCCTTTTTCCATGATTCAATGAATTCATCAGAAAGCGTACAGTATTTTGTCACTTTAAAGGAAGCAACATCTATATAATAAATGTGGAAAGTAAGCGTAAATGATCCTGTAGCGTTGGCAGGGAAACTTTTGTCTCCTTCATGGTCAGTCAATTCGCCACTATTATTAATTTTGATCTTCCCTCTTTTACGTTTTTCTTTATAGGAGTAATGAACGTTGTAATGGGTACATTTATAATTTTGAGGAACAGACATTGCTACATTTCTCATTTCCCAATCGGAAGCTCCTGAAGTATCATCGTGATATTGGTCTTCCGTGATATTGGACTGAGGCATTGCAGATAAAGTAATCCCATAGATTTCAGCCCAGTGCTGAAGCTGCTCTTTCGTTGCGGATTTAAAATCTGGCATTTTCCATTCACCATCTGCTTTTCTTGGGTCTACCGGAGCTTTCAATGTATCTGCTTTTACGGAAGGAGTTGCCAGGTTATGAAGTCTTGCAGGCTCAGGAATCATAAATTCGAACATGGTGCGTTTACCATAATTGTAGATCTGGTTTTTCAGCTTTTTATCTACCCATCTGTATACACCCACGACATGCTTGTTTCCGTTTCTATTATCGAAGCCATGAGCATTGTTTTCTTCAAACTCTTCAATAATTTTTTCAATTCTTTCTTCGGCTACTTTCGTAAGAATTCTTTCTGTAGCTTTTGCCGTGATTTCCTGTGATTTTTCCACAGCCTGTCTGGTACTGGTCTCTTTGGAATTATGGGCTGCAAAGCTTCCTCCAATTTCAAAAGATTTACCCAATCCACCATATCTGAAATGTGCTTCAGTATTGATGTCCTGCTGTATCACGTTGGCTACTTCAGACTGCATATCATTTCTGGTTGTAGTCGTCGTATCGCTTAATGTTTCTCTTTCTGTAGACTTTGATGTTGTTGTTTGGATTTCGCTTCTTCGGAGCCTTCTGGTAGATTTCTGCTTGAATTCTTTGGCCATTACGTTTTCGATATGCGTAACTTCTCCCGGAATATAAGCGTGTGTTGATTGTACAACCTTAAGATAATCAGCAATACCCAGCCTTTTTACGCCAAAGTGCTTAGGTAGGAAAGTTCCCGGCTGAGGATTGTTATTTCCTCCAGGATTCTCTCCACCGGTGCCGGGATTTTCTCCACCATCATCGCCATCGTCAACCATGGTTCTGAATGAAAATTTTCCGGTATATTCCTGATTGGGAACAGTAGCATGCTCAATTACAGTGTGTTCTCCATTTTTAAAATATAAATTGATCTTTACTCTAGCTACATTTTTCATGAAATTCAGAGCAGGTGGGAAAACAACCTTTCCATCAACAATATCAGTAGCCGGAACACTTACATTCTGCAGGGGACCATCCCCTGAGATTTCCATGTTAGCAGAAGACAGAGCTAAAGAATCACTATCTGTATTATAGTAGAAAATGATAGCATTGTGAGTGGTGAATAAAACCTTTTTAGAAATTACCTTTAAATAATAAGTTCCCGATATTTCAGTGTAAGTAGTTTTGTTGGCTATAGGTACTAAAACACTTCCTATTTTTGCGTATTCCTGCTGCTGAACTGGAGACTTTGCAAATAATTCCTGTGTTTTGGATGATGCTTGTTTATCAATTGTTTCAAAGATCTCGATAAATGTATCATACTCTTCGGTAATTATCACAGGAACTTTATCAATGAGGATTTGCTTATCAGATACAAATTCAACCTTTGTAAAGTCTAGTTCCCCTTCTACTGGTATTCCTCCATTTACAAGAGCAAAATGTTTAATGAATATTTCGAACAGATCTTCTGAAAGTTTTGCTTTAAGATCTTCGAAGTTGAGTTCATTTTTGTATTCAAATTTGAATGGGGGAACATTTAATCTGTCTAATTCAGTATATAATGCATCAATTTCTTCCTGAGATATTCCTCCCTTATCAATCTGAGCATTGATTTTTTCCAGCATTGCATTGTAGGCATCAATACCAGCCTGGTTGGTATTCAGATATTGTTTATAAGCAGTATCGTATGCTTTTGCTTTAAGAGTATAGAATAATTTTTGAATTTTTTCAAGTTCCGATCTTAGTTGTACCAATTGGTCTCTTTCAAGACTGAGAAGTGAAAGTTCTGAAATTTTTTGACCCTCTACTTTTAGTTGCTGATTAACTGCTTTGGGAATAGTTGTTCCGTTAATCACTCCACTACCAATCTGAGAGACATTCACTTGAAATGCATTACCTGTTGCAGGTGTAGTTGTGTTTTGACCTTCTCCTTCATTTCCATCTCCCAAAAGTTTCATTGGTAGCACTACCTTGGCTTCCAGAGCTTTCGCTTTTAAGTCATTACCATTGATTTTTGTTAGTTCTGGTGTTACCGGAAGATCTGCAACATACCCAAAATGGAGCGCTTTTAAAATATGAACAAGAGCTTCTTTTACATAGAAATTATCTTGGGTTACGGTTTGATAAATTAAGTTATCCCAAACCTCTCCGAGTTTACTTTGAATAGTACTGTTGTTGTAAAGGCTTTTAGCTGTATTCTCATCGGCTACAGAGAGGGTTTCTTTTTTTGCGATCTTTCTACCGATCTTTAAAGCTTCAGAAAAATAACCTTCCTCAATTTGTGTCTCACTTTTGTACCCTACCGGATCAAAAGATTTTACAGCACCTACTAAGGACTGGAATTTAACTAATGCGGTATCATTAGGGTTAACAGCAACGTCAAATAAGCCTGTTAGGTCTGACGGTCTGTGGATAAAACCTAAATTCTGTTTCTTCGTTTCTGTTAATTGTGGATTTCTTAAGCTTACAAACCTGAAAAGAGTTTGTGAAGTATTGTTTGTTGCCATTTTAATATTTGTTTTAATAATTTATTTTTTTGTGTATTCGAGAGTCAGGGTAAAAGAATCAATGATGGAAAAGTCATAGGCAGGGTCATCTATAAGTTCGATTTTAACCATTCCTCTTTCTACAGTGATATAGATCTTTGTTCGCCATTGGTTACCTGCGAACATGGCATCTAATGCATACCATTCTGTAAACATCTGGTTGGAAATAATGGTTTCCAGATCAGGAAAAAACTGAGCAAGATCTATCTCACCGGTTCTCGGAACCTGGTCTACAAACAAGGTTTTTTTGTAAACCGGCTTACCGTTGATCCATGTTCCGCCTGTTAGCTCTTCTTTGGTAGTGTAAGAATGCTGCTTGTCTGCATATTTCTTTTGGATAAAAGAATTCTCTGTATACATATCTCCATAGTAGTACGTTCCAGTCATGCCTGAAGAGTCAGATTGTGTTCCGGTAAAGTTGATGCCTGATATGTGCACATTGCTGCCTGCATTGGGCGTGTTGTTTATTTCAATTACCCCATCATCGAAAAACGAAATATATGATCCCTGTACAGCCCCTTTTATCTCTCTGTTTCCATTTGAATTGTCGAGCGTCAAATTTCCAGTGATCGGGTTTCCCGGCTCTGTTCCTGATAAAGGAATATGATTCTGGCTGTCATTGGTTTGAGTATCCCATCCAAAAGATCCATCCTGTCTTACAACAACGAATTTTTTAGTTTGTCCCGGTACTG
>Ga0307414_10001456_pt1 | contig 12290 bp, 9 predicted proteins | sample DK1Ometagenome_FD_203804 | JGI IMG/M metagenome (GOLD analysis project Ga0307414, IMG submission 203804) | Maize rhizosphere microbial communities from greenhouse at UC Davis, California, United States - DK15-O-3 | ecosystem: Host-associated > Plants > Roots > Rhizosphere > Soil | place: USA...
GGACTGATCGGCATAGACCGTTCCACCGCCACCATGGTGTTGCGTCTGCTCGAAAGGAACGGCCTGGTTCTACGTACGCAGAGTGAGCAGGACCGCAGGCGCAACCAGCTTTGCCTCACTCCTTTGGGAGAGGACATGCTGATCCGCGCCGCACCGCTCGGCGATGCGATTTCGAACAGGATGCGTGAGGTGTTCGACGCCGACGAGATGGCCCAGTTGCTCCGCCTGCTCGGCAAGTTCGTGGAAAATTTCAACGACTGCGTCCGGATTCCGCTGCTCCCCGATGCCAGCTCCGGATAGAAAATTTCCCATTCCAACGAGATGTTTCCAGATGCCTTCACAACATCAAACACCTGTCATCATCGTCGGCGCTGGCCCCGTTGGCCTGTGCCTTGCGCTCGATCTCGCCTCGCGGGGCGTTTCGAGCGCTGTTGTCGAGCGCAATCCAGCGGGCGCGAACGAGACCGTACGCTGCAATCATGTGTCGTCCAGAACGATGGAAACCTTCCGCCGTCTTGGGTTCGCGACGGACGTCCGCGTTGTTGGTCTACCCGACGACTACCCCAATGACGCGGTCGTGCGGACAAGAGCCACGGGACGCGAACTCGCCCGCATTCCCATCCCCTGCCGTCGCGATCGCTTTGTCCGCAAGGACGTTCCCGATGGCTGGTGGCCGACGCCGGAGCCGCCGCACCGCGTCAATCAGATATTCTTCGAGCCGATCCTGCTGGAACGAGCGCTCGCCAATCCGCTGATAACGTTGATCAATGATCTGGAAATGAGTGGCTTTGCAGAAACGGCGAACGACATCGCCTGCACCGGCACCGACCTGCGGTCGGGCCGAACGGTCGAGTGGCGGGGGCAGTATCTGATAGGCTGCGATGGCGGGGGCTCCACCATCCGCAAGCTGATCGGCGCGACGCTGGAAGGCGATGCAATGATCCAGCGCGTACAATCCACCTACTTCCGCGCGCCAGAATTGCTCGGTCTGATCAAAAGCGGTCCGGCATGGATGAGCTACCTCTATATCGGCAACCGGGCAGGCAACCTTGTCGCGATCGATGGCAAGGAAACATGGCTGTTGCACAATTACCTGCTGCCTGATGAAAGCGGCTTCGACGCGGTTGATCGTGATCACTGGCTCCGCGCGCTGCTTGGCGTGGATCAGGACTTTTCCTATGAAGTGATCCGGCAGGAAGACTGGATCGGCCGCAGATTGCTTGCCGACAAATTCCGCCGCGGCCGCACCTTTATCTGCGGCGATGCGGCGCACCTGTGGGTGCCATATGCGGGCTATGGCATGAATGCCGGGATCGCCGATGCCATGAACCTCTCATGGCTGCTGGCTGCCACGATCAATGGCTGGGCCAGCCCGGATATCCTCGACGTCTATGAGGCGGAGCGCCGCCCCATAACCGACCAGGTCTCGCGTTATGCGATGAATCACGCGCAAAAGGCGATCAGCGAACGACTCAGCATACCCGAAGAGGTTGACGACGATGGCCCCGAGGCCGATGCCCTGCGCGCGAAGATCGGGGCTGAGGCCTATGACCTTCATGTCCAGCAGTTCGCCTGCGCAGGACTCAATTTCGGCTATTTCTATCCGGATTCACCGATCATAGCCTATGATGGGGTGCACGCGCCGGCCTATACGATGCACGACTATACCCCGTCCACCGTTCCAGGCTGCCGCACACCGCATTTCTGGCTGGCCGATGGGAGCTCGCTCTATGATCGGATGGGATCGGAGTACACTTTGCTGAAGTTCGATGGCGCAGTCGATATTGCACCATTGGTCGATGCGGCCGAACGCATCGGGATGCCGCTGACCGTCCTCGACCTTGCCCGTGAGTCGCCGCCTCCGGCCTTCGAGCACGCGCTGTTGCTCAGCCGCCCCGATGGCCATGTAGCATGGCGTGGCGATGCCCTGCCGGAGGAGGTGGCTGCGCTCGTGGTGCGGATTACGGGCCGCACAAAGGCCCAAATGGCAAGGACGTGAGGCATGACCTTGGTTCATCGGCGCGATGTAATGAAGGCGCTCGCCACGCCACTGCTCGCAGGCCCGTTCTTCGCGGGTCTGCCTCGAAGTATGCATGCTGCCACGGACGGCGGGGTCGATGCCGCCACGGCCCGTACTTCGTCAGGCCTTGTGATCGGCAATCGCGTCGGCGCGGCCCTGGCGTTCAAGGGCATTCCCTATGGCGGCTCGACCGGTGGCACCAACCGGTTCATGCCGCCCACGCCGACCAAGCCCTGGCAGGAGCCATTGCACGCAACGCAATATGGTCCCGCATCGCCGCAGGCCGATCCCGATCATCCTCGTCCGGGAAGTGAACCCGAAAGCGAGAATTGTCTCACGCTGAACGTCTGGACTCCGGCCCTTCGCGATGGGCGCAAGCGACCAATCATGGTCTGGCTGCACGGAGGGGGATTGTGGCGACTTTCGGCTGCGGGTGATTATCAGGCGGGCGGCAATCTGGCCGCGCACGGCGATGTGGTGATGGTCAGCCCCAACCACCGGCTGGGCGTGCTCGGCTTTGCCTGGCTGCAGGACTGGGACGATCGCTTTGCAGGCTCTGCCAGCGCGGGAATGCTCGATCTTGTGCAGGCCCTGAAATGGGTGCGCGATCATGCGGCGGAGTTTGGCGGCGACCCCAATAACGTCACTATCATGGGTCAGTCTGGCGGCGGCCAGAAGGTATCGCTGCTCATGGCCATGCCCGCAGCGCACGGTCTTTTCCACAAGGCGATCATCCAGAGCGGCCCTGCACCACTGGCGCTAGAGCCGGCATATGCCCGCAAGCTCAGCCAGCGCCTGATCGACCTGCTCGGTCTTGATCCGCGCAACGTGTCCGAGATCCAGAAGGTGCCAGTCGATGCCATAATGCGGGCCTATTACCGCATATTCGCGGAAATCGGCGGCTTTGGCTTACTGGGTGTGATCCAGGATTTCGCGCCGGTGGTCGATGGCATCACATTGCCGCAGCATCCCTTCTGGAACGGCGCTTCCCCGCTCTCTCGCCATGTGCCGCTGATGATCGGCTCGACCCGGACGGAGATGACCGAATATTTCCTGGCTGACCACCCGTCGGCCCCGCAGCGCACGGCGGCGGAAATCGAGCGCGATCTTGCGCCAATCTTCGGCAATGACGCTGGTGCGATCCTGGCCCATTACCGCTCCGCCCATCCTTCCGCCACCCTTTGGGAGGTCGATGCGCTTATCCGTTCCGATTGGCCGACGCGGTTCTTCTCGCGACGGATTGCGGACGAGCAGGCTCGCCTGAAAGGTGCACCGGTCTGGGCCTATCGGATGGACTGGGCCACGCGCGCCCGCGATGGGCTGTTGATGTCGCCGCACGCCATCGACATCGCCTTCGTCCTCGATACCGTGGGCGCAGAACCGGTAGAGTCCAGCGAGTTGGATGCGCAGACGCGAATGTCGCACCAGATGGGCGGCGCCTGGCTCGCCTTCGCGCGCAAGGGCGACCCGAACCATCCCGGCATTTCGGTCTGGCCCGTTTATGGTGACAAGCGGCAGACCATGCTTTTCAATCTCGAGAGCGGGGTCGCGCTCGCTCCGGACGGGGCGGACCTCGATCTGCTCGAAGCGGGGCTGGCGAACTACCATGTTGTCGCTGGCGGGGTTACGCCTGTCGTTCGATGAAAGAGCAACGCCAACGACCGGCCAATCAGGGTATGGTCTGAAGCCTGTATGCGAGCTTGCCCAGAATGCGGTCGAGTGCTTCACGCTCCTCGACGGTAAGGTCGCGCATCACTTCCTCATGAAAGGCTCCGCGCATCTTCAATACGCGTCGATGTCGATGGATGCCGACATTGGCTTTTCTTCGGCTGTTTCCTGGTCGCCAAATCGAATGCTCCTTCGCGTCAGCTACACGCGAAACTCTCGGCACGCGCGGGATCGCCGCCGCGATAGCGTGCAACCTTTGGCCATGGACACAACGGCCGACTGACGCCAGGAAGCTCCTTTCCCGTGGCGATGAGCCGGTCCGGCGCTTGTCCTTTCTCAACCCAGGCCTGAATGGCGGCCAGCGGATCGAAGTCGTCCGTCGCCCTGCCACCGCTGCAATGCATCATGCCGGGCACCAGAAACAGCCGGGCCCAGTCCTGGGTATGCCCGCCGGTATCCCGGGCCAGCCGGTCATACCAGCGTGTGATTTCGAACGCGGACAGGGCATAGTCGCTGGTGCCATGGTAGATGATGAGCTTCGATCGCGGCGCGAAGCTGTTCAGCATCGTTCCCTCCGCATCGACCAGTTCGGCTGTGCTGACGAGGCTGTCGAACACGCCGGGATAACGCACCTGCCGTGCATCCAGCATCGGATTTGGGGGTGTGGTGGCAAAGTAGCGCATCGTGTCCATGAACAGTGACGACGCAGTCGGATCGGCAGCTTTCGGCCCCGCCCAGAATGGCGGCGTCGAGTCATATGGGAGACGGGCGTAATAGGGCTTTCCCTGTGCATCCAGCGGGCCTGCCACGATACGCTTCAGGGTCGTTACCTGCGGCGCGGACAGGCAGTTCGCCATTTTCGCGCCCTTGCATTGCAGCACGGCAGGATCGAACCTGCATGCCGCTATGTCCTGGATGAGTCCGTCGGCAAGGCCGTCAAGCTTGTCGCATTGGGCGACTGCCCCCTTTGCGACAAGGTCCAGATCCGACTTCGTGAAAGCTCCGATTCCGGGCTTTGAAATTCGGCTCAACTGGGCCGTCGTCCACGACAGCCGGGGCGCTATCCGGACGAGGTTGAATGCGGCATTGCCAGCGACCACGCCGTCAAAATAGCCGGGAAACTTCTGGGTTGCGAGCATGGCCTGCCGCCCGCCATTGGAACAGCCGACAAAGTATGAACGCTCCGCGGGCTTTCCATAATAGTCGGCAACGATCCGCTTGGCGGCTATCGCAACGCGATCGAGCGCGGCGTAGCCATAGTCGATGCGAGCCTGCTGATCGACGGCCCAGCTTCCATCCAGCGAATTATTGTCGGGGCTGATATGTCCGCCATTGGTACGGACTACGGCGAAACCGCGCTGAAGCGCAGACGGGGACAGGCGACCGAACAGGGAGCCGTGCGCCGGCCAGTCGACCCCGTCCATATTCCCGCCACCTTCGAACAGGAAACGGCCATTCCATGCGACCGGCATCCGCAGTTCGAAACGGATTTCAAACGTCCGGCCGCCCACGCCGGTACGCTCGCCAAATCCGCCTCGCATCAGGCAATGTGCCGGCATGCGCTGTCCGTCATTCTCCCCGTAGAAAGCCGGTGCGGCGCCATCTGCGACGTCGCGGACCTCAAGCACGCGAAAATCCGGGTTGGCAAGGGTCCGAAGCGCTTCACATGTCCGGGGAGAGGCGCTTGTCTCCGCCCTGATGGAGGATGAAGGCGCGGTCGGCACCAGCGCAAGCATAGGCACAACCGACATCAGGGCAAACCGGGGCATGAAAGTCGGCAAGCCACTCATTGGTTTTCTCCATATTGCCCTGATCTGGGCGCCCGGGACATCGCAAGTCGAAATTCTGCGAGTGGTAGAATCAGCCCCCTGTGACGCCGCCTGCAGCGGCGGCCCACCGTCATCGCGTTTCGAAACCTGAATGGCTGTCTCGCTGTGCGCAAATCAGCAAATTTTCATTGCGGCGTCAATGATCTGTGCGCGAATCCTTGAATAAGAAAATCACACATCATCACAATGTGCCGCATTCAGGAGGCCGGTTTGATGCCGAAAATCCGCTCCGCATTCCGGTAAGCGATCCGCTCCAGCTTGTCGGGAGGAAGGGGAGCGGAGCGGATGAACGAAACCGCCGGTTCCGTTCGTTCATAGGGGTAGTCGATTGCGAACATGATGTTGTCCGCGCCGACGACCTCCTCCGCGAAGGCCAGGGCCTGGTGCCAGTTCACACCGCTGGTGGTGATCGAGATATTGGACCTGAAATATTCGCTGGGCATTTTCCTGAGCACCGGCCGGAGCGGCGGTTTGGCCAGCGTCACCATATTATGGTGCATATGGTCGATGCGGTAGAACCAGTAAGGCAATCCCTCGCCCATATGGCCTATCACGACCTTGAGTCCGGATAGGCGTCGAACAGGCCGCTGGAGATCAGGCGGATCACATGAAGCCCGGTTTCAGCGCCATATCCGTAGATCGCGCCCCACAGATTATAATCGCGAAACAGCGGCGCCATGGTCGGATTGGGCGTGCGCGGGTGGATATAGACGGGCGTGCCGGTTTCGGCCGCCGCTTCGAACAATGGCCAATATTTGCGATCGTCCAGATATTCGCCCCGCGTGTGGGAATTGATGATGATGCCGTTCAGCCCCAGCTCGCGCCGGGCGCGTCGGATTTCCGCGATTGCGCCTGGAACATCCTGGGGAGGCGATCTGGTTATAGATCACGCCCGGCTTGGCGGGGCTTTGTACGGAGTTCGCGAACACCAGCTCGTTTTCGATATTGTTCACGAACCCGGTCACCGCCAGCTTGCGCGAAGCAGTCTCATAGGTGAGACGCGCGTTGGACATCATGTAGCTGTCCTGTTGGCCCAGCGCCAGATAATCCAGCGACAGATATCGGGAGCTTTTGATGCGGGTGTCGATGCCCGCGATGATGCGGCCGCTGCCGCCAAGGTCGAAGCTATGCTCATAGCCCGCATTCACCACCCATTTGGGCGCGTTGATCAGCGGACGGCCCGAACAGTCGACATCATAAATGCGCGCCAATGGCGATGCGCCAGTCAGCGAGGTCGGAGACTTCTCCCAGCTTCGGCTTGGCGGTGATGAGGTTGACGGCGCCGCCGGATGCATTGCGGCCATAGAGCGTGCCCTGCGGCCCTTTCAGCACCTCCATACGCTCCAGGTCGAAGAAGAGCGCGGCGGGAGCCGCTGGCCGCGACAGATAGACGCCGTCCAGATTGAAAGCGACGCCCTGTTCGGCAAAGGCGTTCGCCCCGAAGGTGCCGATGCCCCGAAGGTAGATCTGGGTAAAGGACGAAGCCGGCGCCACTTGCAGCGCCGGCACCAGCCGGGTCAGATCGTCGGCCCGGGTGATGCTCTGTGAGACAAGCACATCGCCGGTCACGGCGCTGACGGGAAGGGCGGCGCGCTGAAGATTCTCCTCGCGGCGCTGTGCCGTGACGATGATGTCGGTAAGCCCCGTGTCGGCGGCCGACGGATCGGCCTGGGCTTCGCTTCCCTCCTGCGCCAGGACGGGCGTTGCAAGCGCGAGCGCGGCCAGCGCGACCGATGCGCGGAACAAGTTTCTGGACAGCATTCACTCTCTCCCCGGAGATGTTCTTGTAGGTATCGCCCGATTTTCGCAGCTGACTGTTCATAATGGAAATGATTTGTTTTTATTTATATGTAGCAATTATGTTTATGGTTTGGTGATGCGTCGATGCGATACAAGGGCCTAGATCTGAACCTTCTTGTCTGTCTCGACACGTTGTTGGAGGCCCAGAGCGTGACGCGGGCGGCTGAGCAGCTCAATCTCAGTCAACCGGCGATCAGCGCCGCCCTTTCCCGTCTGAGGACATTTTTCGGCGATCCGCTATTGGTGCCGCACGGCAAGCGCATGTTGCCGACCCCCTATGCGATGCGGTTGCGCCCGGCGATTGCCGGTGTGCTCAGCGATGTGGACTCCCTCATCGGCATCTCGCCCTATTTCGACCCGACCACGAGCAACAGGACGTTCCGGCTCTGCGTTTCGGATTTTCTGTCCAGCGTGCTGATCGCGCCCCTGCTGCCCAGGATGGAATCGCTGGCGCCGAATCTGAAAATCGAGCTCGTGCCACTCAGCGACAGCGCCACGGTGGAACTCGATCGCGGCGAGACCGACCTGCTGTTGACACCGGAAGCCTACATCAGCGGCGATCATCCCGCCGAGCTGTTGTTCGAGGAAGAGCATGTTGTGGCGGGCTGGCGCGAAAATCCACTGTTCGCTGAGGACATCGACATGGACGCGTTTCAGCGCGCCGGGCATGTCGCCGTCGAGATCGGCCGCGTTAACCGTGCATCCTTCGCGGAATCCTTCATGCGCTCACGCGGGATAGAGCGGCCCGTCGAAGTTCGCGTCTCTTCCTTTACCCTCATTCCGGAATTGCTGGTCGGGACAGGGCGGATGGCTGTCATGCATCGGCGGCTCGCGGTAAGGGCCTCCCGCCATTACCCGATCGTTTACGCGCCGTTGCCCTTCGACATGCCGCGAATGCGGGAGATGGCGCAATATCATCGCGCCCGGACTGATGACGCTGGTGTGCGCTGGCTTATCGGTGCCCTTATGGAAGTCGTCAACGACTATTCATGAAATGGATCAATAAGCATAAAAAGAATAATTTTTGAGCATGCACCATTCCGGGCTAGATAAAAGGCGACAGACAAAATGGTGCGGAAATGACCAAATTGAATATATTGATCGTAGGGGGAGGGATTGGCGGACTTTCCGCCGCGATCGCCATGCGCCGCGCCAGTCACCAGGTGTTGGTGATAGAACGTGATCCCGAATGGTCGGTCTATGGCGTTGGCATCATTCAGCAGTCCAACGTCCTGCGCGCCATGGATCAGCTCGGTGTGCTGGACCGGTTCCTGGACGCGGCCTGTGGGTTCGACGCGGTCGAAATCTTCGCGCCCGACGGAACCATGGTGGCGCGCATCCCCACGCCCCGGCTGGTCGAGGACAAGCCCGCAAATGTCGGGATAGGCCGGCGCGCCCTGCAGGCGGTTCTGGGTGACAGCGCCAAAGGACTTGGCGCGCAGATACGGCTGGGCGTGACGGTGGAAAGCCTGTCGGATGACGGGGAAAAGGTTCATGTGGCCTTTTCCGACGGAGCGCGCGACAGCTTTGACCTGGTGGTCGGCGCGGATGGCGTCTATTCGCAGATTCGCGACCTCATATTGCCGGATGCCGAGCGTCCTGTTTTCACCGGTCAGGCCGTGTGGCGCTATAACCTGCCGCGCCCGGTCGATCTGGACGCATTGCAGGCCTATAATGGTCCCATAGGGATTGGCCTGGTGCCGCTCGGGCCGAACCTCATGTACATCTACGTCACCACGGCGGAACCGGGCAATCCGCGTTACCCGCGCGAAGGGCTGGCGGCGGCGATGCGCGGTAAGCTCGCGGGGTGTGCGCCTGCGATCCGCGCCCTGGCCGAACAGATCACCGACGATGGCGGCGTTGTGTATCGCCCGCTGGAAGGCATGATGGTGCACGGCCGGTGGAGCAAGGGACGCGTCGGCTTGCTGGGCGATGCCGTCCACGCGACGACACCCCATCTGGGGCAGGGCGCAGGCATGGCGATCGAGGACGCGATCGTCCTCGCCCAAGAGCTGGAGAAGCACGACGATGTCGAGGCCGCTTTGAAGGCCTATCGCGAACGGCGATATGAACGCTGCCGCTACATTGTCGAGAGCAGTCTCGCCATTTGCTACGGCCAGCTGGGCAAAGGGCCGCCAGTGGATAACCAAAAGGCGACGGCCGACATGTTCGACGTCGTATCGCAACCCATTTGAAGTCATTCATTCAGCAAGGAAGCCAGCCATGAGCCGCGTCACCGAAATTCGTTATGTGGGCTACGGCGTTGCCGACCTGGAGGCCGAGCAGTGCTATTATGGCGAGGTCTTCGGGCTTGACCCGGTGCCTTCGAACGATGGCATGGCCTGGTTCAAGGCGCCCGGTCATGCCGAGCATCATGTCGTGCGGCTGAGGCAGGCCGATGAGAACCGCGTCGATGTCATCGCTCTTGCCGCCGGCAGCCGCGCCGATGTCGATGCGCTATGCGGCAAGGTGACGGCGGCGGCCGCAAAAATCATTCATGAGCCTCGCGATCTTGCGACTCCCGGAGGCGGCTACGGCTTTCGCTTCTTCTCGCCCGACGGTCTTCAGTTCGAGATTTCGAGCGATGTGGCAACAGGCCCGGCGCGCGAGCTCACGCGCTGGGAAGGGTTACCGGTCAAGATCAGCCATATCGTGCTGCATTCGCCGGACCATCCGGCGCTGGTCAAATTCTTCACCGATGTGCTGGGCTTCAAAATTTCCGACTGGCTGGGCGATTTCATGTGTTTCCTGCGCTGCAATTCGGCGCACCACCGCATCGCCATTCTTCCGGGGCCGCCATGTCTTAACCATGTGGCCTATGATATGCTCTCGATCGACGACATGATGCGCGGCGCGCATCGGTTGAAGCTGAAGAATGTCGACATCGGCTGGGGTCCGGGGCGGCACACGGCCGGCAACAACACGTTCAGCTATTTCGTGACGCCGAACGGTTTTGTTACGGAATATACGTCGGAGCTGGAAGAGGTGGATTTCGAGGCGCGGGAGCCGACCGTCTACACGCCCGCGCCGATGGTCATGGACCAATGGGGGATCGGCACCGGCGGGCCGCAGACCCTGCCGCATCCTACGCCCAATCCGGGGCTGTTCGTGGCGGTGGAGGCCTGATCGCATGGCTCTGTTCGAATATTTCCCCAACTATATCTGGAACCTGTCGGTCGCTATCGCGATGGAGAGTGGCGGCCAGATCGGCGAGATCGTGGACATGTGCCAGCCGATTCGGGACGCGGCCGCGAGCGGCGCGGATGCGGGCACGCCGCAATTCATGGCGCAATGGGCGGCGATGGGCGACAAGCTGATTGACCTGGCCGCCGAGGATGAGGCGAAGGGACGGGCCTTTTCGGCATCGAACAAGCTGGAACGCGCCGCGCTCTACCTCCTGAATGCGGAGCGGATGCAGGGGCATGGTCATCCGGGACGCCAGGCCACCTATGCGAAGGCGCGGGACACCTTCGACCGCTCGACGGTTCTGGGCAAGATCAACCGCGAACGGGTGGAAATTCCTCTCAACAAGGGCTTGATGCCTGCGCTCTACACCCGCGCGCCGGGGGAGGGGCCGCATCCGGTCGTCGTCTATTGCAACGGCCTCGATAGCTGCAAGGAGCTGCTCTATTGGTCGCGGTTGCCGGAGGCGCTGGCGCGGCGTGGGATTTCAACGCTCTGCGTCGATCAGCCGGGCAGCGGTGAGGCGCTTCGCCTGCAGAACCTGCCCATCGACCCGCATAGCGAAAGCTGGGCGTCGAAAGCGGTGGACTGGCTCGAACTGCAGCCGGACATCGACCCGAAGCGCATCGGCATGACCGGGATTTCGCTAGGCGGCCACTTTGCCCCGCGCGCGGTCGCCTATGAGCCGCGCTTCGCCTCCGGCGCGGTCTGGGGCGCCAATCACAATTGGCGTGAGGTTCAGGACAAGCGGCTGAAACGCGAGGGCGAAAACCCGGTGCCGCATTATTGGGCGCATGTCATGTGGGCATTCGGCGCGAAGGACATGGACGAGTTTCTGGAAAAATCCCAGGGCATGAACCTCAACGGTCATATGGACCGCATCAAGGTGCCCTTCCTCGTCACCCATGGCGCGCAAGACCGGCAGATCAGCGTCAGCTATGCCGACGATCTCTATGAGCAGCTCGTGAACTCCCCCCGGCGCGAGAAGGTGATCTTCACCGCGCGCGAGGGCGGGGTGGAGCATGTCGGCGCGGACAATATGAGCTATGGCCGTGATTGCATTGCCGACTGGTTTGCCGAAACGCTGGGAGGTCATACGGCATGACGCGCCGCTTCGTCGATCTGTCGATCACATTGTGCAATGAGGTGGTGAGCGATCCGCCGTTCCTGCGACCGGAGATCACCTACCAGAAGCATGGCGAAACCATGCAGGAGCTTGGTTTTTTCTTTCCGGGCGTGACGGCAGAGCAAACGCCGGGGGGCGAGGGTTTTGCGGCGGTGGAATCAGTCAAGCTGACCACCCATAACGGCACCCATCTTGATGCACCCTGGCATTTTCATCCGACGCAGGACGGCGGCAAACCGGCCCTGACCATCGACGAGGTGCCGTTGGAATGGTGTTTCCAGCCAGGGGTCAAGCTGGACTTTCGTCACTTTCCCGACGGTTATGTGGTCACGGCGGCGGATGTGGAGGCGGAGCTCAAGCGCATCGGACATGAGCTGAAGCCGCTGGAAATCGTGATGGTCAACACGGCTGCGGGCAAGGCGCTGGGCGATCCGGACTATGTCAGCCGGGGCTGCGGCATGGGCTATGAGGCCACCATCTACCTGACCAGCCGGGGCGTGCGGGTGACAGGGACCGACGCATGGTCGTGGGACGCGCCCTTCGTCCACACGGCGGAAAAGGTGAAGGAAACCGGCGATACCTCGCTGATCTGGGAAGGGCACAAGGCGGGCCGCGACATCGGCTATTGCCACCTTGAAAAGCTGCACAATCTGGAGGTGTTGCC
>Ga0307414_10001457_pt1 | contig 12289 bp, 10 predicted proteins | sample DK1Ometagenome_FD_203804 | JGI IMG/M metagenome (GOLD analysis project Ga0307414, IMG submission 203804) | Maize rhizosphere microbial communities from greenhouse at UC Davis, California, United States - DK15-O-3 | ecosystem: Host-associated > Plants > Roots > Rhizosphere > Soil | place: USA...
GCGCGCACGGCGGCGCGCCGCGCGGCGCTTGTCATGCGGGTCCGGCGTCAGCAGGACCGTGCGCGCGGCTTCGCCGAGAGGGGTCATTTCCGATCCGTTCGTCCTGAGGAGAGGCTGAGCTTGTCGAAGCCCCGTCTCGAAGGACCATGCGTTACGCTAAGTCCTTCGAGACGCCATTTCGACGAGCCCAATGGCTCCTCAGGACGAACGGGGAATTGAAATTTCATAGCTTACAGCGCCTTGGCGGCCTCCAGCACGGCGTCGGCGTGGCCTTTCACCCGCACCTTGCGCCACAACTTCGCGAGCTTACCGTCGCGGCCGAACAGGAAGGTCGACCGTTCGATCCCCATATAGGTGCGGCCGTAATTCTGTTTCTCGACCCAGGTGCCGAACGCCTCGCACACCGCGCCATCCTCGTCGGAGGCGAGGCGGACGGTCAGGCCATATTTGTCGCGAAACTTGCAGAGCTTCGCCGGCGCATCGCGCGACACCGCCAGCACCTGCGCGTCCAGATGCGCGAATTCGGGCGCGAGGCGCGTGAAATCCTGCGCTTCGGTCGTGCAGCCCGGCGTATCGGCCTTGGGATAGAAATAGACGATCAACGGCGCGCCCTTCATCGCGGCAAGGTCGATCGCCGCACCGTCGGCATCGAGAAGCTTCACCGCTGGAATGGCGTCTCCGATCGAAAGGCCGCTCATTGTCACGTCTCCTGCTTTACTGGGGTGATGGGCCGAATCGACGCCCACCAGTTCGCGATCTCCTGCCGCGCCATGTCGTGCGCGGCAAGCAGTTGCGGCCAGCCGGGCTCGCCGCACGCGGCCGCGACGAGGCCCCGCGCGGCGGCCGTCGCGGGTTCCCCGTCGGGCGCGGTGAGGCGCAGCATGACCAGCATACGCGCGAGCAGGCCGTGCGCGTCGATCACCTCGGGGGGCACCAGCTCCGCCGCCTTCATGCACGCGAGCGCCGCTGAAATATTGGGGTCGTGGCATCGGCCGCTCACCAGCTGCGTCACCTGCATCGAGAATTCCAGATCGACGAGCCCGCCGGGCCCGCCCTTGATGTCGAGCGCGCCCTTCGGCGGCTTGTGCGCCGCGATTTTGCCCCGCATTTCGGCGGCGTCGGCGGCCAGCTTCACGGGGTCGCGCGGAATCGCGAGCAGGTCGGCGACGATCCGCTCGAGCTCCGCTTTCGCCGCATCCGAGCCATAGACCGGCCGTGCACGAAGCAACGCCATATGTTCCCACGTCCACGCCTCCTCGCGCTGATAGCGTTCGAAGCTGTCGAGCGTCACGACGAGCGGGCCCTGCGCGCCCTGCGGCCGCAGACGCGTGTCGACGTCATAGAGCTTTCCCGCCGCGGTCGGCACCGACATCGCCGCGGTGAGACGCTGCGCGAGCCGGTTGTAATAGGTCGTCGCGCCGAGTGGGCGCGGCCCGTCCGATTCGGCGAGATGGTCGCCGGTGAACAGATAGATGAGGTCGAGATCCGACGCGTGGGTCAGCGCCCTGCCCCCGAGCCGGCCCAGCGCGAGGACGACAAGCTCGCTGTCCGGAACGCGGCCATGCGCCGCCACGAATTCGGCGACCGTCGCATCGGCGAGCACTTGCAGCGCCGCCTCGGCGAGTTCGGAATAGCCGCTTGCGATGGCGAGCGGGTCGTTCGCGCCCGCGATCAGCTGCACGCCATAGGCAAAGCGCCGCTCGCCGACGCGGTCGCGCACGCGGTCGAGCAGTCGCTCATAGTCGAGTCCGGCCAGCCCCGGCGCCCATTCGCCGAGCAGGCCGGCCTTGGTCGCCGGGGCCTCGAACGCGCGCTTGTCGATCAATCCCTCGATCAGCTCGACCCGCGCGGCCAGCGCGTCGGCCAGCGTCGGGGCGAGCGACAGCGTGCGCGTTGCGATCCGGGCAAGTTCGGGCTGCGCCGCGAGCAGATGGAAGAAGCCCACCGCGCTCGGCAGCCCGCTAACCAGCTTGTCGAAGCGCAGCAGCGTCGCTTGCGGATCGGGGGCGGCGCCCAAGGCCTTGACCAATTCGGGCAGAACCGTCTCGAGCGCCGTCTGTGCCGCCGGGCTGCGCAGCGCGCGCAGCTTGCCGCCGCGCCATTCGGCAATCGTGCGCAGCGCCGCACCGGGCGGATCGAACCCCGCCGCCATCAGCTCGGCCGCAAGTCCGCTCTCATCGCGCGGAAGGCCGGTGGTGACCGCGCGCTCGGCGACGAGCCGGTCGTAACAGCTGCCGACGTCGGCGACCACGGGCTCCAGCGCCGCGAGCAGCGCCGCGCCGTCAGCCTTGCCGTCGAGCCGCGCGACGCAGTCGAGCGCCGCTTCCTGGGTGGGCAGGCTATGCGTCTGCTGATCCTCGATCATCTGCAGCCGGTGCTCGATGCGGCGAAGCGTCGCGTAATGATCCGACAAGCGCGTCGCGACATCGGGTTCGATCCGCCCCGCCGCCGCGAGCGCGGCGAGCGCGTCGACCGTCGCGGGAACGCGCAGCGACGGGTCGCGTCCGCCATAGATGAGCTGATGGACCTGCGCGAAAAACTCGATCTCGCGAATGCCGCCGCGCCCGCGCTTCAAGTCGAAGCCGGGGCCGAACGCCTGCCCCTGCGCGAAATGGTCGCGAATCCGGTCGCTCATCGCGCCGATTTCCTTGAGTTGCCGGAAATCGAGGCTGCGGCGCCAGATGAAGGGCTGGATCGCGGCGAGGAAATTCTCGCCGAGCACGCGGTCGCCCGCCGAGGCCCGGCTGCGAATGAACGCCGCCTGCTCCCACGCCAAGGCTTCGGATTCATAATAGGAGATCGCGGCGCTGTCGGGAAGCACGATCGGCGTCACCTCGGGATGCGGGCGAAGGCGCAGGTCGACGCGCAGCACATGGCCGTCACCGGTGCGCGCCGACAGGATTTCGACCATCCGCCGCGCGATCCTTACCGCCGCTTCGTCGGGATCGTCGCGCGAGCGCCGCGGCAGTGTTTCGGGGTCGAAGATCAGGATCGGGTCGATATCCGACGAATAGTTGAGCTCGAAGCTGCCGAGCTTGCCGAGCGCGATCACCGCGAGGCCGCGTGGCTCCTCATCGGGCACGCGTTCGGCGAACGCGGCGGCAAGCGCCGCGTCGCACGCCGCATCGGCAAAGCCCGAAAGCAGTCGCGTCGTCGTCGCCACATCATGTTCGCCCGACAAATCGCCGAGCGCGAGCAGCAGCGCCATCCGCCCGCGCCATTGGCGCAGCGTACGCATGATATCGTCGCCAGCGGGCGGCGGCGCGACGTTCGTCAGTGCGGCGTCGGTGCCGTCAGCGAGGAAGCGCGTCACATCGGCGGGGTTGAGTTCGGCGAGCCGTGCGAGGAAGGGCGCGTTGGCTGTGAGCCGGTCAAGCGCCGACTGGCGGCTGGAAGCATCGGATGCGGTCATCGACCGTCGCTATCGCCCGCTAGCCATCGGCTCGCAACCCCCACCCCGTCATTGCGAGCGAAGCGAAGCAATCCAGGGCGGTTTACGCGGGCCCTGGATTGCTTCGCTTCGCTCGCGATGACGAACGGATAGATTAGGCCGGGATCGTGCTTTCGTCGAAGAACAGCACCTGCGAGATCGCCGCGCGCAGCGTCGCGGGCTGATACGGCTTGGTCAGCAGGAACGCCGGCTCGGGCCGGTCGCCCGTCAGCAGCCGTTCGGGGAATGCCGTGATGAAGATGACCGGCACCTTCACTTCGGTCAGGATTTCCTGCACCGCCTCGATTCCCGAGCTGTTGTCGGCGAGCTGAATGTCGGCGAGCACGAGGCCCGGCTGGTGCTTCTGCGCCTCGTCGACCGCCTCGCGGTGGGTCGTCGCGACGGCGACAACCTCATGCCCCAGGTCGCGGACGATCATTTCGATGTCCATCGCGATGATCGGCTCGTCTTCGATGATCAGGATGCGTGCGCGCGTCTGGCGATCGATCTCGTCGGTCGCGTCCACGATCAGCGAGCGCACCGCCTCGGCATCGCGGCCGATGATGCGCCCCGTGTCCTCGGCGCTGAAACCTTCGACCGCGGTGAGCAGCAGCGCCTGTCGCGCCAGCGAGGGAATGCGGCGGAGCCGCGCATCGGCGATCGCGATGTCGGTCAGCGCGCCGGCGTCGTTCGCGGCGGCCTGCTGGGTCATCAAGCCGAAATTGTCATGCACCAACCGGTAAAGCTGGATGCGCAAGTCGGCGCCGGTATCGATCGCCCCCGGATCGGCCACCAGCGTTTCGAGCAGCCGCGCGACGAGCGCATCGCCGTTGTGCTGGCTTCCGGAAATGGACCGGCCATAACGCCGCAGATAGGGAAGATGCGGCGCAACCGACTGACCCAATGACATATTCTACCTCCTGATAGCCCTAAAAACCGGGGCGGACGCGTCCGGACAAGGGACAACGCCCCATGCCGCCCCGTCACCATCCGATATATTTCAACCTTTGGGAACGATTTAGCCCGAAAATAGTTTCATGGCGAAGGAACAAACGCGCCATTGCGCTTTGGTGTATGCGCGGTTAGCAAAAGGCCCCATGTTCAGCGGATGCTTTGATAATGTCGTCTAAAACCGGTTCGCCACGCAGCGAGGCTTCCGGGAAGACCGCGGATAAAAAACCTTCCGCCAAGGGTCAGGACGTCAACGGCGCCCTGCGCCGCGCCTATGAATCGACCGTCGATGAGACGATCCCCCAAAATCTGCTGGATTTGCTCAGCAAACTCGACTGATTTTCAGCGCCGGTAGCGCGCGTCGAAATCGCGCTGGAATGCCGCAAATGTCCCCGCGCCGATCGCATCGCGCATGTCCTGCATCAAATCCTGATAAAAATGCAGATTATGCTGCGTCATCAACATCGCGCCGAGCATCTCGCCCGAGCGGACGAGGTGATGCAGATAGGCGCGCGACCAGGTCGTGCAGACGGGGCAGGGACAGTCGGCATCGAGCGGCGCCTGATCCTCGGCGAATTTGGCGTTGCGAATATTGATCGGCCCGTCGCGGGTAAACGCCTGCCCGTTGCGGCCCGACCGCGTCGGCAATACGCAATCGAACATGTCGACCCCGCGCGCGACCGCGCCGACCAGATCGTCGGGTTTGCCGACGCCCATCAGATAACGCGGCTTTTCGGCGGGAAGCTGGCCGGGCGCATAGTCGAGCACGCCGAACATCGCCTCCTGACCTTCCCCCACCGCCAGCCCGCCGATCGCATAGCCATCGAAGCCGACATCGGTCAGCGCCGCGGCCGATCGCGCGCGCAGCTTCTCGTCGAGCGAGCCCTGCTGGATGCCGAACAGCGCCGAGCGGGCGGCATGGTCCCCGCCCGCATCGAAGCCCGCACGGCTGCGCGCCGCCCAGCGCATCGAGCGTTCCATGCTCGCCTCGGCGCGCTTCGCATCGACGCCGCTGGGCGGACATTCGTCGAACGCCATCACGATGTCGCTGCCGAGCAGGCGCTGGATTTCCATGGATCTTTCGGGGGTCAGCATGTGGCGCGAACCGTCGAGGTGGCTTCGGAACGCCACCCCTTCCTCGCTCTGCTTGGTCAATGCCGACAGGCTCATCACCTGATACCCGCCGCTGTCGGTCAGGATCGGCCGGTCCCAGCCCATGAATTTGTGAAGCCCACCGAGCCGCGCCATCCGCTCGGCGGTCGGGCGCAGCATCAGATGATAGGTGTTGCCGAGGATGATGTCGGCGCCGGTGGCGCGGACTTCGGCTGGGCGCATCGCCTTCACCGTCGCGGCGGTGCCGACGGGCATGAACGCCGGCGTGCGAATCTCGCCGCGCCGCATGGCGATCACGCCCGTGCGCGCGGCGCCGTCGGTCGCGGCGATCTGAAAGGCGAATCTGTCGGCCATGGCGCGCGCCTATGGCGGGGATGAGCGCGAAAGTCGAGATGATGGAATCAAACCCCTCCTCTTCAGAGGAGGGGTTTGGGGTGGCGCGCGACAGCGCGCAGGAATTCAAGCACCACCCCGCTGCGACTAACGCGCAAAGCGCGTAAGTCTCACTGCCCCTCCTCTGAAGAGGAGGGGTTGCATCATATCATCCTAATCCCGCGCTTCTTCGCTCGACGGCTCTTCCGCGGCGGCCTTCGCCTTTTCCTTCGGCTTCTCCTTCTCGAAGATCCTGATCAGCTCTTTCTTGCGCTCGTCGGAAAGCTCTTTTTCGGCCGCCGGGAACATCTCCTCCTCTTCCTCGTCGATATGGTGGAGATAGCGATCCTTCATCGTCCGGAACCGCGTCAGCCAGCCGGTCGAGGCAAAGTCCATCTCGTATAATTCGGTCAGATAATCCTCGATTTCCTTGTGCTCGGCGACGCTGTGCTGCGCCTCGTCGCGCAGGTCGGGGTTCGCGAGCATCGTCGCATAGAGCGACATTTCCTCGGACGCCGCATGCGCGGTCACGTCGATGCGAAACGCCTCGAACAGGTCGCGGCGTTCGTCGCTGTCGCCCTGGGTCGCGTCGATCTTGTCGAGCAGCTCGCGATGGCGGTCGTGATCGGCCTTCAGCCGCGTGAAAATTCCGGTTTCGGTCATATTCGTCTCCCTTGGCGGTTGGAGACAATACGGATCACCGCAACGGCGGTTCCGGCGTCAGGCCGCTTTCCAGTCGCCCGTCGTCGTGAAGGTCGGCAGCGCGGGCGCTCCCGTCTGCTGCGCCGCCGCGGCGATCAGATAGGGCGAGACGCGGTGGCGCGTGCAAAGCCCGCCATTGCCGTCGCTCACCATCGTCTGTTCGAATTCGATGCCTTGCTGATGCTTCGCCGAGCGGCGGACGGTCGCGGTGACGAGTTGTCCCTCGCCGAAATCGATGACGAAGCGCGTCCCGACCGGCACGTCCAAAATGCCCTCGATCAAGGCGCCGGTGGTCGACAGGTTGCGGATGACGACGGCATAGCGGTGGTTGTCGTGGATCGCGCCGACCTTGCGGAACAGCGAGAAACGGTCGTTGCGCTGGCGCGCGGGGCCCGACGGCTTGATCGTCCACGACCCCGCCGCGGCATGGTCGAGCAGTTCGGCCTGCGGCACGGGCTTGCTATAGATATAGCCCTGGACATGGCTGACGTTGAGCCCCCGGATCAGGTCGAGTTGGTCGAGCGATTCGATACCCTCGGCGGTCGTTTCCATCTCGAGCGCCTCGGCCAGCGCGACGATCGCGGCGATGATCGCGCCGTTGCGCGATCCGGGCTCGGTCGCGCCGCGAACGAAACTCTGGTCGATCTTGATCTTGTCGAACGGCGCCGATTGCAGATAGCCGAGCGACGAATAGCCGGTGCCGAAATCGTCGAGCGCGAGGCGGACGCCGACTTCCTTCAGCGCCGTGAACATCCGGTTCGTTTCGGCCGAATCGCCCAGGAAGACACTTTCGGTGATCTCGAGTTCGAGCCGGTCGGGCGAAAGCCCCGTTGCGGCGAGCGCGCCCGCGACGACCTTCGGCAGATCGGGGTTCGCAAACTGGATCGGCGACACATTGACCGCGACGCGCATATCGCCGGGCCAGCGCGATGCGTCCTCGCAGGCCTTGCGCAGTACCCATCCGCCGAGTTGCCAGATCATATTGGCTTCCTCGGCGATCGGGATGAACAGCGCGGGCGAGATCGGCCCGCGTTCGGGGTGCGTCCAGCGGATGAGCGCCTCGACCCCCGTCACCATGTTCGTCTTCGACTGGACGACGGGCTGGTAGCACAGCTCCATCTCGCCGCGCGCCAGCGCGTCTCGCAGATCCTCTTCGAGCGCACGGCGCTGTTCGGCCGCCTGATGCAAGTCGCTGGAATAAAAGCTGAAGCGGCCCCGCCCGTTGCCCTTGGCCGCATAAAGCGCCAGATCGGCGTTGCGGACAAGGTCGTCGCTGCCCTGCCCGTCGAAGGGCGCGATCGCGACCCCGACCGACGCGCCGATGATGCAGCGGCTGCCCTCGACCGAATAGGGTTGCGACAGGCTGGCGATGATGTCGGTCGCCATCTCGCCCAATTTGCCGCGATCCTCGATATCGGGAAGGATGATCTGGAATTCGTCGCCCCCAAGACGACTGACCATTTCGCGGTCGCCGACGATCTTGAGCAGGCGCTGCGCGACCTGTTTCAGCAACGCGTCGCCCGCCGGATGGCCGAGCGTGTCGTTGACCTGCTTGAACCGGTCGAGGTCGATCAGCATGATCGCGCACGAGCGTTGCTGCTGCGCGAACGCCGCGAGCGTCGCGTCGAGCTTTTTCGAGATGTTGAAGCGGTTGGCGAGCCCGGTCAGCGAGTCATAGAGCGCGAGCCGCGAGGCGTCCTCGGCCGATCGACGTTGTTCGGTGATGTCGGTGCCGCTGCCCCGGTAACCGGTGAATTTGCCCGCACCGTCGAACTGCGGCCGCCCCGATATCGCCCACCAGCGATCGTCGCCTTCGAACGCGCTGCGCAGCGGCAGCTCGTGGAATTTCGACTGTTTGGTCAGCAGGAAGGGCAAAGTGCGCTGGCGCTCGCCCTGGCTGTCGACGGGCAGGAACAGGTCGGTGAAGGCGGTGCCGTGCAGCGCGCGGCCGGTTCGCCCCATCAGCCGCGCCACCGAATCGGTGATATAGGTCAGCCGCCCCTTGGCGTCGGTCGACCAGAACCAGCCCTGCCCGCTCTCTTCGTAATTGCGGAGCAGCAACAGCGCGTCGTGGGTGTGCAGATTGGCCGCGGCCTCGCCGCGCTGTTTGCCGATGCGGGAACCGATCAGACCGAAAAAGCCGCGCTGGGCTTCGTCGGCATCATCCTGTCCCCGGTCGCCGGAATCGATCCGCGATGGCACGTCCATCCAACAAACTCTTTATCTGATCCCCACTACTCGGTCGCTATGCGCGGCAACAGATTGCGATAGCGTAAATATCCAAAGCTTTGCCCCAAAGCGAAACATCCGAGCGATTTAGCCGGCCTCCTCGCGCCGGCGCATCGCCGCGCCGGCGGCTTTCACTCATCCTGCCTTATTAACCTTTCCGCGAAGCCAAATGTTAATGTGGGCCTCGCGATGGATGCACGCATGGCAATGACTGTATATCTGAACGATGTTCCGCGATTGGCGGGCAAGGGCCGCGCGTCGCGCCGGCAATTGCGGCTGCCCCTGCACGGATCAAAGGCGACGGGCGCCGAGATCGAGGCGCTCGTCCACAATATTTCGGCGACGGGTATGCTCGTCGAAAGCGGTGCCTCGCTGAAAATCGGCGAGGTGATCGAGGTCAATTTGCCGCACAGCGGCAAGACGGCGACCAAGGTCATCTGGACCAGCGGCCGCCTGGCCGGATGCCAGTTCGAAATGCCGATCTCGCCCGCGACGCTCAGCGCGGCGCAACTGCGCAGCGTGGTGGTCGAGGGCGAGCCCGATGCCCAAAATCGGCCGGCGGCATCCGCCGAGAGTTTCGGAGCCCGCTTGCAGCGGCTGCGAACCGCGAAAGGCCTTACGCAGGGACAGCTTGCCGTGCGGCTGGGCGTCAGCGAACCGTCGATCTCGGCGTGGGAGCTCGACAAGGCCCGGCCCAAGGCCGGTCGGGTGGAAGTGCTGGCGAATATGCTCGGCGTCGAAATTCACGAGCTTCTCGGGCTGGAGGAGACCGAAAATCTGCGCGATCTCGTCGCCCGCGCGAAAGAGCAGATCGCGAAGGCGGCTGGCGTCGCTCCCGACAATATCAAGCTGACCATCGAGATATAGTCACCCCCGCCACGCGGAATCAGAGCTCGCTGCCCCGAGATTCGATGCGTCAGAAGATGACCGACGTCAGGTCGGAATGATCCGCAATTCGAAACGATCGGTGTCGAAACCCTGTTCGCCGGGAATTGCCGCGATCGGCCGCTCCCTGACCCGCGGTCCCGTCGCGCGGCTGAGCACGGCCTGGCCCGAACCGTTGAGAATGATCTCGTCATTCCCCGCGATGATCCGCGCACCTTCCAGCGAACCCGGCTCGTAATTGATCACCAGATCATAGCCCGCCGGCGCGTTGCAATATTCGCGGAAGGTTCCGAGCGACACGGCATCGCCGCTGACGACGCCGAATCCGATCGCCTGATGCTGCACGGTGCACTGCACCGCGACCGTCAGGCGGAGGTTGAAACCGACCGACGCCGCCATGGCGGCCGTCGGCGCCGCAACGAGCACGACACTCGCAAGGCCGAGCGAGAATTTCCTGATCATCCGTAACCTTTCCGCCAGTTGGCCGAAGCTTTGGATGATTATCTAGGCTCGCGAATCTAACATTCAGTTAAGGGGCGTCAGAAAATTGACAAGGGAGGCCGGGGCGAAGCAGGCTGCGTCAGCGGGCGGTCACCGAGATCGAGACGACGTCGCTATACACCCCGGCGCGCCGATCGGACGTATCGCCGATCAGGAAATGGATCGGCAGCGCCTCGCGGCGCAGTCCGCCATTCGTCGCCCCGGATATCGTGCGCACGCCCGTCAGATTGACCGAGTTACCGCCGATCGCAAGGCTGTACGGCACATACCAGTCGCTCGAACCGAGCCGCAGGCGGCCCGAATTGGCCGAGGTGACGTTGAGGTCATAGGAACCGGTACTGGCGACGCGAAGCTGGAGCGGCACCGGCGCGACACCGGGTCGCAGCTCGCCGAGGTCGACCACCGCGTGCCCGTCGTTCATGGTGTAAGCGCCGGCGAGACCGATCCGTGCCGAGGGCAGGACATTGATCCCCAGGACGAGTTGTGTGCCGCCGAGCGAACGGAAGCTGCTGTCCTGCGCCTCGATCGTCACATCCTGGGTAAAAATACCCGAATCCTTCACGTCGTCGGCGTCGGCGACGAGCTTGTACAACAAGGTGCGCGACCCGTTTGCCCCCAACGTCAGCATCCGCTGCGACGGATTGCGCAGCGTCCGCCCGGCGCGCGGCGTGACATCTTGCGTGTCGGTCAGGTTGAGCAGCGCGTAGCGGATCCGCTTTCCGCTGCCCTTCGACAGGCCGAACGGCGGCTGGCCGAGTTCGAACGTCGGGGTGAAACGGCATTCGCCCGTACCCTCGTTTACGAACGTGACACCGAACGTCCCCTCGGGAACGGCTCCGTCAAAAGGATCATATCCCTGGATCAGCCAACTTTGCGGTGTCGCATTGATCCGGACAAGACATTCGGCACCGGGAATAGCGGCACCCGGCGTCGGCGCCTGCGCATAAAGCGGCATCGCCAGCATCGCCGCGGCGAGGAACAGAGTTGGGCGCAGCATAATGCCTCCTAATTTTTCGTACCGGGGCGAACCGTACCGAGGTTCAACAGGCCATCGGTGTCCGCCGGCACCGTGAATTCGAAGCTCCGGTCGATTGTACCATTGGGACCGTAGGTTTCCACCAGATAGCGTCGTCCCGGCAGCAGGTTGGTAATCGCGAAGCGTCCGATCGAATTGGTGAAGAATGGAATCGGCTTCGGCGTCTCGTTTGACTGCACATCTAGCAAGGTTACGCGACCGCCGATCAGCGACACGGGCTTGTCCGGCGCCAGAATCAATGTACCCATCGCGCTGGCAAACGCGTCGGTGCCGATGCGCGCCGCATAGCCGCTCTTGTACGGCGGGTGGACGCGGAACACGCCCGGTCCGGTGTCGTACCCGGTCGGTGGGTCTTCCACGTCATATTGCACCGACTGAGTGGCATAGGAACCGAGGAAGTTATTGACCGCCGCGCCCAGCGCGCCGCTCTTGCTGATATAATTATTCTCGGCCAGCGACTGGCCGGCGACCACGCTGCGCTTGCCGAGATTCTTGTGCGGCGACAACAACATGAAGCTGTCGTTGATCCGCCGTCCGATGCCGAAGCTGCCGTCGGCAAAGGCCAGCGAGGTGCCGACGCGGGCCGTCGTGACGTTGAGGTCGGCCACGTCCGACAAATTGGGCCCGAACGTCGCGTGGCTGATCGACGCATCGAAACGGTTGGCGGAATAGGTCGCATAGCCGAGCGCGCGCGCGCTGTTGTCATCGCGCGTGACGACTCCGCCAAAGCCGACGCTGTTGAGTTGGTTCAGGCCGCTCTGGTTGTAGGAAATCTCGCTCAGATTGTCGCGGCTCTCATATCGTGCCTCGGCGCGGCGGCGATAGTCGGGCTGGAACACGATGCCGATATTGAAGCTGACCCCGTTCCCGCGCGAGAAGGCCGAAGGGAATTTAGCGTAATCGACCCCGGCGCGGATCGTCCAGCGCCGGTCGAGCCGATAAAAGCCCGTCGCCCCGACGCGATAGCTATCGCCAACGTCCCCGCGCCCCTTGAGATAAGAGGCCGATGCCGTCGCGGTCAGACGCATGGTGAACTGCCGCGAATATTGCCCCGTCACCGTCGCCGACGT
>Ga0307414_10001458_pt1 | contig 12286 bp, 9 predicted proteins | sample DK1Ometagenome_FD_203804 | JGI IMG/M metagenome (GOLD analysis project Ga0307414, IMG submission 203804) | Maize rhizosphere microbial communities from greenhouse at UC Davis, California, United States - DK15-O-3 | ecosystem: Host-associated > Plants > Roots > Rhizosphere > Soil | place: USA...
TTCCTTTGGCGAAAGCCTATCTCGAAACTGTCGCCTAGGCTCGATCCTTATTTCGGCTGAACAAACTTGGAATCTTCGATCGGAACGTTGTATTTGGTTTCGTTTATTGTCGTCACGATCTCGAAGGCCGGCGTCTTCGCTCGGATCCTGTGCGCCGACTTTACGCCTTCGACGTCACGGTAATCCTCGTAAAACGTGTTCGTCGCCTGCTGCCCCTCCGGCGAGATCACGATGCTGTCGCTTCGCAGCATCAGCCCATTTTCCGTATCGAAATACATAATGTCGTCGGGAAGCCCTTCGGTCGAACCGACGACAACATAAGTGTCCCGGTCGCCAACCTTCTCGACCCCGCGCACCGTCAATGTCGTGTACAGCTTGTCCAGCGACCATTCCCGCCCGAACGCCGCAGTACGCTTCGATTGAAGCAGTTCCTTACCTTCTTTCACGCGATTCCCCTGGATCGGGTTACTCGTCCATGCCGTCTTCCCGTCGTAACCGTCCAGCAGATCGCCGATGCCCGCGAGCGAAACCTTAACGAAAGATTTCTCGTCGGACCGCGCGTATGACTCGATCGTCCCTTTCACGCCCATCGGCGAAAGCTCCATCGTACCCGTCTGCACGCGCGATTTGTGCTTCTGCATCGCTTCCCTACCGCCGATCGCTTTTACGTACTTTTCAATTATTTCCTTCGCCGGCGGCAGTTTGACGGCGGCGACTGCCGACGGCTTAACTTCCGGCTGCGGATTCGATGCCGGCTTCTGCGCCGCGATACCGGCCGCGGAAAGGATGACCACTAACGAGATACCTAAAATGTTTTTCATACTGCTTACCTTTCGATCAGATCTAACCTTGATTTCCAACTTGTTTTTCAGTTGGCTTCCCTTCGCCGGTTTGCGTGAGGAAAAGAATTTCACGCAAAGTCAGAATAGGTGCCGGTCGATGCGGCAAAACAAAATTTGTACTTTAACTAATTCTTCCTAACCAGTGCGATCGCGGCTTCCAGTTGCGGATCACGGCCCGCGAGCAGAAATTCGCGCGTTAGCGCCACTACCACATCCGGCTTCACGCCGCGGCCCTCGATCACGATATTCTTCGGCGATTTATAGTCGGATATGGCGTATTGAAACGTGTAGCCGGTGGGAAGCTGCTCGAAAACGGACGGCAGGATCGCACCGGCAGACGTTTCGCCGACCACCTTCCCGCGATCATTCTCCTGGATACCCGCGGCGAACATCTCGCTCGTCGAACCGGTTCCGTGGTCCGTCAAAACCACCACCTTCCCGAGAAATGGCTCCGGCTGGGCGTACCCGATCGCGTTCATCACGCCGGCACGAGCCCTCATCGATCCCATAGAGATCTGCTTGTCCGACAAAAGCCCGGCTACGCCACCGGCCATTCCGCCGACCCCGCCCGGGTTGCCGCGCAGATCGAACACGATCGCGTCCGCTTTGGCAAATTCGCGGACCGCAGCCCTGATTTTCGCCGCCTGGGGGATCACCCACATATTAAAGCGGATATACCCGATGTTCTCGGGCAACAGTCGCGATTCGAAGATCACCTTCTGCTTTGGGAAATTTCCCATCGGCTGCGACATCTCGCCGGCGTATCGTACGCGCGTCAGTTCAGCCGACATGGGCTTATCCTCGCCGTCGAGGAACTCGATCGTCACCTTTGTGTCGGGCTTCCCGGCCGCAAGGGCTTCTGCCGTCCGTTCGAGGTAAACGCGCCTCATCATCTCGGTCGTCGAGCGTTTAGCGAGCGATTCCTTCAGCGGCTTAAGCGTGTCTGAGACAATTTTCCCGTCGATCTTGCTGACGACGTAACCCGGCCTCACCGACGCCTTGTCCGCAGGCGAATCCTTCTGCACCCGCGCGACCACGGGCAACCCGCCGATCCATTTGATCTCGATCCCGATAGAGCCGTCACGATCGCCGTCGGTGCCGATCGCGGGCGGCGGCGGAAATATGTTGAAATGCGAAAGCTTCAATTCCCCCAGCATTTGCCGCAGCACGCTGTGGAACTCCTCGTCCGTCTTCGCGGCCTGTGCTTTCGGCAGGTACGATTCCCTGACGGCCTTCCAGTCCACCCCATTAAAAGTCGGGTCGTAATGCTTTTCGTTGATCGTGTTCCACACCTTATTGAACGTATCCAGCCTAACCTGGCTGAATTCCGGCACGGTCGCGAGCGCCTGTGCACCCGCAATTTGCGAGAAGGCGGCCGCCGCGGCACTCAAAACAAGCGCGGCCGCCAGCAGAAATCGTATAGAATGTCGTCTTATCATTTCAGCCATTAGTACGCCCGAAACGTCGATGACGTTTCAGCTTTACGTGTATTTGATCTAAACTCAGGGTTATTAAATCATAAGCAATCATTTCCATTTCGGATACTTTTCAGATGAAATTCCATAACAGCGTTCTCGACCTCATCGGCAAGACGCCCCTCGTACGCATCAATAACATTACCAAGCAGCTCAAGATCAAGGCCCCGATCTACGCAAAAATGGAAAGCCTGAACCCTGGCTACTCCGTTAAGGACCGCATCGGCATCTCGATGATCGACTGGGCGGAGAAAGAGGGTGTATTGAAGAAAGGCGGCACGATCATTGAGGCGACCAGCGGAAATACCGGCATCGGCCTAGCCCTCGTTGCGGCGGTCCGCGGCTACAAATGCATCTTCGTGTTGACCGAAAAGGCCTCGACCGAGAAGGTTCGTTACTTGAAGGGCCTCGGCGCCGACATCGTCGTCTGCCCCGCCGCTGCCAAACCCGGAACCCCGGACCACTACGTCGCGACCGCGAAGCGGATCTCTCAGGAAATGCCGAATTCGTTCTACCCGGATCAGTACAACCACCCCGAAAACCCTGCCGCGCATTACCGCACGACCGGCCCGGAGATCTGGGAGGACACGGAAGGCAAAATAACCCATTTTGTCGCCAGTATAGGCACCGGCGGCACGATCAGCGGAACCGGGCGTTATTTAAAAGAGAAGAACCCGAATATTAAGGTGATAGGCGCCGACCCGTATGGCTCGATCTTTAAGACATATAAAGAGTCCGGCTTTATTCCCGAAGCGACGCCCTACCTCGTCGAAGGGATCGGCCAGAACCTGCCGGTCGGCAACGCCGATTTAGCAACGATCGACGAGATCATCAACATCACCGACCGCGAATCTTTCGACCTGGCTCGCCAACTCGGCCGCCGCGAGGGGATATTTTGCGGCGGTTCGGCCGGGACCATTTTCGCGGGAGCCCTAAAGGTCGCAAAAGATCTCGACGAGAATAGTCTGATAGTATTCATCGTCTGTGACACGGGCGAACATTATTTGAGCAAGTTCCACTCCGACGAGTGGATGAAAGAGAAACTGCTCCTCGAACCGCAGCGGATAACGGCCAGCCTGATCGTGGAAACGAAGAACGGAGGTGCTCCAACGGAGCTGATCTTCGTCGCCCCGAGCGATACGGTCGGGCACGCGTTGGAAAAGATGAGCGAAAGCGGAATCACGCAGATCCCCGTCATCGAGGATCACCGCTCGGTGGGATCCCTGCGCGAAAGCCGAGTGCTGACGAAATTGCTGCAAAACCGCGATCTTATGGAATCACCCGTATCGGAAGTAATGGACGAAAGCTTCCCGGTGCTCGAGGTGGACACCAATCTGAATGAAATAAAAAAGAGATTACAGAAATCTCCCGCGGTTTTGATTGAAGATTTTAAGCGGATCACAGGTATAATAACGCGGTCCGACGTGCTCGAACTGCAGAAGTAGTTCCATATCCCCAAGCAAATGGAGTGAAATGCCATGAACGAAGACGAACGAGGTAATGAACTCCCGGATCCGGAAGCGGTCACCGCTGCTCCGGATCGTTCAGATGCCGTACCGCCGCCCGCCGGCGGATGGCAGATGCCCCAGCCCAAATTCCAGCAGACCAGCGGATATCTGCCGCAGGGTTATATAGATCAGATCGGCGTTGCCGCAGCCGCTGCATCGGGTGCGGCTGCGGCACCGGCGATGTCGCCGCCCGCGCCCGGCGCCGCCGAGGTCGAGGCTCAGCCCGATCTGACCGATCAGCTCGCTCCACCGCCCGCCCCGGCTATCGCGGCTCCGGCCGTGAAAGAGCGTAGCACTGCCGCCCGAGCGGCGATGATTGTGTTGGGTTTGCTCGCGATGGTCGCGTTCCTGGTGTTGTTTCTCGGCGTAGTCTATTACCTGTTTTTGGCCCCGCCGGGGGCCGGCACCCAGTTCTAACAGCAAAAACGTCACCCTTAGTTCGTCCAAAATTGCCGGTCACTTGGGCAGTGGGCCATTAGCCGCTGCCTTTAGTTGACTTAAAAAAATGCAGGAAGCAAAGGTCAAGTCAGGCGATCAGGAATACCCGGTTCTCGGCTCGCTCTCGATCGGGCGAACACCGGACAACACGATTTCGTTCCCCGACGACTCGAACATTTCCCGCAACCACGTCGAGATCACCCGGGCGGGTGAAGATTATTTTCTTAAGGATCTTGGAAGCAGCAACGGAACGTTGATCAACGGCGAGCGCGTTACCGGACTGCAGAAGCTGAACAATGGCGATTTTATCATCGTCGGGAATTCCAAATCGGTGATCTTCAATTTAGTCGACGACGCCGTGGAGCAAGGCGACGAAGCGGCGGATGAGGACGGTGAAACCGCCGAGCCGGAGGCACCAGAACCGACTCCCGAAGAAAAGAAGAAGAACCGGAAGATGCTTGCCGGAGCGGGCGGTGCACTTGCGTTGGCGGTCGCTATCGGCGGCGGTGCCATCTACTATTCGAGCGGTTCCGGATGTGCCGCAACTGCGAAAATAATCAGCCCCGAACCGGGCGACACCATTTCGAAGGCGACGGACATCGAGGTGGAGAGCGATAATGCAGGCTGTGTCGCCAAGGCGGTTTTCACGATAGACGGCACCGAATTTGCCACCTCGGACACGGAACCGTTCGAGGCCGAGATCGATCCGAAGGATCACCCCGACCTCGCAGACGGCTTCGACCACGTTTTGGGTATTGTTCTTATCGATAAGTACGGAGAGAGGATCTCCGAACCCGAGCCCGTGCTGCTGGCGTTCGAAACGCGAAAAGTTGAACCGCCCGTGAACACGGAGATCGTTCAAGGCAATACGAACACGGCCGCCCCGCCTAAGGGAAAGGAACTCTCACTGGTCGAGATCCAGCAGTTGTCCGACAAACTGGCGAAACAATTATCTCCGTCATTCGCGTATAACGTTTCGAATAAGCAATTTCTGCAGGAAGTGCAGAAGCGGGCCGCCGAATATGCACAGGCCGGTTATTTCGACCGCGCGGCCCAATACCGCGACGCGATCAACGTGGCGTTCGTTCGTGAACAAAATCTAGCGGCCCCGCTTGGGTATTATCTCGCGATGAGCCGCAGTAAGTTCAACCCGCAAAAGCAGGGTACCGACGAGGGCCTCTTCCGGATGACGAACGAATTTGTGACCGCGAACGCGTACAACGGCCTGTGCGGGACTGAAACGCTTTCGGACCAGTCTCAAAATTGCGCGGCGAAGGCGGCGGCGCTTTATATGAAGGCGATCGTGTTCGGGGTGTTCGAAGGGGACGTCATTTATAGTGCCGCTGCTTTCGGCAAGTCGTCGACGGACGCAAGCGTCTGGAAGTCGACGTTGCCGGCGAATCGCTCCGACATTTGGAACACGGTGAAAACGCCGCAGGAGCGCGAACAGATCGTCAGGTTCTTTGCCGCCGCGATCGTGTCGGAGAATCCTCAGAGATTTGGATTGAACAAGGACCGGCCGCTTTCGGAATTGTATAAACTGGCTTTGTAGAGTATTTACACACGTAGTTTGTAGCTATAAATGCTCGAGATCATCCTCACATTCCCGACTCCTGAAGGCTCGCGGGAGATCCGCATCGACCGCGATAAGACTACATTCGGCCGTGGAAGCGATGCTGACCACCGATTCGCCGATAACGGGCTTTCGAGACTGCACGCCGCCGTTTACCGCGACGGTGATAGAGTTTGGGTCGTCGACGAGAATTCTGCGAACGGGACTTTCGTGAACGGTTCACCCAGCGCTCCGGCCGGGACGCCGCTGAAACAGGGCGATGTGATAAAGATCGGAAACGAAACGGTCCTGACCATCCATTTTCGCGAGAGCGCCCGGCCCGAGTTGTCACCCGCGGCGGCGGATGCGTCAGACGGCGCGGGATTATCCTCCGCGGCTCCGACGCGGACTGTATCGTCGAATCCATCGCCGGTCAGTGCGATAGCGATCGCATTTGTAGGAATCGCGTTCATTGTCATTTGTGTTTCCGGGTTATTCGTCGCTTACCGCGTCTTGGCACGCAGCGAGGTGGAGATCGCCGACGATATCGACGACGATCCGATCGAAGTAAGATCGGATAAGAACAAGGATAAAGACAAAGACGACAAGCCGCCCGCGAACAACGTCACCTCGAACGACACGAAACAACCCGAAGACGTAAAGATCACCGGTACGCCCGATCCAAAACCGCCGCAGAACGTCTACACGATGCCCGCGGGGAAAAAATACCTGGATCTGAGCGACGCCGAGAAGCGGCAGTATCTGGCCGACCGAGCTCTGAAGATCGCACAGGTCATAGGGAACAACAGCAGCGACGCGATCCCGGCGGCGGCGCTCGATAAGATCAAAGCCTTCGCCGACGCCTACGCGAAACGGGTGAATGTAAAGGCCGCAGGCGGGTGCAGGTTCGGCGACAACCTGCAGGTGACCTACGAACGGGCGAGCAAGAACGCCCCCTTTATCGTAAAGGCTTTTAACGAAAAGGGCACCGATCCTCGCATCGGGTTATACCTAGCGATGATCGAATCGGAACATTGCGTTTGCCTTCAGAGCCCGACCGGGCCGCTCGGGATGTTCCAGTTCACGAAAGCGACTGGTGAGATGCACGGTCTAAAAACGGTAAAGGGGGCAAGCCCGCAGAATCCGGATGAGCGCTGCGAACCCGAGCCCGCGGCAAGGGCCGCCGCATCTTATATGAAAGCATTGACCGGACGGTACGGGACCGGCCCATCGAGCGTGCCGCTCGCGATCGGAAGCTACAACAGCGGCGAGGGCGGCCTAAGCTCCAATCTCGTCAAAGCACTTGATTCGAACAGCGGCCTCCCGCGCGACTTCTGGATGCTGATCGCGAACGGCGAGATACTTTCGAAGCAGTTTCAGTCTGAGAACTTTAAATACGTGCCGAAATTTTTCGCCGCAGCCATAATCGGGGAGAACCCGCCGGACTTCGGCCTTAAGCTTCAGCCGCTCTCGACATACTCGAAATGAGTTCAAAATTTTAAGGTTTCATGTCCCAAGTCAACAGCCTGAAACTTGGAACGTGCCGCCTTCAGCGATGAACGAACTTTGGTTGAATTTTCTCGACCCCCAGGGATCTGCCCGCCGCGTGCGGGTGGACAAGGACAAGTTCGCCATCGGCCGGCACCCCGACTGTGACCTCACCGTTGCCGATTCCAGGCTTTCCAGGGTGCACGCCCGGATCGAGCGCCTCGGCGACCGGTTCGAGATATCGGACCAAGGATCGAGCAACGGCACTGACCTGAACGGAAGCCCCGTTTTCGATCCAATGCCCATATCGGACGGCAGCAGCATTAGTCTCGGCGGGTTTGTCGTTAAGGCGGAGATCGCCCAAGCCCAGACGGCCCCGGCCGTTGCGTCCAACGGCGAGCCGCTCCAGGCAGCAGCTCCCGCCGCTCCGATAAAAAAAGCCGCTGCCGCAGAAACCTCCGGTGGTTCTGACGGAATTCCGGTTTTTTTGATCTTCCTCGCTCCGGTGCTTGCGATATTTCTCGTGGCCGCGGCGGGCGGGGCGGTTTATCTCTTGGCGGTCAAGAATTCCGGGCAGGTCGCCATCGGTAATGATGAAGTCGACGATCCGCCGGATGTTAAAGAAAAGGATCCGGAGGAAACCGACGATCCGAAACCGACGCCCCGGCCCACGGCCGGCGGAAACGGTACGAACCCCGAACTTGATATTCCAACACCGACACCGGCGAATCTCTCGGAAAACGCCAAGGTGGAGATGAACGGGACGGGCTTTTTGCGAAAGATCGGGGCCAACGATTCAAAGGTCTTTATGACCGGTGAACAGGCGAAACGTCTCGCGGCGAAGGTTAAACAGTTTGCTGGCTCTGCGGCGCTGGCCGACAATCTGAATGCCGCTCAAAAGAACGCAGACCAGATCAAAGCTCTCGCCGCCGCGAAAAATCTGAAACCCCAGTTCCTTGCCGCCGCCGCGGTCGCCCGCCTCGGGAACTCGAAGGGCGATGTCGTCCAGACGGCTCAGTCGATGTCCGAAATTCTTGACAAGCTCAGCGTGCACCTCGGGACAGAACTGGCCGACGACTGCTTACTGCTGATCGCCGCCTACGATCAGGGCGTCGCCGGCGAAACGATGAAGATGCGGAATATGCTTCAGGACCTGGCGAATAAAACTAATGAAAGCAGCCGGACGATCCGGACCATCTGGTTTCTTCAAAAGCAGAACAAGATCACACAGGCCGAGTTCGACCGGGCGTTGACGTTTCTCGCGGTCGGAACGATTGCGCAAAATCCGAAGGAATTCAACGTCAACGCCGCGGCTCTCAATATTTAGATGGGTGAAGATGCGCGGCATCAAATATCGAATTTCGCTTGATCGCCGCGCTTTTGATAGAAAGAAACGCAATTTGCGGTTTAATCGTTCAGTTCTGGGTTTGCCCTTTTACTAATTTCGAAACTCGTTCTACTATTGTCGTCTGACTTTCCTATGAGCAAATACCGAAAGATCGTCTGGAACGAGGGAATGCTCCTGACGCCCCAGCATTTTCAGCAATTCGACAACTACCACGAAGAACTGCTGAATTCGCGCGTGGCCTCGATGATGCAGCACGAGTACGGTGTGCTGGAATTGCGCTTCAGTGCCGAAGCGATCGCGAATGGAAACTTTCAGGTAACCACCTGCAGGGCCGTTCTCCCTGACGGGCTATTCGTAAATGTCCCTGACGCTGAAGCGGCACCGAATATGCGCCCGGTGGGAAACCATTTTAAGGTCGACGCTGACCGCCTCGGTGTCCACCTGGCGATCCCCGCCAAAAAAATGGGCGAGGCTAATTTTCAGACCAGCGGTGTTAACGCCAACGGCAACATCCGGTACCTGCAGGAGGCCAGCCAGGTCAAGGACGAGACCACCGGCTCCAATGAGCAGCCGCTCGCCTACGCAAAGAGCAACTTTCGCATCATTTTCGACGATGAGCTCCGCGACGGGTTTACATCTTTGAAGATCGCCGAACTGCAGCGCACGCCGACCGGTCAGCTTAAGATTTCGGAAGAGTTCATACCGGCGATCTTGAAAATTACCGCGTCGGATTGGCTCGCGGCGATGCTGCGGCAGGTCGTCGAGATACTCATTACAAAAGCTGCGAGCCTCGCGGAACAGCGGCGGCAGAGCAACGCTTCGCTCGCCGATTTCACGACCTCGGAGGTCGCGGTGTTCTGGCTCCTCCACTCGATCAACAATTCGATCCCGATCATGTCGCATTACTTCCGTTCGCCGGTTCTGCACCCCGAGCGGCTTTACGAAGAGATGGTCCGCCTGATCGGGCAGTTGATGACGTTTTCGCTGGAAATGAACCCGAAGGACATCGTCAAATACGACCACGATGATCTTTATTTCACATTCAGCAATTTGTCGCTTCAGCTAAAGGGATTGCTCGAAACCGTTATCCCGAGCCGGTGCGTCGCGATCCCGCTCGAGAAAACGCGCGATACGCTGTACGTCGGCCGCATCGACGACGAGCGGCTCATCAAAGAAGCCAGCTTTTATCTCGCCGTGCGGGCGCAAATGCCCGAAGCGAAACTTATCGAAGGCGTGCCGCGCGTGGTAAAGATCGCTTCGCGCGACGTGATAGATTCCGTGATCGGTTCGGCGCTGCCAGGCGTGGTCCTTACGCTCGCGAGCCCGCCGCCCGCGCCGATCCCGACCCGTGTCGGATTCAAGTATTTCCATTTGGACAATGTCGGGCCGTACTGGAACGGGATAGCCGGGTCCAAAGTCATCTCCGTATATGTGCCCGGCGATGTCCCTGACGAGAAACTCGAACTTTACGCTGTTAAGCCATAAACGATGTCTGAGGTTGCGACAAAAAACGATCTGATCACTTTCGCCGGGCCGATATTTGATATTGTCCTGAGGGTCAAAGCCGGGATCGTGGTCCCAGCGAGCGACCTGCGTTTGAAGGTCGAGTCGATGTTTGACGATTATGAGCGGCGGGCGGAGCGCTACCGCTTCAACCACAAGATCGTTTCGGTGGCAAAATTCGGCATGGCCGCGTTCGTCGACGAAGCGGTGCTAACCGCTAATTCGCCGATCCGCAACGATTGGGAGAGAAATCCCCTGCAGTTGAAGTATTTCGGCGAGCAGCTCGCCGGGAATAAATTCTTCGACAAGCTCGAATCAATGCTCCCCCAGATCGAGGTCACACAGGACGCCGTTGAGATCTACTATTATTGTATGCTTCTCGGCTTCAAGGGCCGATACGCGGTGTACGAGCAGGAGAAACTCCTGGCCACTATGCAAAACACCGCCAACCAGCTCGTCAAAGTGGGAAAGATCAAGCCAGTCGACCTGTCGCCCAATTGGGTGGCCAATGATCAGCCGACGCCCCCCGAAAAGAAGGGGATGCCTATTTGGGCAAAGGTCGGCGCTCTGGGCGGGCTGGGATTTGCATTTATTGTTTACCTTGTAATGTTCCTGCTTTCTTCCAAATTCCTGCAGGAAACCGTTGAAAAGCTGCGAGTCTGACCCGGAAGGCCACGGTTCCCGTCCGCAGCCGAAAAACTCTCGTCTTCCGCGACGGGACGATGCGGACCAAGGTCCGCGCTCCATATGAGTTGGCACACCAACAAACTGAAAGTTGCACTTGGCTTCGGCGGCATGATCTCGTTTTACGGCATTTTCATGATGGCGGCGTACCTGATCCCGTACCCGCAGCTGGGATACATGGAGCGGACGATCATCGTCGTGGCGTTCGTCCTTCTCACCCTGCCGTTCATTTTGCTGTTCACGTTCCTGATGTCCCGTCGGAAAAAGAAGCAGAAGGCGGCCGAAGCGGCGGTCGCGGCGCCTGCGGCTGATACTGCGGGAACGAATGGCCAGCCGACAGCACCTTCAACACCCTCGGGCGGTTATTCCGACCTTTCATCTGGAGCTGAGGAAGCGGTTCAATTTCTTAAATCTTCGAATTTGGGAACGGCGGGACGCGACGCCATCTACGGCTTGCCGTGGTACCTGGTCGCCGGGGCCCCGAAGGCGGGCAAAAGCTCGCTCGTCGTCAGTTCGAATCTGAATTTTCAGAATCTCCCCAGCCAGCGTCAGGCGGATCAAAAGCTTATCCGTCCGACGCCGAATGTCGATTGGCGCGTCACCAGCGACGCGGTATTCATCGACTCTGCGGGGCGATATCAAACCGAGGGGCTGGATGCCGAAGAGTGGTCGTCACTCCTGGAGACGATCAAGAAATACCGGTCGAACCGCCCGCTCGACGGGGTCATCCTCGTTGTCGACGCCGAACGCGTTCTTAAGGCCGACGAGCGCGAGATCGAAGAGTTGGCAAAAGTGCAGCGTGCCCGGCTGGACGAGATCATGCAGCGGCTCAAAGTCCGCTTCCCTGTTTATCTCGTATTCTCCCACGCCGACTCGATCGAGGGTTTCCGCGACTCTTTCTCCACTTCGAAAGGAGAGGAACGAACACTCGTGTGGGGCTCCACAATCCCGATCGAAAAATCCGAGAACGCTCAGGCCCAGTTCGACAACGAATACGCGATTCTTCATGACTCGCTGATGAAGCGGAGGATCGCTCGACTCTCGGCGCCCTTTCCGCCGGTTCGCCAGCTCAAGATATTCAATTTCCCGCTCCATTTCGGCACCGGGCGCAGAAAGTTTGGAGCCTTCATCAGCGCCCTTTTCCGCCCGAACCCTTTCAGCGAGAATCCGTTCCTTCGCGGCTTTTATTTCACCGCCGCTCCGGCCGCGAAAGCTGGCGGCAACGGGCACCAGACGGTCGGCGGCGGGTATTTCACCGAAAGGCTCTTCCGCGATGTGGTGCTTCGCGATAAGGATCTCGTTTCGACGTTTATAGCCCAGAGGCAGAAACCGCCCATTTTTGGCTGGCTGCTGACGATTCTCGCAGGGTTGATCATCTTCTTTTTATTGGCTATGTCGGTCGTGTCGCTGATCGCCAATAATGGTCTGCTCGATGAAGCAGCGGCCAA
>Ga0307414_10001459_pt1 | contig 12284 bp, 5 predicted proteins | sample DK1Ometagenome_FD_203804 | JGI IMG/M metagenome (GOLD analysis project Ga0307414, IMG submission 203804) | Maize rhizosphere microbial communities from greenhouse at UC Davis, California, United States - DK15-O-3 | ecosystem: Host-associated > Plants > Roots > Rhizosphere > Soil | place: USA...
GTGAGGATAACTGGAACGCGGCGCGTCTCGATCGGGAGTTAGGGTTGGCGGCTGCGTGGGCCGCTAAACGGCGTGTTTACATTACGTGTAATGAGTTTGGGGCTTTTCGAAAATTTGCGCGTGGGGCGGATCGAGTCGTGTGGCTTCATGATATGCGTGTGGCGCTCGAAAAGAATGGGATTGGTTGGACCATGTGGGACTATGCGGGTGGGTTTGCGGCGGTGAATAAGACGAATGGGCAGGCGCAGGAGGATCCGGAGTTGTTGAAAGCTTTGGGAATGAAGTAACACGGATTACACGGATCAAAAACGCGGATAAAACTATGAGACAAATCGGAATCGCATTTTGTGTGATGTTGTTAGGTTCATCAGTTTGCTTTGCGGGGAAGAGGGTTTCGTTTAATCAGAATTGGCGCTTCAGTCTTGGTGAGGTCGCAAATGGACAGGATCAGGATCTAAACGATTCGCAGTGGCGGCGACTCGATTTGCCGCACGACTGGAGTATCGAAGGCGAGTTCCGTGAGAACGCGCCGTCCGGTACCGGCGGTGGAGCTTTGCCTGGCGGCATTGGTTGGTATCGCAAGACGTTTACGGCGCCGTTGTCGGCGAAAGGGAAGTTGACGTTTATTGAGTTCGACGGCGTGTATCGCAACAGCGAGGTCTGGATCAATGGTCACTATCTCGGCAAACGTCCTTACGGCTACAGCACGTTCGAGTATGAACTGACATCGCATCTGATTTACGGTGGTGGTCCAAATGTGATCGCCGTCAAGGTCGACAACTCACAACAGCCAAATTCCCGCTGGTATTCCGGCTCCGGCATCTATCGCAACGTTTGGTTGACGACGCTCGATCCGATTCACGTCGAGCACTGGGGTACGTACTGGACGACGCCGCAAGTTAACACTTCGTCAGCTACAGTCGTCATTAAGACTCAGGTGGCTAACGGTTCGAATAGTGCCGCGCCGGTGAATCTCACCACGATTATTCAGGATGCGAACGGAAGAGAAGTGGCTCGCGACACCGCCAAAGCAATCGCAGAGAGAAACTCGCACGCGGCAGTCAGTCAAACGCTGAAAGTCGCGTCGCCGGTCCTCTGGTCAGACGAGCGCCCTTACGTTTACAAGATTGTGTCGCAGTTGGACCAGGGCGGAAGAATGGTCGATCGTTACGAGACGCCGCTGGGCATTCGCACCTTTCACTTCGATGTGAACAAGGGATTTTTTCTGAACGGAAAAGCGGTGAAGATACGCGGCGTCTGCAATCACCACGATCTCGGTGCACTCGGCGCCGCAGTCAACACACGCGCGATTGAGCGGCAGTTGCAGATCTTGAAGGATATGGGCGTAAACGGGATTCGTACGTCGCACAACCCGCCCGCGCCTGAACTGCTGGATCTGGCGGATCGGATGGGCTTCATCGTGATGGATGAAGCGTTCGACATGTGGAAGATTGCGAAGACCAAGTTTGACTATCACCTCGATTGGGACGAGTGGCACAAACGCGATCTCGAAGACATGGTCCTGCGCGATCGCAATCATCCGAGCGTGATCATCTGGAGTATCGGCAACGAGGTGATGGAGCAGTGGGATAAGAATCCTACGGGCGGCACGATCGCGAAAGAGTTAGGCGCCATCGTGCGCAAACTCGATCCGACTCGGCCGATCACTTCCGCGTGCAATGGCGTGAGCCGCGACAACAAGGTGCTCACCGAAGGCGACCTGGATCTCGTCGGCACAAACTACGCTCACGGTAAACTTCCGGAGTTTGCGAAGATGTTTCCCGGACGCGTAATCATCGGCACTGAAACGAATTCGTCGGTTCACACGCGCGGCAGTTACCGGATGCCTTCCGACGAGATCCTGCGTTGGCCCAGGAAAGACGAAGACATTCTCAAGATCTCGCCGACTTACGAGTGTTCGGCGTATGACAATTCGACTGCGAATTGGGGTTCAGCGCACGAAGAAACGTGGAAGCTCGTTAAGAACCACGATTTCTTTTCGGGAATGTTTATCTGGACCGGCTGGGACTACATCGGTGAACCGACGCCGTTTCCGTGGCCCGCGATCAGTTCTTACTTCGGCATCATCGATCTCGCCGGGTTTCCGAAAGATCCGTTCTATTTTTACCAGAGTGAATGGACCAACGCTCCGATGTTGCACATCTTCCCACACTGGAACTGGAAGCAGGGTGAGAAAGTAGATATCGTCGCGTATTACAACAACGCCGATGAAGTGGAACTGTTTTTGAACGGTCGTTCGCAGGGCACTAAACGAAAACAGGGCGGCGAGATGCATGTGTTCTGGCGGCTTGCTTACGAGCCGGGTATGTTGAAAGCAGTGTCGCGAAAGAATGGCCGCGTAGTGCTAACGAAAGAAGTCCGTACCGCGTCCGAGCCGGCGCGAATCGTTCTGATTCCCGATCGAAAAACGATTGCAGCTGATGGTTCGGATCTTTCGTTTGTGACAGTGAAAGTCGTCGATAAGGATGGAACACTCGTGCCCGCGGCTGATAACTTAATCAAATTCGATGTGAGTGGCGCGGGATCGATTGCCGGAGTGGATAACGGTAATCAGATCAGTCACGAAGGGTTCAAAGGCAAACAGCGCAAGGCATTTCACGGGATGGCACTCGCGATCGTGCAGGCGAAACAAAAACGCGGGCAGATCGTTTTGAAGGCAAGTTCAAACAATTTGCAGTCTGCTTCAGTTGTTATCAACACGCGTTGAGTGGTTACATTGACTGCGGACAAAGCCGTTGCGACGCATTAATCTCAAAAAAGCGAATGTGGCCCGCGCAGACACCATTCGCTATATCAACCGCCAGATCGTGCTCAACTATGTGCGTGAGAAGGAACCTATCTCACGCGCCGAGATCTCACAGGAAACAGCGCTACAGCGATCGACAGTTTCACTCATCGTCGATGAGTTGAAGCAGCGTGGTTTGATTTACGAGATCGAAGGCGAGTCGACTGGCGGGCGTCCGCCGACTCTGCTTCGTTTGCGTGCGGCAGGTTGGATGGCGATCGGAGTTGATGTTGGTACGGCCCAGACGACGGTCGCCGTCGCTGATCTTGTCGGGCGCGTGGTCGACAGAGAAAAATTTCCGACTGACCCGGATGTCCGAGCGACCTTTCGTCGTGTGACTTCGAGTGTTCAGCGGTTCATCAAGATTCACCGGAACATTGAAGGCATCGGCGTGTGCGTGCCGGGACTGGTCGATCCGGAAACTGGCACGGCGCTGTTTATTCCGCACTTCAAATGGCGCAACTGGCCGCTCGCGTCTGAGTTGCATAAAGCTACTGACCTGCCTGTTACAGTTGACAACGACGCGAATGCAGCGGCGCTCGCTGAGTTGTGGTTGGGCCGGCCTGAGATTCGCGACGTGCGCGACTTCATTCTCGTGCTGGTTGAAGAGGGGTTGGGCACCGGAATCATTTTCGATGGTCAGGTGTATCAGGGAGTTGCGGGAGCAGCCGGTGAGTTTGGTCACATGACGATTGGAAAGGGAGCGCCGGTCGCGTGTGCAGCGGGTAGTGAAGAGTGTTGGGAAGCATTTGCTTCCGAGCGCGCGACGCTCATGCGTTACAAGCAGCGCCGCGCCGCGGTTGATGGTGACGAGATCACGTTCCTTCAGTTGATCGACAAAGCATTCGCCCAGGACCAGGCTGCGAAAGAAGCGTTGCTCGAGACTGCGTATTACCTTGGTCTTGGGATCGCAAATCTCACGAAGGGTTTGAGTCCTGAAGTTGTGATCCTTGCGGGTGACATCGCACGCGCATGGCCGTTGATCTCCGGTGAACTGCGCAGCACACTTGCAGCGAATACGATTTGCAGTGGTCTCCCTCTGGCTCCCGTCTTCGCCTCCACCCTCGGCGACGACACGCGTTTGATGGGCGCGTTGAGTCTGGTCCTCGCCAGTAAGTTCGCGTCCGTCGTGCCCGCTTAATTACGCCGAAGGCGTTCGCTAATCTCAGCCTGGGGTTGGAGCACAGCGACAACCCAGGACAAAAATCCAAAGCGAGATAACCCTGTAAGGGTTCGACGTGTGCGCCGCAAACCCTTGCAGGGTTGATTAGGAGGATCGATGCGTTGACCCAGGGTTGTCGCTATGCTCCAACCGCTGGGCTGAGATTAGCCAACGCCTTCGGCGTAAAATCGGGGTATCACCTTCGCACTTCAAGCATCATTGGTGATTCAGAATTTTGAAGAGCTTACCGAAAATTTCAAGAAACCATTCGGGACCGAAGACCTGCTCCTCGCGCATTGCTCAGGTTTTCGCAAAAAGTACGCGCCGCGAACATCGCGGCATCGCTGTTGCCTAAGCGAGTTCGGGAACTGCAACCCCCAATAAGCTCGACTGCGGAAGCATTAAAGAAAACTAACTTAGCTATAAAAAACTCTTGACAAAGAGTTCGTCCGGTAGTACTAACGCTTTTGTCCGGTCGTGCAACAAACCTTCTTTCCGTAATTTTGAGTTGAAAGCTGTTTTTCGCTAGTTGAATTGGACCAGAGTCAGCTTTACTGCGACCCTTTTGTCCGGTCGTACAACAAACTCGGTCCTGCGTTGACTACTTGAAGCGAGCCCCTTTTGCGAACTTCTTTGACCGAAGTTCGCCAAAGCTGTTTGGAGGAGAGTATGACTCTACGAAGCATGCGCAGGCTCTACGCGACGCTAATCCTTTCCGTCTTTGTGTTTTCCCTGACAATGCTGGCTAACGTGCAGCCGGTTGCCGCTCAGACAACTGGTAGCGCATCGCTGCGCGGCACTGTAAAAGATCCGCAGGGAGCAATCATCCGTGATGCGGTGGTGACCATCACCAACAACCGCACCAGGGACGAGCGCAAGGCCACGTCGAGCGAAGACGGTACCTACACGTTCACTGCTCTCTCGCCCGGTAACTACACCGTCAAAGTTGAAGCCCCCGGCTTCAAGACTATGACCCAAACCGATTTCGCGATCGAGACCAGCGACACAAAGGGTCTCGACATCTCGATGGAAATCGGTCAGCCAACTGAGACTGTAGTCGTTACTGCCGCCAGCGAAACGCTGCAAACAGAAACGGGCGCTCGCGAAAATACGATCACCGCAAAGCAGATCGATAATCTCTCGATCATCAGTCGCAGCTCACTCGAGTTGCTGCGCGTTCTTCCGGGTGTGGTAGCGCCTGACAACACCGCGTTGGAGAGCATATCTTTTGGCGGCGGCGCAAATCGCAACGCGGATTATCACGTTAACGGTCTCCGCGGTGAACAGAACAACATCTCGATTGACGGCTCGCGCATGATCGATATCGGCGCTAATAACGGTACGGTTATCACTGCCAACCCGGACATGGTCCAGGAAGTGAAGATCCAGACCAGCAACTATGCAGCCGAACACGGTGCGAGCGCGGTGCAAATCAGCGCGACGACTAAGGGCGGCAGCAGTGATTTCCACGGCTCGGTTTACGACTACCTGCGCAACTATCGCTTCCAGGCAAACGATCGTTCGAACACTATCAACGGCGTAGAGCGACCAAAGAGCAAGTACAACTATCCGGGCGGCAACATCGGCGGACCGGTGCTCCTGCCATGGACTAACTTCAACCGCAATCGCGACAAGCTGTTTTTCTTTGTGGGCTACGAGCGTTACTACCAGCAGGTAGACGAGGGCTCGAACCTGTTCCGCGTGCCGACTCTGAAAGAGCGGCAGGGCGATTTCAGTGAGTCGCCAGCAGGCTCGATTCACGTTCCGGCGGGCTGCACGGCAAACGGCGTGGCTGGTGATCCCAACAACAATAATGCGGGTGACGCGGCTCCAGGCAACAATCTCGTGCCCTGCGCGAATCCGTTTGGCAAAGCGCTTTTGAACCTGTTCCCGTTGCCGAATCGAACTGCTGCGTTTGGTCAGAACAACTACGTGTATAGCGTTCTCAGACCCAACAACAGAAACCAGTTTACGTCGCGGTTCGACTACACCATCAGCGACAAAACCAAACTGTATGTTCGTTTCGCGCGCGAGTATGAAGAGCAGGGCTTTCCGCGTGGGTTGTGGTGGGATTCGTCAAACTATGAACTGCCGGGCAAGTTGACCAGCAAGAACCTGGGCCGCTCGGTAGTTGTGAACCTGACGAACATCATCAGCCCGTCGATGACGAACGAAATTCTCTTTAGCGCCAGCAAGCTGAAGTTGAATTATGACTTTGCTGAACCGGAAAAAGTTTCATACGAGGGTCTCGGCCTACAGCGGGTCGGTTTCTTCGCCAACGCCAGCCAAAATCCGTATGTTCCGATCAGTGTGTTGACGTGGGGCAACGGTGATTTTCACACTGCTTATGGTTACCCAATCCTGGCGTGGAACGATAGCTTCGCCATCACCGATAACCTCGTGAAGGTTCAGAATACGCACACACTGAAATTCGGCGCCTTCATCGAGCAGGCCAACAAGCGGCAACAGTCGAATGGCGATACCAACATCGAGGTTGCGCAGTGGGGCCAGAACAACGCCACCGGCAACAACTACGGCGACCTGTTCACCGGACGTCCGATTCAATTCACGCAAGCCACCCAGCGTCCCCTCGACAACTTCCGTTACTACAACTACGAGTTTTACGCTCAAGACAGTTGGAAGATGCGTCCGAATTTCACCATTGAAGCTGGAATGCGTTTCGCTTACCTGCCGCAGAACTTCGAGAGAAAGGGTCTGGGGGTTTTATTTGATCCTGCTTCGTACGTGCGCGGGCAGGGTGTTTTCCTCAATGGCAACCGCAACAACCCGAATGGTTTCAAGTTGGCAGCACGTGATGAGATTCCCAAGGGCGTTCTGCCGAACGTGCCAGTGCAATGGATGCCGCGTTTGAACTTTGCGTGGGACGTCGGCGGGAAGGGCGACCTGGTTCTCCGCGCCGGCGCGGGACTCTTTTACAACCGCGTGCAGGGTAACTACGACTACTACTCCAGCGGCCAATTGCCGAATACATACAGCGCGACTGTTGGCCTGCCCTGGGGAAATAACGGAAATGGTTTCACCATTGGTGACCTAATCAATGTTGACCCGTTCTCCACGATTTCAAACGTCAACGTCAGTTCTCGTGATCTCAATTCAAACGACCTCCCGAGAGTCGCCAACATGAGCTTCACGATCGAAAAACGGCTGCCTGCCGACAATGTTCTTTCGGTCGCTTACGTCGGTACGCAGGGACGTCACCTGCCGCAGCAAAGGAATATCAACATCATTCCGTTGGGAAGCCTGTTGACCGGCAGCATACCCTTGGGTCAGACAGTCGCCGGAGTTAACTCGATTGACCTGTCGATTCCGGTAAATCGTGTCGCTCTCGATAACTCAGTGCTGCGAACGTTCAGACCTTTCGACGCCTTCAACTCTGTCGGTGTCTATCAGTTCACCGGTACTTCCAGTTACCACTCGTTACAGGCGACCTTGACGCATAACGGCAAGAATCTCCAATACTTTGCCACCTATACTTTCGGTAAGGCATTGGGAACTGTTGCTACCAACGAAACTGACGGCGCCGCATGGGCTGATCCGATCGATACGCGAAATAGAAGTTGGGGCGTATTGCCTTTCGATCGCACACACGTATTCAATCTCTCGTACAACTGGAGCGTACCCAAGCTTGCGCGCGGTGATTTTGAGAATGCTGTAACCAACGGCATATTCAATGGCTGGCAGGTCTCGGGAATAACCACTGTCCAGAGCGGAACTCCGATTCGCTTGAGGTTCACCGGCGATATCGCAACCGCTGGAATGGCGACGGGATGGTATGGCTCCGACGCATTTAACGGAACGAATGCGGGCGCCAGTTTGGGCGCTATCACTCCGATTTATCTCGGCAATCCACTGGTCAGCAGTGGTGGAACCGGAGTCGGCGATAAGACACTCGACCTCAGCAAACTCGCGATCCCATCGTTCCCGAACACTGGACCATCGCAGCCGCCGTTCTACATTCGTTATCCGGCGCGCAGCAACTTCGACATCTCGTTCTTCAAGAACTTCAATATCACTGAGTCGAAGAAAATCCAGTTCCGGACCGGACTGTTCAACGTCTTCAACCAGGCGTACCCGACAGTCTTCAACACTACGGCAGTGAATTTGACGTCAAGCGATATCTTCCTGGCGTTGGATACTGTCTGTCTGAGACATGTGACTGTTCCAACCGGTAACGGCGGAGGCACGGCCAATGCCTGCGATCCGACTGGTGGGTTCCGCTTTACTGACGGCCGCGCAGCGATGAACGGCGACCCAGCTGACAGGAGTGACACAGTCAATAACTTCGGTAAGATCATTAACAAGCACGGCCGACGGATAGTCGAATTTGCGCTGAAGTTCTACTTCTAGGCTTTACTCAGAAGTTGCCGCAAAGAGGCACACAATGCACAATGATACGCGTGAAGTTCTTAGTGCATTGTGTGCTTCTTTGCGGTTTCGTTCTGTGTGCTCAAGCTCAGGAGATCGATCCTAAGTACAAGACCGCGGACACAAACAATGCAACGATCCGCGGGCGCGTTACGCTTCCATCCGGATTTGCCGCGGAAACCTATTCGCGGATCACCTTAAGAACGCAGCAGAGCATTCTCTCCACTCTCTACACCAATAGCAGCGGCGAATTTCAAATTAGAAATTTGAGCGAAGGCATTTACTTCGTCGAGGCCGAACTGCCAAAGGCCAACTTTGAGACGGTAACGCGCAGGGTCGAGCTGGGCCGCGGCTTGACGGTGGATCTGGTAATGGAGCTCAGAGCGAAGAACGATCCCGGCGGTGGTAGTCCCTCCGGCAAAGTTGTTTCTGCTGCTGAGTTACGACAGTCAGTTCCGTCTGCGGCGAAGAAGCAATACGAGCTGGGACTGAAGTCCGTGAGCAAAGGTAAGTTCCAGGAAGCTGCGTATTATTTTCAGGAAGCGCTCTCGATTTATCCGGAGTATCTCGCGGCGCGAAACGATCTGGGTGCGCAGTATCTGAAGTTGAAACAGCTCGACGAGGCGCAGAAGAATTTTGAGATCGTGCTGACGAACGATCCGAAGAACTTCAACGCGACGTTCAATATGGGGTTGGTCCAGGTTGAGCGGCACAATTACACGGAAGCGATTGCGTTATTGAACCAGGCGATCGCGATCGACAGTACGCGTCCGGTAGCGCGACTCTGGATCGGAATTGCCAAACTGGAGTTGGGCGATCTGGAAGTTGCGGAAGGTGAATTGACGCGGGCTTTGATAATGGGTGGAGATGAGTGCGTTGCGGCGCACTATCACCTCGCTCGCATCTACTTGAATCGTGGCGCGCTCAATGATGCAGCGCGATCCGTTCAGGCTTACATTCAAATGGCTCCGCGTGGTGAGTTTATTAAGGAAGCAAAAGAACTCGAGCGCCAAATCGCGAGTAAAAAGTGAACCGCAGCAGAACAAGTTAGAAGATATAACAACCAGAGAATAGAACAAGTCAGGAAGAGGGGCTTGCCCCCGCTGTTTATTGAATTCTGGCAGCAGCGGGGGCAAGCCCCTCTTCCTGACTTGTTCTATTTTTCTGGTGTTCTATTTTCTGGTGTTCTAGCTTTCTAACTTGTTTTAGCTGCGGCTTATTTTACTCGATAACAAACTTGGTAGAGCGAGTGATGTTGTTTACTGTGATCTTCAATTCGTAGATACCTGGCGTAAATTTATCAATCGCAAACGACCCTGCATACTTGATTTCACCGCGCTCGTCGGCAGGTGGAAGGTCTCCGGTCGTCGTTCCAAGCTGACGGCCGTTCTGCAGAATTTCCAGAGTCATTTGCAGTGGTTTTGTTGAACCCTTCGGCGGCCAGGCAGTGAAGAAGTACGCGAGCTGTTTGGTCGAACTGCGATCGATGCGCTCACCGAGATTGGGATAAACAAGCAACTCTCCAAAGCGAAGCGGCTGATCGCGCTTCTGCTCTTCGGGCGTCAGGCGCTCAGCACGCTTCAGCACGGCCACGTTACTGAGCCGCGGTTTCGTTTCATCAACACGCGAGATCTCCAAGGGCGTGGTGTTGACTTTAACGTCACCCGTCACTGCGTCATAAGCGATCAGTTGAACCTTATACTTCCCTGGCGAAAGTTGCGCTTCACGATAAAAAAGGACGTCTCCCCTGACCGCGGCGGTTAAAGCGTAATGTTGACTCAGCTTCTGAACTACCTGCTCAGTTTCGTCCTTTATTAATGCCACGATCGAAAAGTCGCTGTTGGGAGCAAACTTGAACGCCGAAATCGGCGCTTCGGCAAGAATCAACGTCAATCCGTTTCTTCCAGGCGCCGGATAACTGAGCGCGCTGCTGTGCAACACAGTTTGATTTGAACTGCCTCTCCCGTTTCTCGCGGCCGCGATCGCAGGCGCTTCGTAATCGAGCACCGGCAGTTGACCGGCAGAGTCTACGGCGTAATAACCCTGGCGCGATTGAACTTCAACATTCGTCTTCGTGACTTTAACGTTTATGCGCCGGAAGCGTCCGTCGTAGTCTTTGTTTTGCGGCACGTACGTGAGGAAGTAGTAGCCGTTCATGTCGTCGTCAATGCGACGCATTCCCGACGCGAGATCGTTGGTATCGTGAATCAGGAAGCCGCCGGTTTGATCCGAAAGCGAGCCGAGACCGCTACGCGGATCGAAGCGCAGTAGATCTTCATTGCGCTCGAGCGATCTAAGGTACGGGCCGGTGCTCCCTCGATCGTTGCCGCGACCCTGCTGCGCCATACGTGCCGCCGCTAATGAATTGAGTTCGCGAGCGGCTTCCCCCGTTCCGCTTTCCGTACGCAGGCCCGCGGCGTCGATTGAATAGATACTTACATTCGCGCGATTCGCGGCATTGATGACGGCGGGGAACTTTTGCTGCACGGACGGCGGCAACTTCAGACCTTCGGAAAAGAAGATGATTGTTTTTCGTCCCGGCAGGTTTTGCATCGGACTGATCACCGCGAGCAGGCTGTTGATGGTGGCGAAGCCTTCCTGGTCGCGTTCCAGGCGCTCGTAGTGGTCGATCATCTGATTCTGCATCTCGAGGAACTTTTGTGCAGTAGCAGCCTGACCGGCCGCTTCACCGGCGGCTGATGCACCAGCGCTGTTCTGCGCACCGCCGGCTGCCTGAGCGTCAGACATCGACGATTGCATTTGCTGCTCTAGCGCGATGCTTCGGTCTCTGCCCTCACGCATCTTCACGCCACCCGAACCAGACGCCGACGTAGCGGTTCCCGTCGCTCGTTCAACAGCGTCTGTAATCAGTTGAGCGTCCTCGGTGAACGACTGAACTGTTCGCAACGACTGGTCGATTCCAAAAACGCCCGTGTAACTTCCGTTACCCATTCCCTGCTGCGCGTACGCGAGCCCGGCTTTGCGTGCGAGGGCGCGTGCCTCGGGCGAGAGCCGATCGAAAACAAGAGCGGTAACTGTCGGTGTCGATCGCCGCGCCGGCGCGGGCATTGTTGAGGTATCAGCCGGTGACTTGCCGTCTTTTGACTCTGCGGTAACCGGACCGACTTCCCTCGAGACGAAGTGAAACGATTCGATCTTCTGCGGTACTCCGTCTTCGAGTATCTCGAAATCCGCCACCTTCAAATCGCGGATCGGGCGTCCCTTTTTATCTTTCACCACCACATCCAACCGCACTTCATTGCTGCGCACACGTATCACGTCGACCTGCTCTTGCGAGACAGCCTGGAGACCGATGGCGACGGTGAGTAGTAGGCTGAGAAACGACTTCATTTTTACGTCTGAGTATGCCACATATTTGTGCGCCTGAACATCGATTAATCCGCGTTCACTCGCGTAAATTCGCGGCCAAATCTTGTATACTCTTCCTCTAAATGGCAATGCAAAAAATGCGGCGCAGAGCTGTTGTCCTGATTTCTATTTTTGCCCTGGGGACGGTGTTGGCCTCCCCGGTTTCGGCGCAGCAAACTGCGGTCGATCAGGAGTTTCAACGCGCTACTCAGCACCATCAGAATGGCGACCTGCAGGGCGCCGTTCGCGCCTATCTCGCGATACTCGAAAAGTATCCGGCGCGCGTTGACGTTCGCTCAAATCTGGGCGCGGCGTATTCCGCTCTCGGGCGTTACGAAGACGCGATCGAACAGTACAAACGGGCGCTCATTATCGACAGCGAAAATCTCGCCATTCGCTTCAATCTCGCGCTCGCTTATTACAAGGCTGCGCTGTTCGCGGAGGCAGTGCCGGAGTTGGAAAAATTCATCGCCGCGACGCAGGACAGTCCTCAATTAGTGAATGCGCGTCTGGTGTTGGCTGACTGTCAGGTGCGTCTGGGCGAGTACAAAAAAGTCATTC
>Ga0307414_10001460_pt1 | contig 12275 bp, 6 predicted proteins | sample DK1Ometagenome_FD_203804 | JGI IMG/M metagenome (GOLD analysis project Ga0307414, IMG submission 203804) | Maize rhizosphere microbial communities from greenhouse at UC Davis, California, United States - DK15-O-3 | ecosystem: Host-associated > Plants > Roots > Rhizosphere > Soil | place: USA...
TTGAAGCCGAGGCGGTTGATCACCGCCTTGTGCTGCGGCAGGCGGAACATGCGCGGCTTCGGATTGCCGGCCTGCGCGCGCGGCGTGACCGTGCCGATCTCCACGAAACCGAAACCCAATGCCAGCAGCGCGTCGATGTGCGCGCCGTTCTTGTCCAGCCCGGCGGCCAGGCCGACCGGATTGGGGAAGGTCAGGCCGAAAGCCCTGGTCGGAAGCGGCTCGACCTTTTTCGCGAGCAGCGGGCTGGTGCCGGTGCGGTAGGCCAGTTCCAGTGCCTTGAGCCCGAGTCCATGGGCGTGTTCTGCATCCAGTCCGAACAGGAAGGGGCGGGCCAGGTTGTACATCCGTCAGCGCGTGCCCAGCCAGGCCAGGCCGCCGAAGAACAGCACGAACAGGAGGATGCCGACGATCCAGGCGATTACCGAAACCCAGCCCAGGACCAGCCCGATGATCGCCATCACATCACCGTCCAGTGCCGGGTCGCGGCGTATCTCCTTGCGTGCCATGTGCCCGGTGACGATCGCGGCGATGCTGCCCAGGAACGGCAGCAGGGTCCAGCCGAGGATGCCGGCGACCAGGCTGATGATGGCAAGGTTGCTGTTCAGTCGGACGGGAACATTCATCGTTCGGGATCCTTGCCAGGTCACAGGTCGAACTTGATGCCCTGGGCCAGTGGCAACGAGTCGGAGTAGTTGATGGTGTTGGTCTGGCGGCGCATATAGACCTTCCACGCATCCGAGCCCGATTCGCGGCCACCGCCGGTTTCCTTCTCGCCGCCGAAGGCGCCGCCGATTTCCGCGCCGCTGGTGCCGATGTTGACGTTGGCGATGCCGCAATCCGAACCCGCGGCGGACAGGAACTGCTCGGCTGCCTTCAGGTTCTGGGTGAAGATCGACGAGGACAGGCCCTGCGGCACCGCGTTCTGCATGTCGATGGCTTCGTCCAGGGTTTCGTACTTCATCACGTACAGGATCGGCGCGAAGGTTTCGTGCTGCACGACTTCATCGGTGTTCTTCAGCCCGGTGACGATCGCCGGCAACACGAAGTGGCCGGGGCGGTCGATGGCGGTGCCGCCGGTTTCCACGGTGCCGCCGCTGGCCTTGGCCTTGGCGATGGAAGCCAGGAACTGGTCCACGGCATGCTGGCTGTTGAGCGGGCCCATCAGGTTGGCCGGGTCCAGCGGGTCGCCGATCTTGCCTTCGACCTGCTTGTAAGCCTTGATCAGCGTCGCCAGCACGTTGTCGTAGATCGACGAATGCACGATCAGGCGGCGGGTGGTGGTGCAGCGCTGGCCGGCGGTGCCGACCGCGCCGAAGACGATGCCGGGAATGGCCAGCTTCAGCTCGGCGGTTTCGTCGAGGATGATCGCGTTGTTGCCGCCGAGTTCCAGCAGGCTGCGGCCCATGCGATGGGCGACGCGCTCTCCGACGCGGCGACCGACCGCGGTGGAGCCGGTGAAGCTGATCAGCGGGATGCGCTTGTCGTCGACGAATTTCTCGGCCAGTTCGACGCCCGCGTCGTTGATCAGGAAGAAGATGTCCGGGAAGCCGCCGGCCTTCAGCGCCTCGTTGCAGATCTTCATGCTGGCGATGGCGGTGAGCGGGGTCTTGTTGGACGGCTTCCAGAGGCAGACGTCGCCGCAGATCGCGGCCAGGAACGAATTCCAGGCCCACACCGCGACCGGGAAATTGAACGCGCTGATGATGCCGACCAGGCCCAGCGGCTGGTACTGCTCGTACATGCGGTGGCCGGGACGCTCGGAATGCATGGTGTAGCCGTAGAGCATGCGCGACTGGCCGACGGCGAAATCGGCGATATCGATCATTTCCTGCACTTCGCCGTCGCCTTCGGGCTTGCTCTTGCCCATTTCCAGCGCGACCAGCGAACCCAGCGCGTCCTTGTGCTTGCGCAACGCGTCGCCGCACAGGCGAACGGCTTCGCCGCGGCGCGGGGCCGGGGTGGTGCGCCAGATCTTGAAGGCCGCCTGGGCGCGGGCGACGATGCGCTCGTAGTCGGCGTCGCTGGTGGCTTCGACCGTGGCGATGGTTTCGCCGGTGGTCGGGTTGACCGACTGCAGCAGGCCTGCGCCGGTGGTCGTGGACCACTCGTCGCGGCCGAGGTAGGTGCCGGAATTGGTCGGGCCAAGGCCAAGCGCCTTGAGCAGGTCAGCGGACATGAAAACTCCTGGAGGACTCGAAATTATTCGGGGAGGTCGCAAAGCGGGGGAATGCGGCCTTGAGTACGGGAATTTTAGCAGACCGGGACAGCGCGTCGGGTCCGCTTTTGTCGGAGCGACGCAAGTCGCGAAGACGATGGGCCCAATATTCCCGGCCTTCGCGACTTGCGTCGCTCCTACAGTTGCCCAACGACTCGGGCCGGCAGCGGGCTTCCCGGCAGCCAGCCCTCGGCAGCCATCCGGTCCAGCAGGGCGGTGACCTGTTCGCGCGCGTCCATTTCGTGGATCGGCAACACCAGAAGGTCGCCTTCGCGGGACCAGGCAAGGGGCAGGCGTACGGCCTCCACCTCGTCCAGGCAGGTGGCGATCGCTTGCGGCGGTACGCCGTCCGCCAGCAATTGCGCACGCATGATGGCTGCGACTTCGCCAGCAGCGCGGCCGCGCTCGTAGCCGGCGATGTCCTTGAGCACTACCAGTTCAGGATGCGAGCCGGCTGCGGTCGCGGCCACCGCACGCAGGTCGGCATCCTCGCGGTTGCCCGCATGGCCCAGGATCAGGGCCAGACGGCCCTTCCTTCCCTTCGCGTCCACCGCCTCGAACAAACCCTGCAGGCCATCGGGGTTGTGGGCGTAGTCGACGAATACGTCCATCGCGCCGAACCGCCAGTGCTGCAGGCGTCCGGGGTTGTCGGTCCGCGAGCGCCCGAAGCCGGCGGCGACTTCCGCGAGCGTGGCAGGGGCGATACCCAGTGCCGCGCCGGTCAATGCGGCGCCGGCAAGGTTGGCGATGTTGTAGGCCGCCCGGCCGCCCAGGGTAAGCGGCATCGCCGCGACTTCGCCGAGATCGTGGATGGTGCCCTGGAAATGCAGCAGAAGGCGTCCGTCGCGAACGCCGCAGGTGGGACCGCCCTGCTGGCGATGACCGACCAGCGCGGGCAGGTCGAAATCCAGTGCGAACCAGCCCAACGGGCAGGACAGCGCTTCCGACTGCCGGACCAGAACCGGGTCGTCGGCATTGAGCACCAGCAACCCCTGCGCATCGATGGCGCGGGCCACGACCAGCTTCACCGAGGCGAGATCGTCCAGGTCGTGGATGCCGTATTCGCCGAAATGGTCGGCGGCGATGTTGGTGACGATGGCGGCGTTGGCATGGGCGACCGCCAGTCCCCGGCGGAGCATGCCGCCGCGCGCGGTTTCCAGGATCGCGGCCTGCGCTTCGCCCTGGCGCAGCGCGGTGCGCGCACCAGTGGGGCCGGAAAAGTCTCCGGCTTCCAGCGCATTGCCGTCGAAGTACACACCGTCGGTGCAACTGTGCGCAGTGCGCCAGCCATGCGCCCGGGTCATCGCCGCCAGCAGGCGCACGGTGGTGGTCTTGCCGTTGGAACCGGTCACCAGTGCGGTGGGGATGGCATGTAGTGCTTGCCACGGCACGGTACCGGGCGCCGGCAGTTCATCCACGAACCAAGTGCGGCTGCCATTGCCTTCGCCGAGGGTGACTTCGTTATCGTCGGCGAGGAAGGGAAGGTGGTGGGCCCCGGTGGCTTGCATGAGCGCTATCAACTGCGGGCGCGACTCGGCTTTCGCGGACAAGCGCAGGGTATGCAGTGCGGATTCCTCGTCCCAGATCGCAGCGTGGCCGGGTGCATGAAAAGGCTCCGGTTCTTGCTCCCTTCTCCCGCCGGGATAAGGTGCCCGAAGGGCGGATGAGGTAATGGACTTCACGATAGCCGTATCGCCAGCTATCCGCGCATGTACCTGATCCCATATGTCAGCAAGAACGTATTCGGTTCGCCCCTGAACATCGTGGTTCCAATACCGCAGAGTCGAAATTCCCTTGCTCGCCAAGAAAGCATCACGTCGCGCGTCACGTGCCAAGCCCTCATCTTCATTGTGCTGCCCACCATCCAGTTCGATGGCGAGCTTGAGTTCATGGCAGTAGAAATCGAGTACGTAAGGGCCGAGCGATTTCTGGCGCCTGAATTTCTGGTGGTGCAGGCGGCGGTCGCGCACATAGGTCCAGACCAGCTGCTCGGCATCGGTCGAGTTCGTTCTCAGCTCGCGGATGAAATCCAGTGATTCCTGGTCGAAGGGTAGTTTCTGGCGGGGACTTGCGTCGCCAATGATGACGCCTTCCCTCATCCGCCCTACGGGCACCTTCTCCCGGGGGGAGAAGGAAGCAAAAGCCGACCACCACGCCCATTCATTGACCTCGGTGGCGGCATAGAGCTGGTCGGCGGGTGCAATGAAGGCGAGCGAGACGCCCGTGCGATGGCGGCGAAGGACGGTCTTTTCCTTCGGCCAGGCGAGCGCCACGCATGCCGTCTCGATGTTCCGCTTCCACACCGCGAGCGCGGCGTCATCGAATGCCAAGCCCGGCGCCGTCTCCAGCGCCGCGCCGGTGCCGTTGAAATACAGGTTGGCGCCGGTCAGGCGGCGCGAGTCCTCGAAAGGTCCGGGAAGCACGGAAGGCTCAGTCGCTTTCTTCGCGTTCGAACACCAGCCCGCGTTCCTCGCGGATCACGCCTTCCATGCTCGCCAGCGGCGCTTCCTCGCCTTCGCTCGCCAATGGGGGCAATTCGACCTTGGGCGCGATCCTGGCCATTCCGCCCTGCGGCTGGAACTTGATGATCTGCTTCCAGGAACGGGTCAGTGCATCGGCGAAGACCAGGATCAGGTCGCCGGGCTGGCCCATGCGCAGGGCGGCATCGGTGGCTTGCTGCTCGTCGGGGATGACCGACATCGCTTCTGCCGCCACGCCCTGCGCCTGCAGGGCGCGGGCGATGATCCGCGGCACTTCGTCGCCATCGCGGCCACGCAGCGAATCGTCGCGACGGACCACGTAGTGGTCGAACTTGCCGGCGACCGCTTCGGCGATCGCGCGCAGGTCCTCGTCGCGGCGGTCGCCGGGGCCGGCCAGCACCACGATGCGGCGCCCGGTCACGTCCAGGCGTTGTGCCAGGTCGGCCATCATCCCTATCGCGTGCGCGTTGTGGCCGTAGTCCATCAGCACCTTGAACGGATGCTCGTTGTACACGTTCATGCGCCCCGGGGCCTGGAAGAACGTGGTGTCGAAGGTGCGCAGGCCCTGGCGGATCGCATCCAGCTTGATCCCCAGCGAAAACGCGATCGCCGCGGCGAACATCGCGTTCTGCACGTTGTGCAGGGCCCGGCCTTCCAGCGTGGCCGGGACCAGGTGGGTCCACATCAGCGGGATGTGGCTGCCCTTGTCATACAGGGTGATCATGTGGCCGTTGATGCCGGCTTCCAGCGCGCAGGCACGGCCGTTGGCGCGGATGTGTTCGCGGACCAGGGCGTGCGATGGATTCATGGTCACGTAGCAGATGGTCTTCGCATCGGTGTACGCGGACATCTTCAACACGTTGGGGTCGTCGGCATTGAGCACCGCGCATTCGCGCGCCACCTCGACCACGATCCGCTTGATCGCGGCCAGTTGTTCCAGGGTGTCGATGCCCTTCAGTCCCAGGTGGTCGGAAGCGATGTTCAACACCGCGCCCACGTCCACTTCCGGCACGCCCATGCCGCTGCGCAGCAGGCCGCCGCGCGCGGTTTCCAGCACCGCCAGGTCGATCTGCGGGTCGGCCAGCACCATCCGTGCCGAGACCGGCCCGGTCATGTCGCCTTCCACGGTGCGCTGGCCATCGATGTAGACGCCATCGGTGGTGGTCAGGCCCGGGGTGTAGCCGGCCATCTTGGCGATGTGCGCCAGCATGCGTGCGGTGGTGGTCTTGCCGTTGGTCCCGGTGATCGCCGCGATCGGCACGCGGCTCGGCGTGCCCGGCGGGAACAGCATGTCGATCACCGGGCCGGCGGCATCGCGCGGGGTGCCTTCGCTGGGCGCCACGTGCATGCGGAAGCCGGGCGCGGCGTTGATCTCGCAGATGCCGCCGCCGACGGACTTGTAGCTCTCCGCGATATTCGGCGAAATGAAATCCACGCCGCCCACGTCCAGGCCGATCGCGCGCACCGCGCGCACCGCCATGTCGCGGTTGTCGGGATGGATGATGTCGGTGACGTCGGTGGCGGTGCCGCCGGTGGACAGGTTGGCAGTGGAGCGCAGGTAGACGACTTCGCCTTCCTTCGGCACGGAGAAGTGGTTGTAGCCGACGCGTTCCAGCATCAGGTCGGCCTGCGCATCCAGCTCCAGCTGGGTCAGCACCTTTTCGTGGCCGACGCCGCGGCGCGGATCCGAGTTCACCATGTCCACCAGTTCCGCGATATCGCTCTTGCCATCGCCGACTACATGGCCGGGGGTGCGCCGGGTCGCGGCGATCAGCTCGCCGTTGATCACCAGCAGGCGGTGGTCGTCGCCGCCGATATAGGTTTCCACGATGACCGAACGCGAATGCTCGCGCGCCGCGGCGAAGCCTTCGCGGATTTCGTCTTCGCCGGAGATGTCGATGGTGATGCCGCGGCCATGGTTGCCGTTGTACGGCTTGGTTACCACGGTGCCGCCGAGCTTCTTCGCCGCACGCAGCGCGCCAGTCGCATCGCTGACCAGCTCCTGGCGCGGCACCGGCAGGCCCAGCGAGCCGAGGATCTTGTTGGTCTCTTCCTTGTCGCTGGCCAGTTCGACGGCGATGTGCGGGGTCTTGCCGGTGACCGTGGCCTGGATGCGTTGCTGGTACTTGCCGTGGCCGAACTGGATCAGCGATTGCTGGTTCAGGCGCAGCCAGGGGATGCCGCGTTCCTCGGCCGCGCGCACCAGCGAGGCGGTGGACGGACCCAGCGCGCGGCGTTGCGCATAGCGGATGAAATCGACGCGCGCGGTATCCCAGTCCCAGTCCGCCGGTACGCTACCCTGCGGCCGCAAATCCACCGGCAGCAGCGAGGAAAGCAGCTTCAACGCCAGCTCGCCGGCGGCGATGCCTTCTTCCTTCTGCGCGTATTCGTAGACCACGCTGTACACGCCGGGGCGGTCGTCGCCGATGCTGCGGGTCTTGCCGAAGGTGACGTTTTCACCGGCCACGTTCTGCAGTTCGATGGCGACGTGTTCCAGCACATGGCCCAGCCAGGTGCCTTCGCCCTCGCGCATGCGGCGGATGAAGCCGCCCGGTTCGCGGTACGAACAACCATGCTCGGCCAGGCCGGGCAGGGCGGCGACGAGTCCATCGACGAACGCCGCGCCCAGCCGGCCGGTGGGCCACGCTTCCAGCGCCTGCAGGTCCAGTTCCAGGCGGATGACCGGGAAATGGGCGTATTGCGAGGGGCCGACGTAGACGGAACGTTCGAGGATGCGCATGCCTTACCTCTGGAGTTTTGGGTTACGGATCAACTGGACTTTGAGATGGCAAGAGAACCAGCCGAAGCCTTGCGGGTATGCAGGTTGAAGGTAGCGCCGGCGACCAGGATATGCACGGTCAGGCCGAGCAGGCAGACCGGCTCGTCCTCGCGGACCTGGGCCATGGAGGAGAAGGTGAGCCCGTCGGCATCGACCACGGTGACCGCGCCGCTGCCTTCCACTTCCAGGGTGTTGTCCGGGCCGATGAAGGCGGCGGTGTCCTCGTCCAGGCCGATGCCGATGGCGAACGGGTTGTAGGCCAGCGCGGCGACCAGGCGACCGAGGCGGTCGCGCTGGCGGAAATGCTGATCGATGACGAAACGGTTGGTCAGGCCCAGCCCCGGCGCCAGCCGCACGCTGTCTGCCTGTGGCGAGGAGCCTTCCTTGCCGAAACCGATCATGTGCTCGCTGAGGATGCTGGCACCGGCGCTGGTGCCGCCGACGGTGACGCCGGCCGCGTTGCGCTCGCGAATGAGTTTTGCCGCCGGAGTGCCGCCAAGGATGGTCGACAGGCGCAACTGGTTGCCACCGGTGAAGAAGATGCCGCTGGCGTGCTCTATCCGGGCCAGGCGATTGGGTTCCTGGCAGTCGCGACGGGTGTCGAAATCCATCACGTCGACGTTGCCGGCCCCAAGGCCTTCGAAAATCTGCTCGTAGCGCGGCCCGGTTTCAGCCAGCTGGCTGGCCGTGGGGATCACCACGATATTGGCGTCCCGGCCGCCGCAGAGGCCGAGGAAACGCTTGAGGATGCGGGGGTTGTCTTCCTTGTTCTCGGCGCCGCCGATCGGAACGATCCAACCTCTTTCGCCACCATCGGCGACCTTGCTGGGACACATGCAACACGACTCCTGGAAGCTGAAGGGCTTGGCGCAACGCCGCCGCGACGGGAGCCCGGCGGCGCCACGCGCCATGGGTTCCCGATTTCCCCCGATGAAGCCCCCCGATGCCAGCCTGCAACCAGTGCGTACCGGCCTTGGAAAGGTAGCACGGGCGGGCTGGGTAGTTGCGGTCCGCCTTTCTGTGGGAACGGGCCATGCCCGCGATGCTCTTCCTCACGCCGCGATAAGCCCAACGAAACATCGCGCCCGACGAAGAGCGTCGCGGGCATGGCTCGCTCCTACAGGGAAGGATTCTTGATGGCCTGTATTCGCGAACCTCCAACTTCCAGGCACCAACCGCTACAATTTCCCCCAAGGCCCCGTAGCTCAGCTGGATAGAGCGGTCCCCTCCTAAGGGACAGGTCGGCGGTTCAAATCCGTCCGGGGTCACCATCTTCGTTTCAGCTGTAACTTGTGGAAAAAGGCGGATTGTCGCGCTGCAGCACTTGACAGCCCCCCGCGTATTCATGTCCTCTAGGGTCATGCCTTCCTTCGCTACCACCGTATCGCACCGCTCGACGACCGCCCCGGTCGCGACGCGTGCGCATGCCGGTTCCGGCCTTGGTCGCATTACCACCGCCACTACCCCGATTACCGGGGTGCGGTGGATCGTGTTCGCGTAAGTCTCGCCAACCACGTCCCCGCACCCGGATCAGGAGGCGGGGGAACCCGCAACCCGACCCGAGCGGCGACCTTACCCAGGGGTTCCTCGCTTTATGTCGTCCGCAGCGCAATCGTCCGAGTCCGTTCCACGCACCATCGTGCACAAGTTCGGTGGCACTTCGGTGGCCGATGCCGATCGCTATCGGCATGTCGCCGGGCTGTTGCTGGCGCGCGACGAAGAAGTGCAGGTCACCGTGGTGTCGGCGATGAAGGGCGTGACCGATGCCCTGATCAACCTGTGCGAACTGGCTTCCACCAGCCGTAGCGAATGGCGCGAACCCTGGCATGAACTGCGCGCGCGCCATCGCGGCGCCGTGGTCTCGCTGCTGGGCGAGGATTCCGGCCCCACCCTGGAATGGCTGGACGAACGCTTCGACAAGCTGGCCGAGATCCTGGCCGCGTTGTCGGTGATCGGCGAACTGCCACGCGAGGTGCTGGACCGGGTGCAGGGGCTGGGCGAAGTCTGTTCGGCGCGATTGCTTGGTGATTACCTCAAGTCCCGGGGCGAGGACTGCGCCGTGCTCGATGCGCGTGAAGTGCTGGTGGTGGATCGCAGGGAGCTGGGCGTCGAAGTGGACTGGGACACCAGCGCCTCGCGCCTGGCCGAATGGCGTTCGCGCCATCCGCAGCGCCGCGTGGTGGTCACCGGCTTCGTCGCGCGCGACCGCCAGGATCGATTGACCACGCTGGGTCGCAACGGCAGCGACTACAGTGGCGCGATCTTCGCGGCCTTGTTCGATGCCGCCGAACTGCATATCTGGACCGACGTCGATGGCGTGCTCTCCGCCGATCCGCGGGTGGTCCCGGAAGCGGTGCAACTGGGCGCGCTCAGCTACGACGAAGCCTGCGAACTCGCCTACTTCGGGGCCAAGGTCGTGCACCCGCAGACCATGTCGCCGGCGATCGAGCGCGGACTGCCGATCATCATCCGCAACACCTTCCACCCCGAGCATCCGGGCACCCGCATCACCGCCGAACGCGATGTCGCCGGCCCGGTGAAGGGCCTGACCCTGAGCGCCGACCTGGCCGTGCTGAACCTGGAAGGCACCGGCCTGATCGGCGTGCCCGGCACCGCCGAGCGGGTGTTCGCGGCGTTGCGCGAGGCGCGCGTGTCGGTGGTGATGATCTCGCAGGGCTCCTCGGAACACTCGATCTGTTGCGTGGTCCGCGCCGCGGAAGCACGACGTGCCCAGAGCGCGCTGCTCACCGCGTTCGCGCACGAACTCAACATCGGCCAGATCCAGCGCGTGCAACTCACCGGGGGCGTCAGCGTGCTGGCCGCGGTCGGCGACGGCATGGCCGGGCAGCCGGGCGTGGCCGCGCGTCTGTTCGAATCGCTGGGCCGCGCCCGGGTCAACATCCTGGCCATCGCCCAGGGATCTTCCGAACGCAATATCTCCGTGGCCATCGACAGCGCCGACGCGACCAAGGCCCTGCGCGCCGCGCATGCGGGCTTCTGGCTGTCGCCGCAGACCTTCGCGGTCGGTGTGATCGGCCCGGGCAATGTCGGCGGTGCGCTACTCGACCAGTTGCGCGTGGCGCAACCGCAGCTGCTGGGCAAGGCCAACCTGGACCTGCGCCTGCGCGCCATCGCTTCCAGCAAGAAGATGCTGCTGGACGAACGCGGCATCAGCGGCGACTGGCGCGAGCGTTTCGCCTCGGCCAACCAGGCGCTGGACCTGGATGCCTTCACCGCGCAGCTGGCCGGCTCGCACCTGCCGCACCTGGTGATCGTGGATTGCAGCGGCAGTCCGCTGATCGCGGATCGCTACGCCGACTGGTTGGCGGCGGGCATCCACGTGGTCACGCCCAACAAGCAGGCCGGCGCCGGCCCCAGCGCGCGCTACGACGCCATCCGCGAAGCCACCGCCGCCAGCGGCGCGCGTTTCCGCTACGAGGCCACGGTCTGCGCGGGCCTGCCGGTGATCTCCACCTTGCGCGACCTGATCGACACCGGCGATGCGCTGCTTTCGGTGGAAGGCATCTTCTCCGGCACCCTGGCCTGGCTGTTCAACCGCTTCGACGGCAGCGCTCCGTTCTCGCAACTGGTCGCCGAAGCGCGCGGCATGGGTTACACGGAACCCGATCCGCGCGATGATCTTTCCGGCATCGATGTCGCCCGCAAGCTGGTGATCCTTGCGCGCGAAGCGGGGCGTGCCTTGAACCTGGAGGATGTCGCAGTCGAAAGCCTGGTCCCGACCTCGCTGCGCGAGGCCAGCGTCGAGGACTTCATGTCACGCCTGGGCGAAGTGGATGCACTGTTCGCCGATCGGCTGGCCAAGGCAAATGCGAGCGGCCAGGTATTGCGCTACGTGGCCAGACTCGATGCCGAAGGCCATGCCAGCGTCGGCCTGGTCGAATTGCCGAAGGACCATGCCTTCGCCAACCTGCGCCTGACCGACAACATCGTCCAGTTCACCACCCGTCGCTACTGCCACAATCCGCTGATCGTGCAGGGGCCGGGCGCCGGCCCGGAAGTCACCGCCGCGGGTGTGTTCGCGGACCTGCTGCGAGTGGCCGCGGGGCAGGGGGCGAAGCTGTGACGGATTTCGTGAAGGCGTTCTCGCCGGCATCGGTGGGTAACGTGGGCGTCGGCTTCGACATCCTCGGTCATGTGATCGAGGGCGTCGGCGATACCGTCAGCGTGCGCCGCATCGACGCACCCGAAATACGTATTGCCGCGATTCGCGGAGCGACCGTCGACCTGCCGAAAGAGGCGCCGGGCAACACGGCAGGTGCTTCGCTGATCGCCTTGCGCCAAGCCTTGGCGCTGCCGTTCGGTTTCGAGATCGAGATCGACAAGGGCATCCCGTTGGGTTCGGGGATGGGCGGTTCCGCGGCTTCCTGCGTGGCCGCGCTGGTCGCCGCCAATGAACTGGTCGACGCGCCGCTGTCGCGGGAAGCGCTGTACCCGTTCGCGCTGACCGGAGAAGCCGTCGCCAGCGGTGGACGCCATGGCGACAACCTCGGCCCGATGCTGCTGGGTGGGCTGGTGTTGTCCACGGCCGAGCGGCTGGTGAGGATCCCGGTACCCGATGCCTGGCACAGCGTGCTGGTGCATCCCGATGCGATCCTGGAAACGCGGCGTGCGCGCGAAGCGCTCAAGGGCGATTACGCGCTGGGCGAATTCGTGGCGCAGTCAGCCAATCTCGCCCTGGTACTGACGGGTTGCCATGCCGGCGATGGGGCGCTGGTGCGCGCCGGTCTGCAGGACGTGCTGGTCGAACCGAGGCGCGCGCCGTTGATCGCCGGTTTCGATG
>Ga0307414_10001461_pt1 | contig 12272 bp, 7 predicted proteins | sample DK1Ometagenome_FD_203804 | JGI IMG/M metagenome (GOLD analysis project Ga0307414, IMG submission 203804) | Maize rhizosphere microbial communities from greenhouse at UC Davis, California, United States - DK15-O-3 | ecosystem: Host-associated > Plants > Roots > Rhizosphere > Soil | place: USA...
GGTTCGGCGGGGCCGGTAGCGATGGGATTTTCAACAGCGGAATTGTACCACGGACAGGCATCGGAAGGGTGTCCCGAAGCCTCCCGAAATCAAGCACTTGGCAGCTATTTCTTGCTTTGTAGCGCCGCGCTTGCCCGGCGGCTTTTTCGAATTGGGCCGGAGCATCCGAGCAAGCTCGGACCTGCAAGGTGCGGATCAACCGAATGCGACGCACATGGAGGCCGTATCGGGACGTTCGATCACGCCCTTCTCGGTGACGATCGCATCGATCAGTCCGCCCGGCGTCACATCGAATACCGGGTTCCAGGCATGGATACCCTCGGCGACGACGCGCACGCCGCCGATGCCGAGCATCTCGCCCGGATCGCGCTCTTCGATCTCGATCAGGTCGCCGCTGGCCATGTCCATGTCCACGGTCGAGGAAGGCGCCACCACCATGAATTTCACTCCGTGGTGGCGCGCGGCGATGGCCAACTGGTAGGTGCCGATCTTGTTGGCGGTGTCGCCGTTGGCGCAGATGCGATCGGCGCCGACCACCACCCATTGCACCGCGCCGGTCTTCATCAGGTACGCAGCGGCGGAATCGGCGATCAGGGTGGCATCGATGCCGTCCTGCTGCAGTTCCCACACGGTGAGGCGCGCACCTTGCTGCCACGGCCGGGTTTCGTCGGCGAATACGCGCGCGATGCGATCCTGGGCCACGCCGGCACGGATCACGCCCAATGCGGTACCGAAGCCGGCAGTAGCCAGCGAACCGGTGTTGCAGTGGGTCAGCACCCCACTCCCCGGCGCGATCAACGCGGCCCCCAGTTCGCCCATGTGCCGGTTGGCGGCCAGGTCTTCCGTGGCGATGGCTTCGGCCTCACGCTCCAGTACCTGTCGCCAGTCGGCCCCGGCGGGCTGCAGTACGCGACGCATGCGCGCCAGGGCCCAGGCCAGGTTCACCGCGGTGGGCCGCGCGGCGTTGAGACGCTGCAAGGCCGGTTCCAGTTTCAACGCCGCGTCTGCGCCATCGACCGCTTCGATGGTGCGTGCCGCAAGCACCACGCCCCAGGCGGCGGCGATGCCGATCGCCGGCGCGCCACGCACCGCCAGGGAATGGATCGCCGCGGCGACCTCGTCGCTGGTCCGGGAACTGACGTGTTCGACCTCGAACGGCAGCTTGCGCTGGTCGAGCAGATCCAGGGTCTCGCCGGTCCACAGGATCGGGCGGATGCGGTCGTAACGGGCGTAATCGATCTTGTTGTCCATCAGCGAAGTTTAACCGCGAGCACGCCGCACCTGTGGGAGCGCCGTCCCGGCGCGAGCTCTTTGCGGAATGTGATGTGATGTCATGCAAAGGACGAAAGCTCGCACCGGGACAGCGCTCCCACGGGTGGTGTCAGCGCACGCTGAATTCGGCGCGGCAGCCCTGGTCGACCCAGATGCCTTCGGCATCCCAGCCCCAGTTCAGGTCGCGCACGCACGGCGTCTTCGAGGCCTGGCGGAACAGGTCCACGCCGGATTTGACCGCGATATCGCATCGCTGCCGCCGTCTGTCGCTGGATTCGCAGGAAACCTTCGTGACCGGCGGGTCCTGCCTGCCGGCCTGGTCGCCCGCGGCCTTGTCGTCGCCGAGCCTGAATTCCGCACGGCAGCCGCGCGCCACCCAGATGCCCTTGTCGTCATGGCCCCAATCCAGATTCTCGACGCAATCGGATACGGAGAATTTGCGCACCAGGCGCACGCCGTTGCGGGTATCCGCGGCGCAATGCTCGACCCGGTTGGCCTGCGATTCGCAACGGACCACGGGGCCGCGCGGCGGCGGTTGATCGACCTGCTTGCCGGTCACGAACTCCCCTCCGCAACGATGCGAAACCCAGACCCCGTGGCGGTCGTAATCCCAGTTGCGGCCCTGCATGCACGGGATCTTCGACAGTTGCTTGACCAGGGTGATCCCGTCGCTGGTGTCGACCTTGCAGTAGTGCTGCTGGCGACTGTCGGTTTCGCAACGGAAACGCATGCCCGGCGCCGCATCAGCCAATTTCGCGCCGAACGCGGGCGTCGAACAGGCCAGCAGCACCGATGCAGTGAATCCAGCGAGAACGATCTTCATGCCACCCCCGTACCTACACCGGCAGGATCACACCATCCCTGTTAAGGGATGGATAAAAACGCACCGGTTCAGGCTTCCCTGAACTCGTAGGCCAGCACATCGGCGATGCGCTCGCTGCCCGTCATCGCCATGAGCAGGCGGTCCACGCCCAGCGCGACTCCCGCGCAGGCCGGCATGCCTTGGGCCAGGGCTTCCAGCAATCGCATGTCGAGCGAAGGCAGCGACGCAACCCGGGACTCGCGCAGGCGCAGATCGCGTTCGAAACGCTGGCGCTGTTCGACCGCATCGGTCAGCTCGTGATAGCCATTGGCCAGCTCGTGGTGGCCGAGGTACAACTCGAAACGTTCGGCCAGCGGTGGCTCCCCCGGCCGTATCCTGGCCAGCGCGCATTGGCTGGCCGGCCAGTCGCGGACCACGGTGATGCGGTCAGGCGGGAACGCGGGTTGCAGGCGATGGGTGATGAGCAGGTCCAGCCAGTCGTCGCGCGACAGGCCATCGCCATCGATGGCGTGCTCCGACAGCGGCGCGCGCAAGCCGGATTCCGTGGCGGTGAAAGGATCGATGCCCAGGCCGTCCAGGAACAGTTCCCGATAGGTGCAGGAGAGCAGCGTCGCTTCGCGGCCGATCAGGCCCAGCGCGCGCTGTACCAGGGCCACGGTTTCTCCGATCAGCTGCAGGTGGTCCCAACCCACCCGGTACCACTCCAGCATGGTGAATTCGGGGTTGTGGCGCCCGCCCGCCTCGCCATTGCGAAACACCCGGCCGAGTTCGTAGCAATCGCCCACGCCCGCGGCCAGCAGGCGCTTGAGCGGGAATTCGGGCGAGGTCCGCATCCAGCGGGTGCGCGCCCCGGCATCGCTGTGGCCGGTGAAGGTGGTGGTGAAGCTCTCGATGTTGGGCTCGGTGTTGCCGGCCTCGGACAGGATCGGGGTTTCCACCTCCAGTACGTCGCGCTCGGCGAAGTACAGGCGGAACAGCGCGTTCACCGCGGCGCGCAGGCGCAGGGCTTCAAGCCGCACGGTCATTCATCGCCAACCGATTGCGGGAGCGACGCAAGTCGCGATGGCTTGAGAGCCCTCGGTTCGCGGATTTCGCGACTCGCGCAGCTCCTGCAGGTCATGCATGACGGGACCACCGGATTCATGAGTGCTTTTCCAGGAAAGCCAGCAACTGCGCTTCATCCCATACCTCGATACCCAGCTCCTCCGCCTTGGCCAGCTTGGAACCTGCTGCTTCGCCCGCAACCACGAGGTGGGTCTTCTTCGACACGCTGCCCGCGATCTTCGCGCCGAGTGCCTCGAGCTTCGCGCCCGCCTCGTCGCGGCTCATCGACGCGAGGCCGCCGGTAAGCACCACGGTCTTGCCGTCGAACGGACCGACGGCGATTTCCTCGCTTGCCGGGATAACCGCAAGCAACTTGTCGATCGCGGCGCCGCCCTTCAGCAGCAGGTTCGCGTTCTCGGGGGTCTCCAGCCACGTAGCCAGGCTGTTGGCAGATTCCGACGGCAGGCCAGCGCTGACGAACTGATGCACAGGCGCGTCCACCAATGCTTCCGCACTGGCGAACGCGTTGCCGAGCTGGTCGGCGCGGATCCGGGTGATCTTCGGGATGTCCAGGTCCACCAGCAAAGTCGCCAAGTTCAAACTTTCGCGCAATTTCGCGGTCGGCACGTGCGTGTCCGTCACTCTTACGCCGCGTGCGAGCAAGTCGTCGATCACCTGCTGGTTGCCGGGCTGGTCAAGGAAATGACCGATGGACCGCGCGACCTCGCCGCCCACGTCCGGCACGCGCTTGAACAATGGCCACGGCAGGCGGCGGATCAGTTCCAGGTCGCCGAACCACGCGGCCAGCGCCTTGGCCGTGCTTTCGCCGACATGCTGGATGCCGAGCGCGAACAGGAAGCGCTCCAGCGTGGTCTGGCGGCTGCGATCGATCGCCTCGATGAGATTCCCGGCCCACTTGCTGGCGACCTTGCCGGCCTTGACGGTTTCGGGCGTGGTTCCATCGCGCTCGTCTGCACGGCGCTTCATTTCCAGCAGATCTTCGAGGCTCAATTTGTAAAGGTCGGCTACCGACTGCAAGTAACCCAGATCGGACAAGTCTTCGATGAAGCGATCGCCCAGACCTTCGATATCCATCGCCCGGCGCGACGCGAAATGGCGGATCGCCTCCTTGCGTTGCGCGGGACACGACAGCTCGCCGGAACACCGCCAGGCCGCCTCGCCTTCCTCGCGCACGATTTCCGAACCACAGATCGGGCACGTCGCGGGCATCTTCCAAGGCACGGCACCAGCCGGCCGTTGCTCCAGCATCACGCTGACCACTTCGGGAATCACGTCGCCCGCGCGACGCACGATCACCGTGTCGCCCACGCGCACATCCAGGCGCGCGATCTGGTCGGCGTTGTGCAAGGTGGCGTTGGTCACCACCACGCCGGCCACCGGCACCGGCTTCAGGCGCGCGACCGGGGTCGCAGCGCCGGTACGGCCGATCTGGATTTCGATCGCCTCGACCGTGGTCGATTGTTCCTGTGCCGGGAACTTGTGCGCGATGGCCCAGCGCGGCGCGCGCGAAACAAAGCCCATCTCACGCTGGCCGGCGTTGTCGTCCAGCTTGTACACCACTCCATCGATGTCGAAGGCGAGCCTGTCGCGCTTGTTGCCGATGCGTGCGTAGTAATCGAGCAACCCCTCCGCGCCCTTCACTACGCTGGATTCCGCGCTGACCGGGAAACCCCATTCCCGCAACTGGCCCAGCGTGGCCGAATGGGTGTCCGGCAAGATCCCCCTTTCCACCAGGCCGATGCCATAGGCGAAGAACGCCAGCGGACGCTGCGCGGTCAGGCGCGGATCGAGTTGGCGCAGGGATCCGGCTGCGCCATTGCGCGGATTCGCCAGCACCTTGCCGCCATGCAGGCGGGCCCGTTCGTTGTATTTCTCGAATTCCGCGCGCGGCATATAGACCTCGCCGCGCACTTCCAGCACCTTCGGCCAGCCTTTGCCGCGCAGGCGCAGGGGAATGGCCTTTACCGTGCGCAGGTTGGCGGTGACGTCCTCGCCGCTGGCGCCATCGCCACGGGTCGCGCCCTGCACGAACTTCCCGTCCTCGTAGCGCAGGCTGATCGCGAGGCCGTCGAGCTTGGGTTCCGCGGAGAATTCCAGCACCGGCCGCTCCAGCTTCTCCTCGATGCGGCGCACGAAATCGCGCACCTCGCCCTCGCTGAAGGCGTTGCCCAGCGACAGCATGGGGATGGCGTGGCGGACTTCGGTGAATTTCGACGAAGGCGCGCTGCCGACGCGCTGGGTCGGCGAATCGGCAGTCAGCAGTTCAGGGTGCGCGGCTTCCAGTTCGTCCAGCTCGCGCAGCAGGCGGTCGTATTCGGCGTCGGGGATGTTGGGCTCGTCGAGGACGTGGTAGCGGTGGCTGGCGTCTTCGAGCTGCTGGCGGAGTTTTGCGGCGCGGGTGGCGGGGTTCATCTGCATCTGCTTCTGATCCCTTCTCCCTCCGGGAAAAGGTGGCGCGTAGCGCCGGATGAGGACGGGAGAAAAAAGCTCATGTAATTGCCACTACGACCTGTGTGTCCCTGCCCTCATCCGCCCTTCGGGCACTTTCTCCCGGGGGAGAAGGAAACGCCAGTCACCAGCGCGGCGACTTGGTCAGCGGCGGCGCTTCGTGCTGGCGGTCGTAGGCGCGGAGTTCCTCGCGGATGTGCATGATGCGTTGGCGGCCGAGTGCGTTGCGGCTGTCGTCCAGCGGCACGCCGTCCAGCAGTTCGGCCATGCGCTGCACGTTGGGAAGGAGTTTTTCCCAGGCCTCCAGCGCGGTGATCGGCGCCGGCAGGGTCAGGAAGAAGGCGATGGCCGGGGTTTCCAGTTCGCGGATGTTGGCCATGTCGAAACTGCCCGGTTGCAGGATGTTGGCCATGCTGAAGATCGGGCCGCGCTCGGGATGGTTCTCGACCAGGCGGTGGAACACGTTCATGTGGCCGAAGGTCAGGCCGGTCTTCTCCGCCGCGACCACGATGTCCTCGCCGCGCAGGGTATGGCCGGCGCGTGCGGCCACGTAAAGCGAGACGATCTTGTCGAAATCCTGGTTGGGGCGCTTGCCCAGGTCCGAATCCGGGCCGGTGCCGGGCAGGCCCAGCTCGGGCTGGGACACCGCGTCGCTGCTGTAGTCGATGCCGGAGCCGTCCGCCGCGAGGTCGCCGGCAAGGCTGGGTTCGACCCGCGCGCCATCGCGTTCGGCGGGCTCGATGCGCTTGCCCTGCGAGGATTTGCGCGGGCGGCCGAAGAAGACGATCGCCGCGATAAGCAGGACGCCGGCGACGAGGATGCCGATTCGAAGCATGGCCATGTCGGACATTTATCTGTTTCTCCGCGTGGGGGTCGCTGAGGGGATCATGTTGTTCAAGGTCATGTCGTGCAGGGTGATGCGGTACGGCGCGACGCTGGTCAGGGCCGGGCCGGCCAAACTCAAGCCGCTCCCGCCAGTCGTGCCGCTTCTTCCAGGTCCACCGACACCAGCCGGCTGACGCCCGGCTCGCGCATGGTAACGCCACTGAGCTGGTGCGCGGCCTCCATGGTCGACTTGTTGTGGCTGACGAACAGGAACTGCACCTTCTCGCTCATCTCCTTGACCATGGCGGTGAAGCGGCCGACGTTGGCCTCGTCCAGCGGCGCGTCCACCTCGTCCAGCAGGCAGAACGGCGCGGGATTGAGCTGGAAGATGGCGAACACCAGCGCCACCGCGGTCATTGCCTTCTCGCCGCCCGAGAGCAGCGAGATGTTGGACACGCGCTTGCCGGGCGGCCGGGCCATGATCGCCACGCCGGTATCCAGCAGGTCCTCGCCGGTCAGTTCCAGGTAGGCGTGGCCGCCGCCGAACAGCCGCGGGTAAAGCTCCTGCACGCCGGAATTGACCCGGTCGAAGGTGTCCTTGAAACGGCCGCGGGTCTCGCGGTCGATCTTGCGGATCGCTTCCTCCAGGGTTTCCAGCGCCGAGGTCAGGTCGGTGTTCTGCGCATCCAGGTACTCGGAGCGCTGAGAGGCTTCGCCGAACTCCTGGATCGCCGCCAGGTTGACCGGCTCCAGCCGGCGCATCTTGCCGTCGATGGCGTTGACCGCCTGTTCCCAGTCGGCCACGGCGGCGACCTCGGGCAGGCCGTTGATGACGTCTTCCAGCACGAAGCCGCCGGCGGCGACCGCGGAGGAAAGCTGGTCGGCCTTCAGGTCCAGCGCCTGCTGGTCGAGCTTGCGCTGGGAAATGATCTCGCGCTGGGCCAGCGACTGCTCATCGCGCTGGTGGCGGACCTGCTCGAAGTTGCGCAGGTCGTTGTCGATTCCTTCCAGGGCCGCGCGCGCATCGCCCAGTTGGCGGTCGGCCAGCACCCGCTGCTCCAGCGTGGCCTGGCGCTCGTTTTCCAGCGATTCCACCGGCGAATCGCCGGCGCTCAGCTGCGACGCCAGGTCGCCCAGGCGCGAATCCAGCTGCCCGCGCTGGTTGCCCATGCGCTCCAGCGCGGTGCTCAGCGAAACGATCTGCGCGCGCTGCGATTCCAGGGTCAGGGCCAGCGCGTGCGCGGTATCGCGCGAGCTGCGCGCCGCGTCGCGCGATGCATCGCGGGCCTCGGCCAGTTGCCTGCGCTCGGCTTCGAGCGACTGGCGCGCGGTTTCCAGTTCGGCCATGCGGCTGATCGCGTCTTCCAGCCTTGAACGCGCTTCGCGCGCCTGCTCGCGACTGCTGTCCAGGACCTCATGCAATTGCAGCAGCTCGCCATCGATCCTGTCGATGCGGTTGCGCGCAGATTCCACCTTGCCCTGCTGGCTCTGCAACTGGCCAGCGAGCTCGGAAACGCCGCGATGGGCGATGTACAGCGCGCGCTGCGCATCCTCGCGATGCTGTTCGGCGGCGAGCAGCTGGTCGCGGAAGCCGGTCAGCAACTGGTCGAGTTCGGCTTCGCGTTTCTGCAGGGATTCAATTTCCACGCGCAGCGACTGGATCTCCCGCTCGCGCAGCAGGGCGCCCTGCTTGGCCGCTCCGGAACGCAGCACGCGGACCCAGCCGGCGCCCATGCGTTCGCCGCTGCGGGTGATCACCGAATCGCCGTCGCCCAGTTGCGACAGCAGGCCGCGCGCTTCGGACAGGTCCTCGGCGACATGCAGGCGCGCCAGCAGGCGGCGGATCGCCAGCGGACCCTGCACCTTGGCGGCAAGCGAAGTGGCAGCGAAGGAAGAACCGTCGTCGTCGGATGAAACCAGCGCGATCCGGCCTTCGCCAAGTTCGGCGAGTGCGCCCACCAATGCTTCCGGCGCATCGACCAGCACGCCTTCGATCAGTTGCCCCAGCGCGCCTTCGACCGCATTTTCCCAGCCCGATTCGACCGTGAGTTTTTCGCCGACGCGAGCGGCCGAGTCCAGGCCGCGCGATTTCAGCCAGGCCACCGCCGCGCCCTGCTCCTGGCCCAGCGCGGCATGCTGCAGGGTTTCCAGCGAGGACAGGCGGCCACGGGCGGCCTGGGTGTTCTTGCGGACCTCGGCCAGCTCCGACTGCGCGCCGCGTTGCTGTTCCTGCAAGGTACCGACGCCCTGCTTGCGGGTTTCCAGGTCGGCGTTCAGGCCGTCCAGCGAGGCCTTCTGGATTTCATGCTGCTGCTGGGCGACCTCGAATGCGGACGCCAGCGCGTCCAGGTCCAGGCCGCTGCGTTCGCTGGTCAGGACTTCGCGGCGGCGATCGGCTTCCAGCGACTGCTTGTCCAGGTAATCGACGCGGGTGCGCTCGACTTCGCCGGCGCGTGCAGCTTCGGCGGACTCGCGGCTGTGCCCTTCCCAGCGTTGCTGCCAATCGGACAGCCTCGTTTCCGCATCGCGCAGGGCCTGCTGCTTGTACTGGTCGTCTTCCTGCAATTGCGCCAGTTGCGGCTCGGCCTCGGCGACCGATTCGCGCAACACGCCGAGCCGGGTTTCATCGCCACTGATGTGCTGGCCCAGTTCGGCGAGCGCGTTGGCGGCTTCCTCGCGTGCCTTGTGCAGGCGTTCGGCGAGTTCGCGCTGGTGCTGGATCTGCTGTTCGATGCGGGCCAGTGCGCTGCCGACCTGGTAGACCTCGCCCTGGGCCTTGTTCAAGGCATCGCTGGCAGATTCGCGGCCGACCCGGCCGGTCTCGAGCTGGCGTTCGGCTTCGCGCTGCTCGGCGATCAATTGTTGCAGCCTGGTTTCCTCCTGCGACAGGCCTTCGCGCAATTTCTGCAACTGGCCGTCCAGGCCGCGGTATTCCAGCGCCTTCCACTCCGCATCCTTGACCTTGCGTTCTTCCTGCAGGGCCTGGTACTGCTCGGCCTGCTTGGCCTGGCGTTGCAGGTGGGAAAGCTGCTTGCCGATTTCCTCGCGCAGGTCGCCCAGGCGGTCGAGGTTCTCGCGGGTGTGGCGGATGCGGGTCTCGGTTTCCTTGCGGCGCTCCTTGTATTTGGAGATGCCGGCGGCTTCCTCCAGATAGATGCGCAGGTCTTCCGGCCGGGCCTCGATGATCTGGCTGATCATGCCCTGCTCGATGATCGAGTAGCTGCGCGGGCCCAGGCCGGTGCCGAGGAACAGGTCGGTGATGTCGCGGCGCCGGCATTTGGTGCCGTTGAGGTAGTAGTTGCTGGTGCCGTCGCGGCTGACCAGGCGCTTGACCGAGATCTCGTTGAACGCGGCGAATTCGCCGGCGATGGTGTGGTCGCTGTTGTCGAAGATCAATTCGACCGTAGCCTGCGACACCGGCTTGCGCGCGGCCGAACCGGAGAAGATCACGTCGGTCAGTGAATCACCGCGCAGGCGGCTGGCCGAACTTTCGCCCATCACCCAGCGCACCGCATCGATGATGTTGGACTTGCCGCAGCCATTGGGACCGACCACGCCGGTCATGTTGGTCGGCAGGTGCAGCGTGGTCGGATCGACGAAGGATTTGAAACCGGACAGCTTGATGGTGGAAAGGCGCATGCGGCAGTGGTTTCCGGCAGCGTCCGGAACAGGGTCCGCGACGCCGCGCTCGAATTATGAGGTTGTATCAAGAAGTTCCGCCAACCCATTGAATTGAATGGCGGTACCGCAGCCAAGGCAGCGGTTCCACGGGCGAGTATAACTGACCGGCACGAGCAGCTTCAGCGACCATGAGCGCTGTCCCCCTCGCACTGCGGAGGAAGGAAGGGGCCCCCTGCCCGAATCAGGCAAGCTCCAGCCGCTGCCCACTCTGCGGATCGAAGAAATGCAGCCGCCCGCTGGCCATCGTCATTGCCAGCCGGTCGCCGATCGCGGGCATCGTCGAGGGCGCGACCCGGGCCACCAGCGGTTGAGCTCCGTAGCGGAGATTGAGGAACACCTCGTTGCCGACGGGTTCGACCCCCTCGACCATGGCCTCGAAACTTCCCGGCCCCACCACGCCCGGTTGCATGCTTTCCGGGCGGACCCCGACACTGGTTTCCCTGCCCAACCATGCCGGATCGATGCGCGCATCGCCCAGCGGCACCCGGCTTCCGTCGCCCAGTTCCAGTGCCAGCCCTTCCGCCTGCACCAGGCGTCCTTGCAGCACATTCATCGCCGGACTACCGAGGAAGCCAGCGACGAAGAGATTGATGGGTCTTTCGTACAGCGCCATCGGCGTGTCGATCTGCTGGATCTCCCCGTCCTTCAGCACCACGATGCGCTGGCCCAGGGTCATGGCCTCGACCTGGTCGTGGGTGACGTAGACCATGGTGGTGCCCAGTTGCCGGTGCAGGCGCGCGATCTCGGTGCGCACCGAATGGCGCAACTTGGCATCCAGGTTGGAGAGCGGCTCGTCGAGCAGGAACACCGATGGCTCGCGCACCAGCGCCCGGCCCAGCGCAACCCGTTGGCGCTGTCCGCCGGACATCTGGCCGGGCAGCTTGTCCATCATCGGGCTCAGGCCCAGGGTCGCAGCCGCGGCACTGACCCGTCTTTCGATGGTCGCCTTGTCGTGCTTGCGCAGCTTCAGGCCGAAAGCGAGGTTCTCGGCAACGGTCATGTGCGGGTACAGGGCGTAGCTCTGGAAGACCATGGCGATGTCGCGGTCCTTCGGCGCGACGTCGTTGACCACGCGGTCGCCGATCGACAGCGTGCCGGCGGTGATGTCTTCCAGTCCGGCGATCATCCGCAACAGGGTCGATTTACCACAGCCCGAAGGCCCCACCAGAACCATCAACTCGCCGTCGGCGACCTCGAAACTGGCGCCGTGCACGGCGACCTGGCCGTTGCCGTAAACCTTGCGTACGCGATCGAGCTGGACGCTGGCCATGGGGCTCCCGGAGTTGGCGGTGGATTGGGCGCGAGGAACGAGGAGTGAGAAGTGAGCGATAGCCGGGGAGCGAAGTCCCTTCCTACTTCTCGCTTCTCGTTCCTCGCTCCATGTTATTCTGCCATGTAACCGTTTTCATAACACAACCCCACAGCCAACACGATCCACGACACCGCCGGAGGGGCCATGTCGAATATTTACCAGTTCCCGGAAGGTTTCGTCTGGGGCAGCGCCACTGCCGCCTACCAGATCGAAGGTTGCCCGCTCGCCGATGGTGCCGGCCCCAGCATCTGGCAGCGCTTCGCCCACACCCCGGGCCGGATGCTCAACGACGATACCGGCGACGTGGCCTGCGACCACTACACCCGCTGGCGCGAAGACATCGCGATCATGAAGGAACTCGGCATGCAGGCCTATCGCTTCAGTATTTCCTGGAGCCGGGTATTGCCCGAAGGCAAGGGCAGGATCAACCAGAAAGGCCTGGACTTCTATGAGCGTCTGGTCGACACACTGCTGGAAAACGGCATCGAACCGGTCGCCACCCTGTTCCACTGGGACCTGCCGGCGGCCCTCGACGACCAAGGCGGCTGGTTGAACCGCGACATCGCCGGCTGGTTCGCCGATTACGGGCGGGTTATGTTCGAACGCCTGGACGGGCGCATCAAACGCTGGGCGACGCTCAATGAACCGTGGGTGGTCACCGACGGCGGCTACCTGCATGGCACGCTGGCCCCGGGCCACCGCAACCGTTTCGAGGCGCCCATCGCCTCGCACAACCTCATGCGCGCGCATGGGGCTGCGGTCAAGGTCTACCGCGAGGTCGGCAAGCATGAGATCGGCCTGGTGGTGAACATCGAGCCGAAGTATCCGGCCAGCGACAGCGTCGAA
>Ga0307414_10001462_pt1 | contig 12271 bp, 8 predicted proteins | sample DK1Ometagenome_FD_203804 | JGI IMG/M metagenome (GOLD analysis project Ga0307414, IMG submission 203804) | Maize rhizosphere microbial communities from greenhouse at UC Davis, California, United States - DK15-O-3 | ecosystem: Host-associated > Plants > Roots > Rhizosphere > Soil | place: USA...
GAGGTCAGCTGACCTTCATCCAAGAGAGGAGAAGAGAGTGCTTGAACTAACTGTTGGACCCATCGGCGCGAAGACGGTGCTCACGTTTGAGCACTCTCTTCTCTCTCTGTCAAAATGGGAAGCAAAATTCAAGAAAGCCTTTCTCGGTCGTGACCCCAAGAGTCACGACGAGTGGCTCGAGTACTACCGGATGATGCTTTTGCCTCCGGGAGACCCTGACCTCGTCTATACGCTGGCTCCGGATCAGTTCGACGAACTGCTGAAGTACGTCAACTCCACCCCCGGCTGCACAGACCCGCCCAAGCCGGACGCCGATGCTCCCCGACACACGGGTGAGCTCGTGACTTCCGACATCGTCTACATGCGCATGACTCTGTTGCGGATTCCGTGGCAGCCAGCCGAGACGTGGCACTTCAACCGCCTGATGCTCCAGATCGCTCTGGTCGCTGACGCGCAGAAGCCGCCTAAGAAGGAGAGCAAAGACGGACTCCTTCAGAAGTGGTCCAACATCAACGAACAGAACAAGGCGTTCTTCGGATCTGACGGCTGAGAGGAGGCCGCATGAGCATCGATCGCAAGTACTTCAGGTCTTCCGGATCTGCGCCGGTCAACCCCGGCTTCGGATCTCCATGGGACGCAGCCAACCCCGGCATCTTCTACCAAATGGTGGACGACCCGACCAACTCCCCCATGACCACGATGAGCTCGTCGGTCAGCAACATTGCCGGCACCAAGCAGAACGGCTGCGTCGGCTGGGTCTCGAACCCGATCTCAACCGATGCCCTGCTTGACGGCACCCTGGCATTCCGGATGCGAGCTCGCGAGGGTTCCGCAACCAACGATGCCTTCCTCGCCGTGCAGGTCCTCGTGATCTCTGGCGACGGAACGACCATTCGCGGCCAGCTGTTCTACGGTGTGGCCGGCGCTGAACTCACGACGACCCTGACTGCCACGGACATCCAAGGCAGCATGGACGCCGTCGAGGCTCTGGCTGGCGACCGGCTGGTCGTCTTGGCTGGATTCCACATCACCAACCCGTCGCTCGCAGCCAACACCAATGAGCTTCAGATGGGCGACCTGGCTTCGGCTTCGGATCTGGCCCTCGGTTCTCAGCTGGCAAACCGTCCCTACATCGAGTTCACGTGGGACGACCCGCCGTCTGCGCCGATCAACCTGGCCACCACCAACGTCGAGGCCCGTGAGATCACAGTCGAGTGGGACTCTGGCGATGTGGACACGGACGGGTATGACATCCGCATCAACGGCGGCGTACCGCTGTCGCTGGGACTGGTGACGACCCACACTTTCGCTAGTCTGGACGACGACGCTGACCACCTGATCGAGCTTCGTGCTCGTGACGGTGCTCAGTTCTCTCCTTGGGTGTCTGTCACGGCTCACACGCCTGCGCTGCAGGTAGTGGTCAAGTGGGACGACCCCGACAAGCGGCTGTACCAGACGGGCTGCGACCGTGGAGCGATCTACTTCGACGACGGACGTGCGGTGGCCTGGAATGGCATCACAGGTGTAGACGAGACCGGCACGGGTACCTCTTCGGTGCTCTACCGGGACGGGAACATCTACTACTCCGACATCGAGCCGTCTGACTTCACTGCGACGGTCAAGGCTTTCTTCTGGCCCGATGAGTTCGGTGCCTGTCTGGGCATCCCGGAGATCACCGACGGCCTCTACGTCGACAACCAGAAGCCCCGGAAGTTCAACTTCACCTACCGGAACCTCGTTGGCTCCGGTGGTAAGGGCGACCGCTTCGGCTACCAGATCCACTTGGTGTACAACGCCCTGGCCAACCTGGGCACACGGACGCGGAAGACGCGGACAAACCAGGTGACCCTGGACGAGTTCACGTTTGACATCATCGCAACGCCGGTGAAGATGCCTGGGCTCCGGCCTTCGGCGCACTACATCATCGACACGCGGACAATGGACAAGCCCACGATCGCTGAGCTCGAGTCGATCCTCTACATGGAGGGCCGGCTTCCAGATCCTCAAGAGCTGTACGACCTCATGAACTTCGGCGACGCCATCACCTTCATCGATCATGGTGACGGTACGTGGACCGCCCGCGGTTCGAGTGAGAACCTCATCGACCACGGTGACGGAACATGGACCATCAAGAACGTCAACGGCACTGACAACGGTGACGGAACGTTCACACTTGAAGACACACCCTAGGAGGTGACATGGAAGTAGATGGAGTTAGCCCCGAGAGGCTTTTGGCCGTGGAGAACGCCTCCGTGGTCGACGGCAAGGTTGACGTTGCGGGAAACCTGGTCCTCACGACCAAGGGCGGCCAGCAGAAGAACGCTGGTTCTGTTGTCAAGCCGCTGTTCTCATGGCCCGTGGGGTCGATCTACATCGGCACCACAAGCACCAGCCCCGCTGAGCTCTTCGGGGGCGGTACGTGGGAGCGGTTCGCCAAGGGTCAGGTCTTGGTTGGTCTCGACGAGGCCCAGGCGGAATTCGACAGTGTTCTCGAGACGGGTGGCGCCAAGACACATACCCTCACCGAGGCCCAGATCCCGTCGCACAACCACGCAGCAAGCAGTGGCAACGACAGCCCCGACCACAGCCACGGCTACTACCGTGAGGCGTTCACCAACATCGCCTACGCCGGCGGTGGTTCGGGAGCGCTTGTTGCGAGTGGTTCTTCGTACCTCCCGTCCACGGAGGGTGCGTCAACGCGACACACTCACCCCATCACGGTCAACCCCGCGGGTGGTGGCCAGGCGCACAACAACCTGCAGCCCTTCATTGTCGTCTACATGTGGCGAAGGACTGCCTGATCTAGAAGGGAGGACACGTGCCTCTACGCGTCGAGTCTGAAGGCTCATTCAACGACACACAGTCCTTCCTGAAGCGTTGCATGGAGGGCCCGATCACTCCCGCTGTCCTGAGGATGGCGGAAGCAGGTGTGACGGCCCTCCGCGCGGCCACTCCGCAAGACAGCGGGATCACTGCCTCCTCCTGGGGGTATGAGGTTGTTGACGAAGGCGGCAAGCAGACCATCTGGTTCACCAACTCCAACACTGTCGACGGCTTCAACGTCGCGGTAGGCATCCAGTACGGCCATGGCACTGGCACAGGTGGTTGGGTCCCCGGAACCGACTACATCAACCCTGCACTCAACCCCATATTCGACAAGATGGCTGATGCTGCCTGGAAGGAGGTCACCAGAGCATGAGCGTTACCGAGAACCGCATTGTTCGGATGATATTCGACAATGCCCAGTTCAAGAAGGCAGCAACCGACACGTCTGCTCAGCTCACGGCCCTGGACAAGCAGGTCGCCACTGCGGGTAAGGGCGGTGGCCTGCTCGACATGGGCAAGGCCATGGACACCGTCAAGGTCAAGGCGTCCGCGATGCAGGTGGCTGCGGTCACCGCCATCGCCAACATCGCCAACCGAGCGGTCGACGCGGGCGTGCAGATGGCGAAGAGCCTCTCCATCGACCCGATCATGCAGGGTTTCGCCGAGTACGAACTGAAGATGAAGTCGATCCAGACCATCCTGAGCAACACCAAGGGTGAGACGCTGGCGACGGTCACGACGGAGCTCAACAAGCTCAACGAGTACTCCGACAAGACCATCTACAACTTCGCAAACATGACGCAGAACATCGGCAAGATGACCACCGCGGGTATCGACCTGCAGGTGGCCACCGATGTGGTCAAGGGCTTCTCCAACATGGTGGCCCTGGCTGGTGGTGACGCCACCGCTGCGGCTGGTGCGCTGGAGCAGTTCGTCTACGGTCTCCAGGCCGGCCAGATCAAGGCGCTGGACTGGCAGTCGATCGCGACCCGAGGTCTGGGTTCGCAGTCACTCCAGCAGGCGTTCTTCGAGACAGCCAAGGCCATGGGCACCATCACCGATCTTCCGGTGGGTGCGACGTTCGAGTCCTGGACGAAGGCCAACGGTGGCTTCAAGGGCTCCCTGGAGCAGGGGTGGTTGACGGCTGAGGTTGCGACCAAGGCCCTGACCGCCATGACGGGTGAGGCCAAGACCGTCGAAGACCTCATGAAGCAGGGCTTCAGCCGAGAGGCAGCGGAGGATCTGTTCAAGATCGCGGAGAACGCCGAGCGATCGGCGACCGAGGTCCGGACCTTCACCGCCTTCATGGACACTCTCAAGGAACAGATCGGCTCTGGCTGGTCTCAGGTCTTTGAGCTTCTCATCGGTGACTTCAACGAGGCCACCAAGCTGTTCACCAACATGTCCGATGCAACTGGAGCGGCGCTCGGCAAGTTCTTCGGTTATCTCGAGGCTGTGATCAAGGGCTTCGACAAGTTCGGAGGCCGTACGGCCATCCTCGAGACCATCAAGAACATCCTGTCGCCGATTGTGGGCCTCTTCGGCCTGCTCGGCAAGGCGATTCACCTCGTATTTGGCGATGGTGAGGCGGGTGAGGGTGCAGCTACCTTCGCCAAGGCCCTCCAGCACCTCACGAGGCCGCTCCGTATCCTCGGAGAGCTGCTCAAGGGCAACCTGACCCCCATGGAGGCATGGAAGCGCCTTGTGGAGGTCCTGGGTAACGCTGTTCGCAACTTCCTCCGCTATATTTCCGGCTTCGGCAAGTCCTTTGAGGACTTCGTGTCGGTCAAGATCCCTGGCGGGGACAGCATCATCCGGTTCTTCAAGGACCTGGCTCGGGAGATCAGCAACGCCATCCAGCGTGTGGAGGCCCTCATCGAGAAGGGAGCCGGTCTCGGCTCTATATTCGGCGGTGGGTTCTCCTTCGACATGCCGGACATGCCCTCAATGCCTTCGATGCCCTCTCTGGGGTCCATGCTCGGGGGTGGGGATGCTGCAGCGCCCATGGCCGGGCTGGCTGACGGCATTGACAAGATCACGGGGTCGGTTTCCGGCCTCAATGACGAGACCAAGGCTGCAGGCGGGATGTTCAACCCGGATGCAGACATCACGGCCGGTCGTGTTCGCGACGTAGGCACTCTCGAGGACCAGATGGCGGCTGCTGAAGAGCAGGCCAAGACTCTGGGCGACACGGCTGAGCCGATCCTCGAGAAGCTGAAGGATGCCTTCGGGCGATTCGTCGACAACTTCAACATGGACGACCTCATGGCGTCCTTCAACCTGGCGGTCCTGTCGACCTTCATGATCTCCATATCTCGCTTCTTCAACACCCTGTCGAACTCGTTCAAGGGGTTTGTGGGGACGGGAGAGGCCATCAATGGGGTCCTACAGAGCACACAAGACGCTCTGGGGTCCTTCCAGACCGCCGCCAGGGCAAAACTACTCATCGCAATTGCGATCGCCATAGGGGTGCTTGCAGTGTCCCTGTGGCTGCTGTCCAAGATCCCGATGGACAAGCTTGCGACCGGTCTTGCCGGCCTCGCAGGCATCATGCTCATCATGAAGGTGGGAGTTGACTCGATCACCAAGGCGGTCGAGGCAATGGAAGGCAAGGGCACTGCCCTCAAGCTGACCGGACTCTCACTGGCGCTCCTTGCGCTCGGATTCGCTGTCCTGACGCTGGCAACGGCGTTCCTCATCCTCAACAAGGTCAACTGGACCTCCATGCTCAAGGGTCTCGGCACGATCATTGTCGTGATGAAGACCATGGAGATGATGGGCAAGATTGGCGAACACGGTGCCAAGAACCTTCTGGGTACCGCCGTCGCTCTGGGTGCTCTGGCAGTGTCCTTCGTGGTGCTCGCTGGGGCCCTACTTCTGTTCCAGCTCGTCAAGTGGGAGTCGATGGCGAAGGCCGGCCTTGTGCTGGCTGCTCTGACCATCGCAATCGGGGCCCTGGCCCTTATTCCCTACGAAGGGATCGCCAAGGTCGGCTTGGCAATGTTGTCCACGTCGGTAGGCATGTTGGCGATCGCCAACGCGCTTATTCTGTTCGCCCTCGTCAAGTGGGAGAGCATCGGCAAGGCAGCAGTCATCCTCACCGTGCTGGCGGTCGCTCTTGCGGGTCTGATGCTCGCGGGTGGTGGTCCGGTCGGTGCAGCAACCATCCTTGCGATGGGAGCGGCGCTGATGATGATCGCAGCGGCCGGTCTCATGCTCAACAAGGTCGATTGGTCGACCCTCGCCAAGATCGGTGTGATCATGGCTGCCCTGGTGCTTGGGTTCGCGGCGTTCCTTGCCGTTATTTCCTTCTTCGCACCGGCTCTCATCCTGCTGTCTCTGTTCGCAGGGCAGCTCGCGCTACTCGCACTGGCAATCACGGGTCTGACCGTGGCCTTCGCACTCATATTCCCGTTGCTTGCGGCGGGTACGGGTGTCTTTGCGGCCTTCGCCACTGGCGCGGCCGTTGCCATCGCTGTATTCCTTCAGACGCTTGCCCTGCAGGCGCCGATCATGAAGGACTCGATGCTGAAGATCATGCAGGCTATGATCGACGGCATTGTCGAGGCTGTTCCCATGATCATCGACGGCATCAAGCGACTGTTCGCTGCCGTCAAGGAGCAGTTCAGCGGTGGAGAGGGCAACAAGACCAAGGCCCTCATGGGGGACACCGGGAAGTCGTGGCTCGAGAAGCTCGGCGACGGCATCAAGGCCAAGATCCCCATGATCGTCGACAAGGCGATCGAGCTGGCCAAGAAGTTCCTGGATGGCATCATCCGGAACGCGAGTTCACTGTCCGCCAAGGGCGCTGAGCTGGTCGCAAACCTGATTGACGGAATCGCCAGCAAGATCGGTGGCATCGTTGAGTCTGCGACCAACCTGATCATCAAGTTCGCCGAGGGAATCGGCGCCAACGCAGCGAGACTCGCCACGGCGGGTATCAACCTCATCGCGAAGTTCCTCCACGACCTTGCGTCCGCTATCCGTGCGGGTAGTGCGGCGATTGGTGGCGGCCTGACGGACGTCATCGACGCCATGGGTGACGTGGGTAAGGACCTCGTTCAGGGTCTGATCAACGGTCTGATGAGCATGATGGGTGACGCGATGGACGCCATTGGCGACCTGGCATCCAACATGATCGGTAAGGCCCGCGATATCTTCGGAGTCTTCTCCCCCTCCAGGGTGTTCAAGAACATCGGTAAGTTCCTCGTTGAGGGTCTGACCAAGGGCATCCAGGACAACGCTTCGGCGGCCATCACGGCGACAGCTGCGATGGTATCGGGCTCGATCTCGATTGCCTCCGAGTACATGTCGAAGTTCGTTCAGGACCTCGACCAGCAAGCCATCGCTGCCACTGCGCGTGCGGAGGGTCTTGCTGCTGCGGCCGAGAAGGCTGCTCGGATGGCCGAGAAGACCAAGAAGAACAAGAAGGATGACCGGTCGGCGCGTCAACTGGAGAAGCGGGCGGAACGTGCCGAAGCAAGAGCTGAAGCACGGGCTCAGCGGGCAGAAGATGCTCGTGCGGCAGCCCAGCGTGCCGAGGAATTCGAGGACGCGTCCCTCATCGAGCGAGCTGAGATGCGCTCGGAAGACGCACAGAACCAAATCGACCAGGCGAAGGAAGCAGAGTTTGACGCTGCCTCCAAGCTTGAGCAAGCCCGAGCTCTTCGTGAGCAGGCCAAGGCAAAGGGCGTCAGCAAGAAGGACGCCAAGGAGATGCGGGAAGCCGCAGAACGTCTCGAGAAGCAGGCTGAGGCTGATGCCCAGCGAGCGAACGCGCTCATTGCCGCAGCACGAGTTTCTGCTGCGGATGCCATGGCTTGGCAGAAGGCTGCTGCGGACGCCGCTGCATTGGACTTCCAGACGCGCTACGACGCTGCTGCGAAGGAAGATGCAGATGCTGCCGCATTCGAGAAGTTGACGGACCAGGAGAAGGCAGACGAGCGTCGTCGTCAGGCGGCTGCTCTTCAGGCTCAGGCCGATGCTGACCTTCAGCGGGCAAAGGAGCTTGCGTACACCGACTTGGAGGCAGCCAACGAGCTTGCTGACTTGGCGATTGAGCGAGCAGAACAGGCCCGGCAGTACGCCCTGGAGGCCGAGCGGTACGACGAAGCGGTTGAGGAAGCCAAGAAGGCTGAGGACTCTCAGTCCGTGGACACCGGTGGCAACATCGTCAACCTCGACCCGACCGAGGCCGCATCCATCGCATTCAACGACTATGCCCAGCAGTACGACATGGGTATGGCAGCCGCCGCTGACGGCAACGTCATCGAATTCAACCAGTACAACACCAGTCCGGAGTACCTCAGCGAAGCTGATATCTACCGGCGCACCAACAACCAGCTGGACTTCGCCGGGGCAAGACTCGGCGTGCCAGCCTGAACGAAGGGAAAGGTTCGAGATGCTCACCGAAGCAATCATCCAGACGTCCACGCCGACGTCTCTCAAGATCGAAGGCGCAGACCAGGATGACCTGCTGATCCTGGAGAGTATCTCGAACCTTTCCCGGGTTCAGAACTCCCTGTACCTAGGGGAGTTCGCTCGGGAGGGCGGTTACTACCAGGGACGGCGTCGTAACCAGTTGAACCCCGTGTTCAACTTCCGCCTCCAGCCCGATTACGCAAATGACGTGATGGCAAGCGATATTCGCGAGATGTTGTTCGACATGTTCCTCGAGCCCCAGCGGGACTCGGACATGGTCACCGTGCACCTCCTCGACGACCGCAAGCCCACACGTCTCTTCACCGGCTACACCGAGACCATCGAGTCTGAGATCTTCGCCAAGGAACTCAAGGCGCAGGTCTCGCTGCTCACCACGGACAACTACCTCCGCTCGATCGAAGAGGAGACGTTCAGTAACCCGAGTGGGTTCTTCAGTACGACGGTGGACTACCAGGGCTCAGCCGACACCGGTTGGGCTTTCGATCTGGAAGTCCTCGTCAACACTGCTTCTCTCACGGTTGTGGTGGACAACAACACCATGACGCTCGACGGGCCGTGGGTCGACGGTGACAAGCTCCACGTCAACACCCAAGAAGGATTCCGGACGATCATGAGAGTTCCCTCCGGAATCGAGGACGCGGGCGCGATGACCGGACCTTCTCGTTGGCACCTCCTCAAGAAGGGTGGCAACCTGGTAACGGTCTACGGAACGGCGCCAGGAGACGGAAAGGTAGCCATGATCGGCTATTCATATCGAGAAGCATGGTGGGGGGTCTAATGGACCGCAGAGTTCAAGAGGATGGGACCGTCATCGTCGGCGGTCAGGTCGTTCCGACCGGAGGCTCACAGCCCACCATCGCATCGGTCGTCTCATATTCCGGCAATGCCGGGCTCCAGTCCACCAACGTGGAAGGCGCCCTGGACGAGCTGGACAATGAGAAGGCCCCAATCGTCCACACCCACGACGACCGGTACTTCACCGAGCTAGAGGTCACCAACCTCCTGGCCGATAAGGCAGCATCAAGTCATACCCACGACGACCGGTACTTCACTGAGCTAGAGGTCACCAACCTCCTGGCCGGCAAATCAGCAACAAGTCATCTACACGACGACCGGTACTACACCGAAACCGAAGTAGACCAAAAGATCGCTGCTGCACTGGCCACAACGGAGCTTCATGAGAACGCCAAGTTCGACATCGTCACAATGTCGACTGACGGTCCTGGTGACACCACGGTACCAGCGCGTCTCTACCCTCCGGGCTGGTCAAACTACTGGTCGAATGGCACTGGTGCCGATCAACCAGCAGTCCAGTCAGACAGCCTCGTCTCTCGCCTTGGTAGCGGATATTCGCTGCGGGTAGACCACCCCACCGCCGCTTCAGGAATGGCTTTAAGTTCCTCGATATTCGCGGTTGGTGCTGGATCCGTGGTGACCGTCAAGGGATACGCCATCAGTACCGGCCCTCGCGCCATGATTACTGTGCTCACCAGTCCTTCGACATCGAACCCGGACTTCTTCAACCCTGAAGCGGCAGTTTTCGAAACTTCGGCCACCGTTCCGAGTAGTAGTGTCTGGCAAGAGTACTCTGTCACTCTGGTCGTGCCTGCTGGACACACGAAGTGCAGCTTCAAGCTCCGCTCATATTCCGATGCTCCAGGAGCTCCTGGATCCGTCTGGTGGGACGACAGTGCTTCTTCAATGCAGGTGATCCCTCCTTCGGGCGTAGTCACCGGTGAGATCAAGATGTGGCCCACAACAGCCGCTCCTTCGGGATATTTGCTGTGCCAGGGCGGGACGTTCTCATCGACGACCTACCCAGCTCTTGCGGCGCTCCTCGGAGACACGTTCGGAACCCATTCCGGAACTACCTACTACCTTCCTGACTTCAGGGCCCGCAGTCCGATTGGTGTTGGCGGTGTAGTTGTGCCAGCAGCAGGAAGCGAAAACTACTCGATCGGCCAGAAGTGGGGCGACAGTCGCGTTCCGTCGCACACTCACAGTGGTTCGACGGGCATCGAGTCGGTGGGTCACACTCACCAGTACCAAGAGGCCGACAACTCCACCAACGCACAGTTCACTGTTGCTGGTGGTACCGGTATGGACAACAAGTACTACCGTTGGGGAACTACTGGTACTCAGAGTGCCAACCACACTCACTCCTTCACATCGGCAGACCACAACAGCACAAAGCAGACATCGGCATCTGGCAATGTCCACCCGGTGCTTGGTATCAACTTCATCATCAAGGCGGCCTAGGAGGCTTGAATGGCTTACAACACAGTAGTCTTTATGCAGGAATCGCAGAGCCTCCAGAAGAGGATCACTGCGGCTGTTGCAGCAGAGAACTTCACACCTGACCCTGAGCAGTGGACTCAGGACCAACTCTGGTTCCTCGTCGTTTCCGCCGAGTGGCAGGCGGCCTGGGCGCAGGCCCTGAAGCAGTCCGACAACCCGAAGTACAACCCCGACATCGGGGCTCGTGACGACGTGATCACCGACATCATGATCTTGGGTGCGGTCCAGGCCCGCAGAACCTACCTGGACTCGCTGGAGCCTGAGCCGGCCGTCTGATGGAGCTTCTCAAGCTCAACGCCAACAACCAGCCTGGTCCCATCATCGAGGACTACGACAGCCTGATCTGGACGGAACGTTTCACGGGCGTCGGAGATTTCCAGCTGGTTACGGGGGCAGTGGATGCCACAAAAGCCGCTCTCCCGGAGGGTACCGTCCTGACTCTCCGGGAGAGCACTGTCCCGATGATCGTGGAAGATCACTACGTCGAACGCAAGAAGAACACCGGCGCCAAGCTCTTCATCAAGGGTAGGGAGTTCACTTCTATCCTTGATCGGCGCGTGTCTGTTCAGGCCGTTACGGCGGCTCTTGCTGAATGGAAGCTGGTTGCAAAGCAGCCCAGCGATGTGGCTCACTACATCATCGTGAAGATCTGCGTGGATGGGATCAACGACGCCGCGGATATTTTCCCCGCCAGCGTCGTGCAATTCCCCACCCCTGCGGATTACATGAACACCACCGGCCCAAACCGGGAGTTCGTGATCCCCCGAGGCAAGCTTCTCAACACGGTCCTGGACTTCCTCAAGGCCGAGTCGGAGGCGGATGCAGACACAGTACCCCCCAGTCCCGAAGTGGTGCCTCATGGCATCCGTGCGGTACGGCCGGCTCGTGGTGCAACCGCCATATCCATCCAGATCTACACCGGAGTCGACCGGACAGCGCAGGTGCGCTTCGATGCCACTCGAGACCAGTTGGACGACGGTTCATATTTGTTCTCGAAGAGAGGTCTTGCGAATGCGGGCTACGTACTGGGTCCCACCTCAGCCTTCAAGCTCCACAAGGGGGACGTTGTGCCCACCGGGCTCGACCGACGAGTCACGCTCGTGGACGCCACCGGATCAGGCATTATCTCGGCCGATGGGGTCAAGAACGAGGGAATCGATGCCCTCAACAAGGCCAACGAAGTAGCTCGCTTCAATGGCGCCTTGAATCCGGAGCTCAGCCTCTACAAGTACGGTGTCGACTACAAGCTCGGCGATATCGTCATGATGGCTGGCGACTACGGCCTCAACACGCGTTCTCGGGTTACGGAGTACATCCGTAGCGAGGACTCTCAAGGTTCCAAGTCATATCCCACACTGGAGTCCATCGAAAAGGACCCGCTAGGAGAATCATCATGAAGGACATCCTGTCTCGCCTCTCGCGCGAGCCCAACCTCATTCTCGGCGTTATCACTGCAGGTCTCTCGCTCGCCGTCCTCTTCGGAGTCGCCATCAGCACGGAGCAGATGGCCGGCATCGGCATCTTCATCGGCGCGGTCTTCGCACTGGTCCGCTACCTCACCACCCCGGCCGGTGAGGTCCTTGCCTCGGTCAAGCCGAATGGCGATGTCATCGCCGGCGGCAAGATCCCGGAGCTCAAGGGGCAGTTGGTCGAGGTCACCGTCGGCCCGTCGCACCAGCCGGCTGAGAATCCGCCCAATCACGAT
>Ga0307414_10001464_pt1 | contig 12269 bp, 10 predicted proteins | sample DK1Ometagenome_FD_203804 | JGI IMG/M metagenome (GOLD analysis project Ga0307414, IMG submission 203804) | Maize rhizosphere microbial communities from greenhouse at UC Davis, California, United States - DK15-O-3 | ecosystem: Host-associated > Plants > Roots > Rhizosphere > Soil | place: USA...
TTGGCCCGGCTTGAGGTGCAAAATCGCGGCCACCCGGGCGCGCATGGCATCGCGGTGCGGCCCGATCCTGGGAGCCTCGCAGATGACGGTGCAGTCGACATGATCGATGACACCGCCGCGATCGCGGATCAGCTTGGCGGCGTGGGCTACGAAGCGGTCGGAGCTCGCGCCTTTCCACCGCGGGTCGCCTGGCGGGAAATGCTGGCCGATATCGCCTTCGCCCGCCGCGCCGAGCAGTGCATCGGTAATGGCGTGGAGGACGACGTCCGCATCGCTGTGGCCGGCAAGGCCTTTTTCATGCGGAATCTCTATCCCTCCCATGACGATCGGGCCGTCGCCAGCGAAGGCGTGGACGTCGAATCCGAGGCCGGTCCGGGAGACGAGGCGGGAGAGCAGCCGCTCTTCGGCGCGCGTGAAATCGCCGATCAGCGTGATCTTGTTCAAGGCCTCATCGCCTTCGACCCGAACGACGCCGATGAGAGCGGCCCGGGCAAGCGTCGCGTCGTCGGTGAAGCTTTCGGCCGACTTGGCCCGATGCGCTTCCAGGATGCGCTCGAAGTGAAACGCCTGGGGCGTCTGAATCCGATTCAGGTGCGTCCGGTCAACGGTGTCGCCGAGGTGCTTGCCCTTGCCACGCATCAGCGTGTCGGCCGCGGGCAGGGCCGGCACGGCCGCCGAATTGGTCTCCAGCGCCTTCAATAGCCGGTCGATCACGTCGATCGGACAGAAGGGCCGCGCGGCATCGTGGATGAGGACGAGGTCGGGCGCGACCTGGTCCGCCAGCGCCTCAAGCCCGAGCCGCACCGATTCCTGTCGGGTCGCGCCGCCGACGATCAACGCCCCTACATTCCGGCCCGCCAGCGCCTCAAGCGCCATTTCCTGCTGCCCCTCGCCGATCACCACCCGAACCGCATCGATGCGCGGATGGGAGGCCAGCGCGTCGATCGCATGGGCGAGCACCGCCTTGCCGGCGATCAGTTGGTATTGCTTGGGCATCTCGCCACCCATGCGGGTACCCGACCCGGCGGCGACGATGAGGGCGGTGACGGTCATCGGGCGGCGCCTTGCCCGCTTCCGACCCTTTCTGTAAAGGCGCGCCTTCCCATGAGCCTCGTCAAGCCCATCCACGTCGGTCCCGTGACCATCGACGCGCCGGTCATCCTCGCGCCGATGACGGGCGTCACCGATTTGCCGTTCCGGAAGATCGTCAAGCGCTACGGCGCGGGCCTGACCGTCAGCGAGATGATCGCCAGCCAGGCGATGATCCGCGAGACCCGCCAGTCGCTTCAGAAGGCCACCTGGGACCCCAGCGAGGAGCCGGTCTCGCTGCAACTCGCCGGCTGCACTCCATACGAAATGGCTGAGGCGGCCAAGCTCAACGAACAGCGCGGCGCCGCGATCATCGACATCAACATGGGCTGCCCGGTGAAGAAGGTCGTCAATGGCGATGCCGGATCGGCCCTGATGCGCGACTTGCAGCTGGCCGCTTCGATTATCGACGCGACGGTTAAGGCGGTGAAGGTGCCGGTGACGTTGAAAATGCGCATGGGCTGGTGCCACGACAGCCTCAACGCGCCGGAGCTTGCCAGGATCGCCGAAAGCCTGGGCATCAAGATGATCACCGTCCACGGCCGCACCCGCAACCAGATGTACAAGGGCTCGGCCGACTGGGCCTTCGTCCGCCGGGTCAAGCAGGCCACGTCGCTTCCCGTCATCGTCAATGGCGATATCTGCAGCCTGGAAGACGCGCGGATTGCGCTTGAGCAGTCGGGTGCCGATGGAGTCATGGTCGGCCGCGGCGCCTATGGGAAGCCGTGGCTGCTGGGTCAGGTGATGGCCGACCTTGCCGCGGGAGGCCACAAGCCGGACCCGTCGATGGACGAGCAGCTCGACCTGATCCTCGAGCAATATGACGCCATGCAATCGCTCTATGGTACCCAGACCGGCGTCAACCTCGCCCGGAAGCATATCGGCTGGTACACCAAGGGCCTGACCGGCTCGGCGGAGTTCCGCAACAAGGTGAACACGCAGGACGACCCGGATGTCGTCAAAGCGATGTTGCGTGACTTCTACTCACCCTGGCTTTCAAGGGCTGCGGCCTAGCCCAACAAACTGTGTTCTTTATGCAACGCGTCCATGCTAGGCCAAGGCCAGGATGGATGTGCAGGTAGTCGATTCAGATCTAGGCAGCGCGCCCCGCAGCAATTGGCTGGCTCGGGAAAAGGCAAGCGGCCGCATCTATCAATGGGCGACGATCGGCATCGCAATCCTGTTGGCGGTCACGCTGGTGGCCAGTTATCTGGTCCTGACGCGCGAAGCCGCGCCAGGGGCGATGCTTTCGCCGCCGCAAATCGCGCTCCTGCTGGTCGCGAACCTGATTCCCTCGATTGCATTGATGGTGTTGTTGTCGCGCAAGGTCGCCCGGGCGAGGGCGGTGAGCCGCGGGATCGGGACCGGCCAGCTGCATACCCGGCTGGTGGCCTTGTTTTCGGTCATCGCGGCTGTGCCGACGGTAATCGTCGCCATTTTCGCGTCGCTGCTGCTGCAATCCGGCCTCGAGTTCTGGTTCTCCGACCGCGCGCGCGGGATGCTCGAAAATACGGTACAGCTGGCCCAGTCGACTTATGACAGCGAGGTCAACCGCGTCGGCGCCGAGGCGGTGACCATGGTGGAAGACTTTTACAAAACACTCGGCCCCAAGCCCCTACAGCACCCGCGGTTCGACGAGTTCCTGGGCTTCCAGACATATCAGCGCAGTCTCAATGAATCCGCGATCATCACCATCAGTAGTAGCGGCCAGTTCACCGTGGCCCGCGGGATCAATTATTATGACGGTTTGATCGACCCATCGCGCGTCGCGCAGGCGCTCTCGCAACTCAAGGGTGAAACCCAGGCGGCCGAGGTTCTGACGCAAGGCAGGATTGCCGTGCTGACGCCGGTAGGCACCGAGAAGGGGACCTATTTGTTCGTCGCACGGCAGGTCAGCGACGACTTCCGTCAGCAGATCGAGCGCGCCAATGGGGTGTTGACCGATTATCGCGCGCTAATCGAGCGGAGCCGGACCAATCAGCTGCGTTTCAACGCCGCACTCTTGGCTGGCGCGCTGATCATTGTCGCGCTGGCCATTTTTACCGCGCTCAAGCTTGCCGACCGGCTGTTGCGGCCGGTGGAGGAACTGGTGGGGGCGGCGGGCCGGGTCGAGGAGGGCGACTTTACCGCTCGTGTGCCGGTCAGCAGGCCCGCCGACGAGATTGCCATTCTCGGGACCGCCTTCAACCGGATGACCGGGCGCCTCCAGGAGCAGACCAGCGCGCTGATTTCGGCCAATGAGCAACTCGACACCCGCCGTGCTTTTATCGAGGCGGTGCTTTCCAGCGTGACGGCCGGCGTGATCGCAGTCGACGGCAAGGGGCGCATTCTGCTGACTAACCGCTCCGCCGAAACGCTGTTGAGGCAAGGGGAGGAAGGCATCGAAGGCAAGGAGCTATCCGAGGTTTCCGCCGAATTGAACGAGTTCCTGGCCAGCGAGACGCGCGATGCCAATGTGCTGGTCCATTCGGCGGAGGGTCAGCGGACGCTGGCGGTCAAGCGCATGCGCTATGCCGACGGGTCGGTGCTGACCTTCGACGACATCACCGACCAGCTGAGCGACCAGCGTCGGGCGGCATGGTCCGACATCGCCCGGCGCATCGCGCACGAGATCAAGAACCCGCTGACCCCGATCCAGCTCGCCGCGGAGCGCCTCCAGCGCCGCTATGGCAATGAAATCACCTCCGACCCCGATACATTCACCCGCCTGACCGATACGATCGTCCGGCAGGTCGGCGACCTGCGGCGGATGGTCGATGAATTTTCCAATTTCGCGCGAATGCCCAAGCCGGTGTTCCGCGAAGAGAATATCCACGACATCGCGCGGGCCGCCCTGTTCCTCCACGAGGTCGCGCATCCGGGCATTTCCTTCGCGCTCGATCCGCCGACCGGCGAAATCCGACTGGTTTGCGACCGCCGCCAACTGGGCCAGGCATTGACCAATATCGTCAAGAATGCGGTCGAGGCGATCGAGGCCAGGCGCAACCGGGGCGAGCAGAACCCGGATGGCGACCGCATCGACCTGACCATTCGCCGCGAAGATGAGCAATTGGTGCTCGATCTTACCGACACCGGCGTAGGACTGCCGCAGGATCGCGAGCGCCTGACCGAACCCTATATGACCACGCGGGTGCGCGGCACCGGCCTGGGCCTCGCGATCGTCAAGAAGATCGTCGAGGAGCATCTGGGCGAAATCGCCTTCCTCGACAGGCCGGGCGGCGGCACCAGGGTGCGCATCGCGTTCGATGCCGAGCGGCTTGCGCTGCTGGAGAGCGACGAGCCGGCGCCACCGGCCGGGCGACGCGAAGATGACGAATATGACGAGGAGGAGCCAAACTGATGGCGCTCGAAGTGCTGGTAGTCGACGATGAGGCCGACATCCGCGAGTTGGTGGCCGGTGTCCTGGAGGATGAAGGCTATGCGGTCCGGTCGGCGGCGGACAGCAGCGGAGCGCTTGAAGCCATCGACGATCGCCGGCCCAGCCTGGTCCTGCTCGATGTCTGGTTGCAGGGATCGAAGCTCGACGGCCTCCAGCTGCTCGAGCAGATCAAGGGCCGCGACCCGACCCTGCCGGTGCTGATGATTTCCGGCCACGGCAACCTCGACACGGCGGTCGCCGCGATCCGCGAGGGCGCGGTCGATTTCATCGAGAAGCCGTTCAAGGCGGACCGGCTGCTCCACCTCGTCGGCCGGGCCACTGAGACCGACCGCCTGCGCCGCGAGAATGCGACGCTTCGCCAGCAGGTAGGGCCGGACGACCAGCTCGACGGCACGTCGGTGGCGATCAACACGGTCCGGGCAACGCTGAAGCGCGTCGCTCCTACCGGCAGCCGGGTGCTGATCACGGGACCCGCGGGCGTCGGCAAGGAAATCGCCGCGCGCATGATCCACAACTGGAGCCCGCGCGCCGGGTCGCCCTTCATCGTGTTGTCCGCGGCGATGATGAGCCCCGAACGGGTTGAGGAAGAGCTGTTCGGAAGCGAGCAGAATGGCGTTGCGCGGCCGGGGTTGCTCGAGCAAGCCCATGGCGGAACGCTGTTCCTCGACGAGATCGCCGACATGCCGATCACCACCCAGGCCAAGATCCTGCGCGTGCTGACCGACCAGAGCTACACGAGGGTAGGGGGCCAACGTCCGGTGAAGGTCGACGTCCGCGTCCTTTCCGCCACCTCGCGCAACCTGGCCGACGAAATCGCCGCGGGACGGTTCCGCGAGGATTTATTCTATCGTCTCAATGTCGTTCCCGTTCGGATTCCGCCTCTCAGGGAAAGACGGGAGGACATTCCCGAGCTCGTGGCGCATTTCCTCGCCCGCTTCTCCGCCGAGCGGCGCATCCAGACTCCCGAACTGTCCAAGGACGCCATCGCGGCGCTCCAGGCGCATGACTGGCCGGGCAACGTCCGCCAGCTCCGCAACATCATCGAGCGTACGCTGATCCTGACGCCGGGCGACCGGGTCGCCTGTATCGAGGTCGACCTGTTGCCTCCGGAGATCATTGAAACCCAGGGGTCGACCGGCATGGGTGGGGCATCGATGGCCATCATGGGCTCTCCCTTGAGGGAGGCGCGCGAGAGCTTCGAAAGAGAATATCTGAAGATACAGATCCGCCGCTTCTCCGGGAACATCTCGCGTACCGCCTCTTTCATCGGGATGGAGCGTTCTGCGTTGCACCGGAAGCTGAAAGCGCTTGGCCTGGGCGACAAGCGCGACGAGGAATAATTGCAATAATGGCCGACAAAGCACTGAGTTTGCAGGATCAATTCCTCAACTCTATCCGCCGATCCAAGACGCCGCTGACGATATTCCTGGTGAAGGGCGTCAAGCTGCAAGGAATCGTCACCTGGTTCGATGCCTTTTCCCTCCTGCTGCGCCGGGAAGGGGCCAGCCAGCTGGTCTACAAACATGCGATTTCGACGATCATGCCCGCCCAGGCGCCGGCGGATCTGACCGCCGAAAATGGGGAAGGGAATGCTCGGCGTATCACCCTTCAAGACCAGTTCCTCCAGGCGGCCGCCCGGCAGCAGGAGCCGATGACCGTCTTCCTCGTTAATGGAGTCATGTTGCAGGGTTCCATCGCCGGCTTCGACCAATTCTCGCTGGTCCTCGAGCGCAGCGGGCAGGTCCAGCTCGTCTACAAGCATGCCATTTCGACCATGCAGCCTGCCCAGCCGCTGAGCCTCGGCGGCGGCGAAGAGGGCGGCGGAGACGAAGGCTGAGCGTTTTCAATAGAAGCGACGATGGCGGCGTGACCCGCGGCGAGCGGGCGCTGCTGGTCGTGCCCGAGCGCGTCGGGGAAGGAGGCCTCCGCTCGATCGAGGCGAGATTGGAAGAAGCAGCCGGCCTGGCCGGCGCCATCGGCATCGAAGTCGTGGGGCGGCGAACCTATCGCCTGAGGCAGGTTCGGCCCGCCAGTCTCTTCGGCAAGGGCCAGGCGGACGAGATTGCCGAGATTGCCGAAGAGCATGATGCGACGCTGTTGATCGTCGACGCTGCGCTGACGCCGGTCCAGCAAAAGACATTGGAAGAGCTCACCTCCTGCAAGGTGATCGATCGCACCGGCCTGATCCTCGAAATCTTCGGCGAGCGGGCGGCGACTGCCGAAGGACGGCTGCAGGTCGAGCTTGCTCACCTGGACTATCAGGCGGGCCGGCTGGTTCGAAGCTGGACCCACCTCGAGCGCCAGCGCGGCGGCTTCGGCTTTCTCGGCGGTCCAGGCGAAACGCAGATCGAGGCGGATCGGCGCATGATCCGCGATCGCATGGCCCGAATCCGCAAGGAGCTTGGCCAGGTGACCCGCACCCGTGGGCTTCATCGCGGCCGCCGGCAGAAGGCGCCATGGCCCGTGATTGCCCTGGTCGGCTACACCAACGCCGGAAAATCCACGCTTTTCAATCGCATGACGCAGTCTTCGGTGATGGCGGAAGACCTGCTGTTCGCGACGCTCGATCCCACCATGCGCCAGGTGAAGATTCCCGGGTTCGACAAGGCGATCCTGTCCGATACGGTAGGGTTCGTCTCAAACCTCCCTACCGAGCTTGTCGCGGCCTTCCGAGCGACGCTGGAGGAAGTGGCCTCGGCCGATCTCATCCTCCATGTCCGCGATATCTCCCATCCCGACAGCGAGGCGCAGGCCGCGGATGTGGCGGCCGTGCTGACATCGCTTGGTCTCGACGAGGAGGGCTCGCCGCCCCGGATGGAAGTTTGGAACAAGATCGACTTGCTCGAAGCCAATGCGCTCGCCGAGCGCTTGGGCGAGGCCTCGCGCAGGGAAAATATTGTCGCGGTTTCGGCCATGACCGGTGAAGGCGTCGACCAGCTTCGCAATGCGATTTCCGAGCAGCTGCGTTCAGGCGCCCAAACCCATCACATCGAGCTCGACCTATCCGACGGGACAAAGGCTGCGTGGCTGCACGCCCGCGGAGAGGTGCTCGATCAAAAGGCGAAGGACGGCTGCCTGCACCTTGCCGTCAAGCTCAGCCCTGAGAACTGGGCCCGATTCCAGCGCCTTTAGGATCGCTTGGCCGCAGTCCAAAGCTCTTCCATCTCGTCCAGGCTCATATCCCGAAAGCCGGACGCGGCCTCAATGGCGCGGAAACGTTTCTCGAACTTACGATTGGCTTTTCGTAGCGCTTCTTCCGGATCGACCTTAAGGAACCGTGCGAAGTTGACGACAGAGAAAAGCAGATCGCCAACCTCTTCCTCAAGCTCCTCCGGTGGAGCTTCGGCAATCTCGTCCAGCTCCTCGCGGATCTTGGCCTTCGGACCCTCGATGTCCGGCCAGTCGAAACCGGTCCTGGCAGCGCGCTTCTGCAACTTCGCGGCCCGCTCCAGGGCGGGGAGGGCGAGTGCCACGCCAGCCAGGGCACTGGTATCCGGGTGTGCAGCCCGTTCTTCGGCTTTGATGACCTCCCACAGATGGTGGCCACCCTCCGCCGCGGCGCCGAAAACATGGGGGTGGCGGCGCTCCAGCTTGTCGCAGATGCGGTTCATCACATCGGCGAGCGTGAAGAGCCCGGCTTCCTCCGCCATTCGCGCGTGGAAGACGACCTGGAGCTGCAGGTCGCCAAGCTCATCCTCAAGCGCCGACATGTCGTCGCGGGAGATCGCGTCGGCAACCTCATAGGCTTCCTCGATCGTGTAGGGCGCAATCGTCGCAAAGGTCTGGACGCTGTCCCATTCGCAGCCGGAGACGGGATCGCGGAGCCGCCCCATGATCTTCACCAGGCGCTCGAGCGCTTCACCGTTGCTAACCTGCCGGTCCGTTCCGTCGAAACCCGCGGCGGGGGCCCCAAGACTCATGCTTCACTCCTGAACTTTTGAGTATGATAATATATATTATGTAAAGTCCAGCTAAGGGCGGAAGGGATAAGAACCCTCGATATCAGCCCCGAAGGACCAGCCACCGGCCCTCGACGCCCCAGCGGGACAGCGAAGACAAATAATTCATGCCAAGCACATTCAAATCCTCATGGTCCGCGACATGCAGCCCCACGCCCGAGCGCTCGATCGAGCCGATCGCCAGCGTATCGGCCCGCCCGCTCGCGACGCGAAGCATCCCGTTGCCGGTCCGGACGACCTGGTTGCGCGTGGCGCTGACACGGACGTCGGCCGCTGCCGCGGTATCGCGACCTATCGTGGTCATGGTCGCGCCGCTGTCGACAAGGAACTTCACCGGAACACCGTTGACGGACCCCTGCACCCAGAAATGGCCGTCGATCGCCATCGGGATGCGAATTTCCTGCCCTTCGACGACCGGCTCCCCGGTTGCTTCCGACTTCAGGCGCTGCGCCACATAGCCCAGGTCGTCGCGAAAGGTGAAAAGCACGAACCCTGCGCCGAAAATTCCTACCCAGGCTAGTGCCATGGTCGCGAGCTTCGCAAACCGCTCCCTCCGCGAAATCAGCGAGCCGAGCACAAGCATCATCGCCATCAGCAAATAAAGGCTGCCCAGCATCCAGTCGTTGGTCACAGCATGATCTCCTGGCCATCATAGGCCGGCGCCGCCCAGTCGGGCAGTTCGGCGGACAGCGTCGCATAATCCATGCTTTTGTCGAGATGGGTCAGGAGCAATTGGCCGACCTTCAATTCCCTCGCCCACCCCAGCACCGCGTCGAGGTGGGCATGGGTCGGGTGCGGACTTCGGCGAAGGCAGTCGCAAATCCAGATATCATCGCCAGCATAGAGATTTGCCATGTCGGCAGTAAGCACATGAAAATCAATGGCATAGCCGAGCGAATGATTGCCTTCCTCGACCCGAATCCCGAGCGACGTGATGCCGCCGTGAGGCTGATCGACAAAGCGCAGCCGCGCAGAGCCAAGGGCAAAGTGGTCGGCAAGCTCGATGCCGTCTAGAACCGGCGGGTAAAGAGGCGTCCCTTCAAAGGCATAGCCAAAACGCTTGCCAAGACGACGCAATGTGTCGGGACGCGCATATAACCGCACCGGCCCGCCGATATTGTGCGCAACCTGCCGCAGATCGTCGATGCCATGGCAATGGTCGGCATGATCGTGCGTGACCAGCACGGCATCGACAGATGCAGTTTCGGCGGCCAGCAGTTGCTCCCGCAAGTCGGGGCCGCAATCGACCAGCAGGCGTTCACCATCGCTTTCGAGGAGGATTGAGGAGCGCGTGCGCCGGTTTTTCGGCTCACTGGGATTGCAATCGCCCCAGTCGTTCCCGATCCGCGGCACGCCGGAGGAAGTCCCGCAGCCGAGAATGCGGACCTTCATGCCGCCTTGGCGAACAATCGGAAGAAGTTGGACGTCGTCGCGGCCGCCAGCTCGTCCAGCGGCTCGTCGCGCAGGTCGGACAGGAACGCCGCCGTATCGGCCACGAATGCCGGCTCACAAGTCTGCCCCCGATGAGGCACGGGTGCCAGGAACGGAGAATCCGTCTCGACCAGCAGTCTGTCCTGCGGAATGGTCTTGGCGACCTCCTGCAATTCCCTGGCATTCTTGAACGTCACGATCCCGGAAATCGAAATATAGAAGCCAAGGTCAAGCGCAGTCCGGGCCAGCTCCGCGCTTCCCGTGAAGCAGTGCAGGACGCCGCCGACGCCTCCCTGGCCGACTTCGCGCGTCAGGATTTCCGCCGTATCTTCCTCCGCCTCGCGCGTGTGAACAACCAGCGGCAGCCCGGTCTGCCGCGCCGCCTCGATATGAGCGCCGAACCGCTCGCGCTGGGCGGCCCGGTCCGACTTGTCGTAATAATAATCGAGCCCGCATTCGCCGATCGCGACGACGCGCGGATGCGCAGCGGCCTCGACCAGCGCCGTCGCTCCCAAGTCCGGGTGGGCGTCCGCTTCATGCGGATGGACGCCGATGCTGGCCCAGACGTCGGAATGACGTTCGGCCGCAGCGACCACCTCGCCCCATTCAGTCTGGCGGGTCGAAATATTGAGAAACCCCTGAACGCCCCTCGCCCGCGCCGCCGCCAGCACCTCCTCCTGCCGCTCCGCAAGACCGGCATAGTTGAGGTGGCAATGACTATCGACCAGCGTCATGCCGCTTGCTCCTCGCCAAGCTCGATCCGCGGGAAGATCGGCGTCGGTTGGCTGATCGGCGCCCCGGCCTTCGCGCCGTCGATCAAAGCAATCAGTTTCTCGGCTGATCCGGGGATAATGGGACTGACCGCCTCGGCAAGCATGCGAACTGCGGCAACCACCGTCCCGAGCACCTTCGCCATCCGATCCGGATCGCTTTTCTTCAACGCCCAAGGGGCCGCGGCATCGATATAGGCGTTGCAAGCGAATACGGCCCCCATCCACGCCTCCAGGCCGACGGAGAAGGCAAACCGGTCGAATTCCCGTTCCAGCTCCTCGCAGGCGCTCTCGACTTGCGCCATCAGCGCCCGATCCTCCTCGGCGTCGCCCGGCGCGGGAATGATGCCATCCAGGTTCTTGAAGACCATCGACAAGCTGCGCTGCGCCAGGTTGCCGAAGCTGTTCGCCAGCTCGCTGTTCACTCGGTTGGCGATCGCTTCATGGCTGTAGCTGCCGTCCTGGCCGAAGCTGACTTCCCGGAGCAGGAAGTAGCGCAGGGCGTCGATCCCATAGCGCTCCGCCATGCCCATCGGATCGACGACGTTGCCGAGCGACTTCGACATTTTCTCCCCGCCCTTGGCGAGGATGAAGCCATGGCCGAACACCTCCTTGGGCAGCGGCAATCCGGCCGACATCAGAAACGCCGGCCAATAAACCGCGTGAAAACGGACGATGTCCTTGCCGATGAGATGGACGTCCGCCGGCCAGAAGCGCCGAAACTCCCCTTCCCGCTCGGGGAAGCCGACGCCGGTCATGTAGGTAGTGAGCGCGTCGACCCAGACATACATGACGTGGCCGGGCGATCCCGGCACCGGAACGCCCCAGTCGAAGCTGGTCCGCGACACGCTCAAATCCTTGAGACCGCCCTCGACGAAGCGCATGACTTCGTTGCGGCGCCCTTCGGGGCGGATGAAGTCCGGATTGTCGCGATAGAGCGCCAGCAGCGGCTCCTGATATTTCGACAAGCGGAAAAACCAGGTTTCCTCGGTCGTCCATTCGACCGGCGTCCCCTGCGGCGAAAGTTTCTCGCCCCCTTCCCTCTCGACCAGCTCGCTGTCGTCGTAGAAAGCCTCGTCGCGGACCGAGTACCAGCCCTCGTACCGGTCGAGGTAGAGGTCACCATTGGCCTCCATCGCCTTCCAGATGGCGATGCTGGCATCGTAGTGGCGCGGTTCCGACGTGCGAACGAATGCGTCATAGGAAATATCCAGGACGCTACACATCTCACGGAAATATCCGGACATTTCGTCCGCGAATTCCAGCGTATCGCGCCCTGCTGCGCGGGCCGTCTGGACCATCTTCAGCCCGTGCTCGTCGGTGCCGGTGACGAAGCGCACATCGCGCCCTTGCGCCCGGCGGAACCGAGCCATCGCATCGGCCGCGATGGCCTCATAGGCGTGACCGATGTGCGGCCGTCCATTGGGGTAGCTGATCGCGGTCGTGATGTAGAAAGGCTCGGCCATAGGCTCCCGCCCCTAGCCGCCAAGCCCTAGCGCTTCAAGGCGACCGAGGCGAGGATTCCACCAAGCTCGAACACGGTCGCGCCGGGATCGAGCGACAGGCGGGGAGCGATGGCGACCGTCTGCTGGGCCTTTTCGTAAGCTTCCAGCGCACGCCCCCTCGCCTCGCCTTCGAGGC